>Ga0153999_1000569_pt1 | contig 15896 bp, 13 predicted proteins | sample TSNC083MetaG_FD_104675 | JGI IMG/M metagenome (GOLD analysis project Ga0153999, IMG submission 104675) | Attine ant fungus gardens microbial communities from North Carolina, USA - TSNC083 MetaG | ecosystem: Host-associated > Fungi > Mycelium > Unclassified | place: USA: North Carolina, Lumber... | reverse complement strand
TGTCAAAATGATGGCTTTTCGATAACATAATAGGGAACTCTCAAACCGAATCGACCAATTAGTCTCTTGTATATTTTGGCAACTAAGCGGCAATTCATGCATCATAAATCAAATTCATTTAACACAGTAATTCTATTTCATTACATATTAGAAAGCCAGGAGGAAGAAAAATGACAATAAAAGTAATAATTGCAGGACCACGTGGGAAAATGGGACGCGAGGCAATTCAGATGATTGAGAACACGGAGCATTTCGAACTTGTTGCTTGTCTTGATCGCAAACACAACGGGAAAACAAATGAGTCATCCATTCCTGTTTATGAAGACACAGAGAAATGCTTCTCTGAAGTACAAGCAGATGTTCTTGTTGATTTGACGACACCAGAAGTAGGTTTTAGCCATACGCAAGCCGCACTTCAACATGGTATTCGACCTGTAGTTGGAACTTCCGGCTTTAAGCAAGAAGAAATCAGCAAACTTAAAGATCTTGCTACTTCTAAGAATATTGGTTGTATTATTGCGCCAAACTTTGCAGTAGGGGCTGTATTGCTTATGCAATTTGCTAAAATGGCAGCAAAATATTTCCCGGATGTAGAAATCATTGAGAAACATCATGATCAGAAGCTAGATGCACCATCAGGTACAGCTATGAAGACACTAGAATTGATTCGAGAAACAAGAGAAGTTAAAAAGCAAGGACATCCAAATGAAAAAGAAACGCTTGCAGGTGCAAGAGGCGGCGAATCAGATGGTATTCGTGTTCACAGTGTTCGTTTGCCAGGACTTGTAGCTCATGAAGAAGTACTTTTCGGTGGCACTGGTCAATTGCTTACACTTAAGCACGACTCGATGAATCGTCAATCGTTCATGGACGGGATTAGACTGTCAATAGATGAAGTAATGAAACTTGATCATCTTGTATATGGTCTCGAAAATATTCTTGATTTAAACAACTAGAGAATTATTAAATCCGTATCAAAGGGGCTGTGCTTATTATGAATATTGCACTTATTGCACATGATAAAAAGAAAGAATCCATGATTAACTTTGCCATAGCCTATACACATGTTCTTGGTAAACATCAGCTATTTGCAACAGGTACAACCGGAAAAATGATTAGCGAGGCTTCGGGCCTATCTATTCATTGTTACCAGTCTGGTCCTCTTGGAGGGGATCAGCAGATTGGTGCCATGATTGCGAATAATGAACTTGATATTGTGATCTTCTTTAGAGACCCGCTTACTGCACAGCCCCATGAACCGGATGTTAGTGCCTTGATGCGTCTCGCAGATGTTCATATGATTCCACTCGCAACTAACCTTGCAGCTGCTGAAATATTGATAGCTGGTGTGGAACGAGGAGATTATAAATGGCGTGAGATTGTTAAGGAACAGAAGAAGAAGGATATGGAATGATGAAAAAAATTGGTATTACTTGTTATCCAACTGTCGGTGGATCTGGGGTTATTGCTACTGAACTAGGTATGCTGCTTGCAGAAGCTGGCCATGAGATTCACTTTATTACATCAAGCATGCCATTTCGCTTGAATCATATTCATCCATCGATCTTTTATCACGAGGTTGAATTGAGCCATTACCCTGTTTTTCAATATCCTCCTTATGATTTGGCACTCGCTTCTAAAATGGCAGAAGTCATTGATCAGGAAGAACTCGACATTCTGCATGTACATTACGCCATGCCTCATGCTGTGAGCGCTATTTTGGCAAGAGATATTGCAGAGCATCCTGTTAAAATCATTACGACATTGCACGGGACTGATATCACAGTTCTTGGCATCGACCAAACATTCAAAAAAATGATCAAATATGCAATCGAATCTTCTGATGCAGTAACAGCCGTATCAGAAAGTCTTGCTCAACAGACCAGAGATATGCTCGAAACAAAAAAAGAAATCCAAACGGTATACAACTTTGTGAATGAAAAAGAGTATCATCCAAAAGATATACCCAGTATGAGAGATGATTTTGGAATACTTCCGGAAGAAAAAGTGGTTATCCATGTTTCTAACTTCCGTCAGGTCAAGAGAATTCCAGATATTATCCAAACCTTCGCATTGATTTCGAAGGAAATACCCTCAAAACTACTGATGGTTGGAGATGGGCCAGAATATACAGAAGCGCTGCAGCTTGTAGAGCGTCTTGGCTTGCAGGATACAGTTCTTTTCTTAGGAAAGCAGAAAAATGTGAGCGAATTGCTCTCTATTGCTGATTTGAAATTGCTTATGTCCGAGAAAGAAAGCTTCGGACTTGTTTTGCTTGAAGCAATGGCCTGTAAAGTACCTAGTATCGGAACCAATGTCGGTGGTATACCTGAAGTAATCAAGCATGGGGAAACAGGCTATATTGTTGAACTAGGTGATATTCAGCAAGCTGCAAAATATGCAATTGCAATGCTTTCAAATCCAACTCAGCATGAGCAGATGCGTGAAGCGGGCTATCGTGATGCAATTACTCGATTCCATTCCTCTGAAATAGTGAAACAATATGAACGACTTTATGATTATGAATAAAATGGGGATGATCTCTTGTTAGCAAAACCTTTTCAGCCTGCTTTGCCAATATTAACTAAACTTGAAAACGCTGGATTCACTGCATATTTTGTAGGCGGCTGTGTTCGTGATCTATTCATCGGGCGAGATATTCACGATATTGATATTGCAACGTCGGCTGCACCTGAAAAAGTTCAGGATTTATTTGATAAGGTTATTCCTGTGGGCATTGAACACGGTACGGTTATCGTGCGTCACGATTATGAATCATATGAGGTCACGACTTATCGGACGGAAGGTATTTATACAGATAAGCGTCGTCCAGATTCAGTGAATTTCATTGATAATATAGAAGAAGATTTAAAAAGACGAGACTTCACGATTAATGCACTTGCTATGGACAAGAACGGGAATGTTCTCGATCTATTTAAAGGACAATCAGATCTTCGTCAACAGTTGATTCGTACGGTCGGAGATGGTAAGGAACGTTTCCATGAAGATGCGTTGCGTATTTTGCGGGCACTTCGTTTTTCAAGCCAACTGGGCTTTGCAATAGAGTCCTCTACTCTAGAAGCTATGAAAAGTATGAAGCATGAGATTAAGAGCCTTGCTGTGGAACGAATTGCAAGCGAGATTGAGAAATGGGCTGCCGGCAGCCACCTCAATTTTAGCTTTCAATATTTGAAGAACTTGAAGATTGATCAAGAATTGCCTGTTCTTAAAAACCATGCAGGTATGTTAGATCGTTTTCCGAAAACAGTTCACCCGTTGCCTACATTCGCAGCATTTATTGCTTACTGTCATTTGCTAAACGAGAGTATAAGTACTTCAGAATGGGCATCTTCATGGAAATGTTCGAACAAAACAAAACGAGAAGCCACAGCACTTGTTGAAGCGTGGCAGAACTTGCAAGAAAATGGACTTAATGCAAAGCTGGTCTATAGGCTTGGCGATGAATTAGATGACAGCTTGCTTGCAATTAATCATAACTTCCCAAGTGGAAAATCGCTGAGTTTAACGGAAATTGATCAGTTGAGAAAGGCGTTGCCAATTAGAACCAAAAATGATCTTGCTTTGAAAGGTGAAGAAATCATCGCACTTTTTCCAAATCAACAAAAAGGGCGCTGGATTCATGAACTGATTGTTACTATGGAACAAGCTGTTGTTGAAGGAAATGCGCGTAATACTAAAAATGATTTAAAGGAATGGATAAAATGGAATCCACCCGTAATAAACTGATTGCATTACTTGAAGAAAATAAAGATCAATACATATCTGGTCAGAAAATGTCAGATCAACTTAATATTTCTCGAAGTGCTATCTGGAAACATATGAAGGAACTAGAAAAAGACGGATATGAGATTGAAGGAAAGTCGAGAAAAGGTTACCGAATCATTAGCTTTCCAGACAAGTTGAGTGAAAATACACTTCAATGGGGTTTGCGCACTAAATGGCTTGGTAAAACGATTGTTCATCGTGAGATAATTGACTCTACACAATTCCTTGCCCATCAGCTTGCGAGAGAAGGTGCGGCTCACGGAACTGTAATTATTGCTGATGAACAAACAAAGGGAAAAGGTCGTATGAACAGGGCTTGGCATTCAGCTCCTGGACACGGCATATGGATGAGCATTATTCTAAGACCTCAATTACTTCCTTACTTGGCTACTCAGCTTACATTGCTAACTGCAACAGTACTGGCAGATGTCATAGCTGAACATATTGAATTACGTCCACAGATTAAGTGGCCGAATGATATTTTAATTAATGGTAAGAAAACAGTTGGTATCTTAACAGAAATGCAGTCTGAACAAGACCAAATTCAATACGTTGTGATAGGTATGGGGATTAATGTAAATCAACCTACTAATGAACTGCCGAATGATATTAGTTATAAAGCGACATCTCTTAATGTAGAAAGCGGAAAAGAATGGGACATAAAGGAAGTAATTCAATATATTTTGCAAACATTTGAAAAATCGTACGAATCCTACATTGAAAATGGCTTCCCAGAAGTTAAAAAGAAATGGGAAAGTTATGGTTTTAAAATCGGTGAAATGATTGATATAAAAACTATGCAAAACGCATGGCGCTCCGAGTTCCTAGGGATTGCAGAAGATGGTGCATTGCTTGCAACAGATCCAGATGGAAATGAAACAAAACTCTATTCTGCAGAAATTGCATGGTTCAAGGAAGGTAATTAGTATGCTGATGAGAAATGATTTTTATGAAATGAAAAAGAACAATGAAAAGATATCGATGGTAACGGCCTATGATTATCCATCTGCGAAAATTGCTCAAGCAGCAGAGACGGAAATGATTCTTGTTGGGGATTCTTTAGGGATGGTTGTGTTAGGTTATCCCTCTACGATACAAGTGACAATGGAAGATATGATACATCATGCAAAAGCTGCTAGACGTGGAGCACCAGACACATTTTTAGTTGTTGACATGCCTTTTATGTCTTATCATGCATCTGAAGAAGAAGGTTTGCGGAATGCTGCGAAGCTCTTTCAAGAAACGGGTGCACAGGCAGTGAAATTAGAAGGTGGTTCATCAGAGACTGTATCATTAATAAGGAAATTAACTAATGGCGGTATTCCAGTCGTTATTCATCTCGGCCTCACACCACAATCGGTCAATGTTTTTGGTGGTTATAAGGTACAAGGAAGAACTGAAGAAAGCGCAGCACGTATTCTAAGGGAAGCATTGGATGCAGAACGAGCAGGAGCAATTGCGCTTGTACTCGAGTGCATACCTGAGTCACTTGCAAAAGAAATTACAGATAAAGTTGATATCCCGACCATTGGTATAGGATCCGGGCGTTTCTGTGATGGACAAGTGTTAGTTTATCATGATCTATTACAATATGGCGTTGAGCGTCTTCCTAAGTTTGCAAAAGCTTATGCAGATATAGATAATGTTACCAAAACAGCGATTGAAACATATATAAAAGAAGTTAAAGAAGGAAATTTTCCTAAAGTTGAACATTCCTATTTATAATAGATTCTGAAAGAGGCAGACGCATATGAAAATCTTACGTACACCAGGCAGCTTGCGTGCAGTACTTAAAGAACATCGTCATAAACAGATTGGCTTTGTTCCAACAATGGGCTATTTTCATGATGGACACCTCTCATTAATGAAAAGAGCTGTACAGGACAACGACATTACGGTTGTTAGTATTTTTGTCAATCCGTTGCAGTTCGGCCCTAACGAAGACTTAGATAAATACCCAAGAGATGAAGATAGGGATACTGAACTTGCTGAGAATCAAGATATAGATTACCTATTCATTCCCACAGTAGAATCAATGTATCCTCACGATATGCATGTTAGGCTAATGATGAATAATAGAACAGATGTATTATGTGGTGCTTCACGTCCCGGTCACTTTGATGGGGTTATTACGGTACTTGCCAAGCTGTTCCATATTGTCCAGCCTGACAAAGTTTATATGGGAATGAAAGATGCGCAGCAATTCGCTGTAGTAGATGCATTTTGTCAGGATCTTAATTTTCCGTTAGAACTAGTCGGGGTTCCAACAGTGAGAGAGGAAGATGGCTTAGCCAAAAGCAGCCGCAATGTTTTTCTAAGTGAAGCAGAAAGAAACGAAGCACCAGCAATAAACAACTCTCTAAAACTTGGACAAACTTTGGCTAAATCGGGTGAGAAAGATACTTCAGTCATAACGGCGTGCGTGAAGGAAGCAATTGAGAAAGAAACTTCTGGTACAATTGACTACGTAGAGTTATATCGTTATCCTGAATTGACTGTTACGAAGGATATATGCGGAACAGTAATTTTGGCGGTAGCTGTTAGATTTTCTAATGCGCGTTTAATCGATAATGTGATTTTTGAAGTTTAAAAAGTAAGTAAAAAGGTGGGATCTTATGTTCCGGACAATGATGAAAGCAAAAATTCACAGAGCGCGTGTGACAGAGGCTGATTTGAACTATGTGGGCAGTATCACAATTGATTCAGACATACTGAAACAAGTGGATATTTTACCGCATGAAAAGGTTCAGGTTGTGAACAATAATAACGGAGCCCGCCTTGAAACATATGTAATACCAGGAGAGGCTGGTTCAGGAATCATTTGTCTAAATGGTGCCGCAGCACGCCTTGTACAAAAAGGCGATACCGTTATCATCGTAACTTATGCTATGATAGATGAAAGAGAACTGGTTACACACAAACCAAAAGTTGCGATTATGGATGAACAGAATAAAATTATTGAATTAATTGACCAAGAACCGCCGTTAACACGCAGATAAATATTCATTTCGAATATGAAAAGCTCTTATCTGTTCATGATAAGAGCTTTTATTGACGAATAATCATTTTATAAAGAGCAAGAGGTGAAGGAGCATGGAAAAATATGTCGTCGTGGATTTAGAAACAACAGGCCATGCATCGGGTAAAAAGGATAAAATTATTGAAGTTGGTATTGTTACAATTATAGATGGTGCTATTACAGAACAATATTCCACCTTTTTGAACCCTGGCATGAAAATCCCACCGTTTATTTCCAACTTGACGGGTATTCACGACACAGATGTTGCCAATGCTCCATTATTTGAAGAAGTGGCAGCTGAAATTAAAGAAAAATTTAATAATGCCTGCCTCATCGCACATAATGTTCCATTCGATCTCGGTTTTCTGAATGACGAATTAGCAGGATGTGGGCTTGATACACTGAAATGCCCTGTACTTGACACAGTAGAACTCTCAAGAATATTACATCCGCAAGCTCCAAGCTATAAGCTCTCTAATCTTGCAGAATACGTTAACATACAGCATGATTCTCCACATCGGGCGCTAGCGGACGCTTATGTTACGGCATGTCTTTTCTTGAAACTGAGGGACAAGTTATTCACTTTGCCATTGGAGACGATTAAGCAACTTCAAAAGATTGAAAAAAAACTAAAATCAAACCTTTCATTTTTACTTGCTGAACGTAGTCAATCGCTGCATAGAAAACCTGAATATCACGATCATTTAGGTGTCTATGCAGGACTTGCATATAAAAAGATAAATAATTTGGACAGTCATCAGAAAGTTGTTGAAGATTCATATGGAGCATTCCTTGATGACTTGTTTCAAGATGTTTCAAGATTGCATGATGCATTTGGGATTTATGAGAATCGGGCCGGACAAAGGGAAATGGCTGATTTGATTTATGACGCCTTTGAATCAAAACAGCATGCAATTGTCGAAGCAGGGACGGGTACAGGTAAAACCATTGGTTATTTGCTACCAGCTGCATATGAAGCAATCAAGCGGCAGGAACGCATTATTATTAGTACATATACGACACAGCTGCAAAGTCAACTTCTAGATGAAGAAATCCCAATCCTTGAAAAATTAATGCCTTATGAAGTGAAAACAGCATTGTTAAAAGGGAGATATCATTATTTAAGTTTGCAGAAGTTTGCTAGAGAATTAGACCTTAAAGAAATTGGCAATTATGATATAGCCTTATCTAAGGCAATTCTTCTTGTTTGGATTACAGAAACAAAAACAGGCGATATCGACGAAATTCAGCTTCCTTCAAATGGATATCATTTTTATAAAAGGATTTCAGCTGAAATGGAGCGGCATGAAGAGAACGAAGGTTATTTCAGTTATTACGAAACAGCTAGACAGCAGGCGGCTGAAGCACATCTCGTTGTTACAAATCATGCTTTGCTCTGTAAGGATTTATTTTCCGAACAAGAACTGATACCCTCTTATAATCGCTGTCTCATTGATGAAGCGCATGAATTCGAAAATTCGGCTGCAAGAAGATTTGGACTGAAGCTTGATTATGTTCAAATGCAATTTGTTCTAAATAGTATTGGAACCTGGCAAGATTCTTTTTGGACAGGCATTCGTCTTACAAATCCAGAAAGTGCGAGTTTAATCTCGGGCGCAGAATGGAATTATGCATTTAAAGAAACTCATCATGAACTTGATAGTTTGTTTAGACAAATCTTCTCTTATGTCTCATCAGTAAAAGGTAAAGCTTATACAGATACAGGGAGAGTACAATGTATGTTCCCTCAATCAAAGCCACGTGGTCACGCTTGGAGAACGATTCAAGATATGGCACATAGGCTGTTGTTCAGATTGCGAGATCTAACGTTATTAATTCGTCCAATACAACAAAAAACAAGCGCTGACTCAGAAGAAGTTATAGAAACAGCCCAGCTAATAGGGCAGCTTGAAGATTTTATTTCATCACTTGAGTTCATGTTCCTTAGTGAGCCTTCACGTAATAATGTGAAGTGGGCTGAAATTGAAGCAAAAGGTGCAAAAAATGCTGTATACTTATATAGTGAACCGGCTTCCGTTACGAAACAACTTCAAAATTCACTGTTTACTATGAAAGATAGTGTTGTTTTGACGAGCGCAACGTTGACAATGAGTGGATCATTTAACTTTGTCCAGGAACGATTGGGACTTCAGTCTGGACAATTTATGTCTGCATCGATTCCTTCACCTTATTCATATGAAAACCAAGTTCAATTGCTTGTTCCGGATGATTTCCCGGATGTTAGAGAAGAAGGAGAAGCATTTATCTACTCCTTATGTGAAGCTGTTCTTTCTTTGGCTGAGATTACAGAAGGAAGGATGCTCGTTCTCTTTACTTCTTTTGATATGCTCAAGAAATGTCATGCACTATTAAAAGAGATTCTTGAAGAAGAAGAGTTTGCTTTAATTGCACAAGGAATTACAAGTGGCAGTAGATTGAGGCTTAAAAAAGCTTTCCAATCACATGAAAAAGCGATTTTGCTTGGGACAAGTTCATTTTGGGAAGGTATTGATATACCCGGTGAAGATCTGTCAGCTCTTGTCATTGCAAGGCTTCCTTTTCAGCCTCCAAATCATCCCTTATATGAAGCAAGATCAGAACAAATCGAAGCAGAAGGTAAAAATCCTTTTCATGAATTGTCTTTGCCTAATGCGGTCATCCGATTTAAGCAAGGTTTCGGCCGACTCATTCGTTCAGAAAGAGATAGGGGCATTGTTTTTGTCTGCGACTCACGCATCATCAAGTCAAGCTATGGCCAATATTTTTTAAATTCAATACCCAAAGTGCCTCTTTCTGTTGACAAGACTGGTAAACTTATTGAAAAAATGAGAAACTGGTTCTAATATTGCAGTTGTGCATATTCTGCTTTATTTTTTTAAAATAATCTATTAAAATAAGAGAGATACACATACAATTAATCGTAATTAAAGAGAGTACTTTTTGTGGTTTTCTGCGATCAATTGATCCCATTTCATAAGAAGATGTTCTTATTTTGTAATGAACTAAAAGGCAGTTGAGATAATGAGAAGCAGAAGAGATTTTAGTACGTCCAAAAAACGTCTCAGTCTATTTAAACTGTTTGTTCTTGTTGTAGTTGCATTGTTACTTGTCGTATGTATTGCAGTTGCTGTTTTATACAAACAAGCTATGAATGACAAAGAAAAAGGATTTGCTAGAGCAAGTTCTAACGCAATTGACAAAACAGAATTGGTTAATACGAACAACGTGGAACGTTTTGATGGTAAAAAATCGTTTTATATTGTCTACGGGAAATCTAAGGATGGAGATAAAAAGATTGTCTTCATGCCAATTTCCAAAAAGGATAAGCCAATTATAGTTGACGAGTCAAACATAGTGAGTAAGCAACAAATAATAAATGAATGGCAAAACCAATGCAGCCGATGTACAATGATTCGTACAAGTGCAGCAATGATTGACGAACAACCTTTATGGGAGATTACTTACCAAGATTCATCGGGTTATTATGTGTTCCAATATTCTTCCATGAAGGATGGAAAAACAGCAGAGACATTCCGGCTAGCTAATGCTACGACTCAGTAGCCGGAATTATTTTTTTAACCAGAACATTCAGAAAGTTGGTTTAATAACATGAATCTAGCAAACCGGGTACAAACATTGACACCTTCAAAAACATTGGCTATTACAGCTAAAGCGAAAGAATTGAAAAAACAAGGCCATGATGTAATCGGTCTAGGAGCTGGAGAACCCGATTTTAATACTCCACAATACATTATTGAAGCTGCAAAGCAAGCTATGGAAGACGGTCTGACGAAATATACCCCGGCTGGCGGTGTTATAGAACTGCGTGAAGAGATTGCTCGGAAGTTCAAGGTTGATAACAATTTGGGTTACAAGCCAGAGGAAATCATTGTAACTTCTGGTGCCAAGCATGCGTTATATACACTTTTTCAAGTACTGTTGAATGATGGTGATGAGGTAATTCTTCCATCTCCTTATTGGGTTAGCTACCCAGAGCAGATCAAGTTAGCTGGTGGTGTTCCTGTAATCATCGATGCATTGGAAGTAGATGAGTTCAAAATAACGCCGGATCAGCTAAAAAGCGTAATAACTGATAAGACGAAGGCTGTAATTATCAATTCTCCAAGTAATCCAACAGGCATGGTTTATACAGAAGAAGAATTGCTTGCAATAGGAAAGATTTGCATTGAAGAGGGCGTACTTATTATCTCTGATGAGATTTACGAAAAACTGATCTATACAGAGGATCCACACGTTTCAATTGCACAACTATCGCCTGAATTGAAAGATCAAACAATTGTATTTAATGGAGTATCCAAATCTTACGCAATGACGGGATGGCGTATAGGCTACGCTGCGGGGCCTGCAGACATTATTAAGGCAATGACTAATTTAGCTTCCCATTCAACGTCTAATCCAACTTCTATCTCACAATATGCAGCACTCGCTGCATATGCTGAAGAAAATCAGCCAATTGAAGAAATGAGAAAAGTATTTAAGGAGCGGTTGGACAAGCTACATGAATGGATTACTGATATTCCTGGTGTTACGTGTTTAAAACCACAAGGAGCTTTTTATATTTTCCCGAATGTAGCACAGGCTGCAAAAAGTAATGGCTTTAATAATGTTGATGAGTGGGTAGAAGCATTGTTAGAGGAAGAAAAAGTTGCTCTAGTTCCAGGTTCCAGTTTTGGCGCTCCTGATAACGTGAGACTTTCATATGCTACTTCACTCGACTTATTAGAAGAAGCAGCTAAGAGAATTAAACGTTTTATTCTAAGTCATCAATAATAGTAGAACAAATCCCTTGCCGCTTTTTGCAGGGGATTTTATAATGGATTACTGCACGATTAGAGGAGATGAGGAACATTGAAGCCTGAGAATCTCGAACGTATATTATTGAGTCAAATCAACATACCTGAAATGCTTCTTGAGTCTTATCCCAAGCTTGGTATGGATGAAACCGATTTGGTCCTTATCCTGCAGCTGCAAAGATCAATAATGCATAGCAACAGGTTCCCAACACCAGCTGAATTGAGTGCATCACTGACAATTAGTGAAACACAATGTGCCATGAACCTACGTAAATTAATTCAGAAAGGTCTTCTCTCCATGACACAGCAAGAAAATGATTCAAATCAAATTACAGAGGCGTATAGCTTGGTACCTCTCTGGGAGAAATTGTTGGAACCAGATGCGGTTAAAGAAGAGGCATCTGCAGACGGCGGAGCATTGTTTTTAATATTCGAAAAAGAATTTGGCCGTCCACTTTCTCCTTTTGAAATTGATATGATGAATGCATGGCTTGATGAAGATAAGATCGATCCATCACTTATTAAAGCGGGGCTTAGAGAGTCAGTATTGATGGCAAAATTGAACTTCAAATATATTGACCGGATATTACGAGAGTGGAAACAAAAGGGAGTTCATACGGTGGATCAGGCACGCCAGGCGAGCAAGTCTTTCAGAAATAGACAAAGCTCTCAGTCGAGCAGTCCTCCACGTGACACTTCTTTTTATTACAACTGGTTGGAAGAGGGGGAGTAATGTCCAATGCTGAATAAAACGCAAATTCGTTTTTGTTTAGACACAATGGAGCAGATGTTTCCAGATGCTGAGTGTGAGCTCATCCATGAGAATCCATTTGAACTAGTAATAGCCGTGCTTCTATCAGCTCAATGTACAGATGTGCTCGTCAATAAAGTTACAAAATCATTATTTGCAAAATATAAACGGCCAGAGGATTATCTAGAGGTAACTCTTGAGGAGCTTGAGCAGGATATTCGCTCAATAGGTCTTTACAGATCAAAGGCTAAAAACATCCGTAAGCTATGTGAGGTATTGCTTGAACAGTATGATGGACAAGTTCCTGATACGACTGAAGAATTAGAGCAGCTAGCAGGGGTTGGTAGAAAGACGGCAAACGTTGTGGCTTCTGTGGCGTTTGGTGTACCTTCAATAGCTGTAGATACACATGTAGAGAGAGTATCAAAGCGTCTGGGCATATGCAGATGGAAAGATTCCGTGCTGGAAGTAGAGAAAACATTAATGAAAAAAGTTCCCAAAGCGGAGTGGAGTGATACGCATCACCGGATGATATTCTTTGGGAGGTATCATTGCAAAGCTCGTAATCCAGGATGTTCAGAGTGTCCATTACTTACTGTCTGCAGAGAAGGACAGAAACGCATGCGAAAATTAGATAAATTAAATGCATAAAAAAGAGACGAGCGTTTAAGCGCCCGTCTCTTTTTTATGTTAATTGTTATTATTTTGTTCGTTCGGGTCTTGAGGTCTTCTGTTTGGATTCTGGGTTTGACCTTGATCCCCATTCCCGTTGTCTTGATTTTGCTGATTATCAGTTCCATCTTGATTACTGTTGTCTTGCTGCTGATCTTGCTCATTTTCATTATTTTGATCGTCAGATTGATCTTGTTGCTGGTTATCATCTGGATTCTCATTTTGCTGTTGATCTTCATTATCTTCAGGTTCTTCGGTCTCCTGGGAATCAGGAATGGTTATCTGGGTGCTAGCAGCGTCGCCGGTTGTACCATTTGCTGTAGGAGTTACGCTAATTGTATAAGTTTTACCTGGCTGGGCTCCATTAATCGTAATCCCATTCGAACTCGTTGTTTGTGTCTGTCCGTCGACATTCACTTCGAAGTTCGCTGAACCATCGTAATCCCATGATACATCTATACTTTGGTTACTTTCAGAGTACTCTGCTTGCAGATTACTTACAGATGTAAGTTCTTCTTTACCTGTCTTCACACTTACAGACTTAGGTGCACTTTTCTTAGAAGAATCAGCTTTACTGACGGCTGTTACTTGAATTTCATAAGTCGATCCGGGTTGAACAGAGCTAATGTCAAATTGATCATCATCTGTCGTTCCAAGATTACTCATACCGCCGCCATCTACACTTGCACTAACTATAAATGACGCATCTTCATCTGAATCATGATCCCATTGGACTTGAATTGAATTGTTACCCTCGTCATACTCTGCTTGCAAATTGCTAACAGCAGGGAAGTCATCATCCTGTTTCTGTGGTGCTGATTTGGCTGGCATATTGCCTTTAACAAATAATTCATTAACGGTATTGCTTGATGGGCCAGAAGCGATAATCGCTGGGTTCGAGCCACGTACAACTGGAAGTTCTACAACTGAGTCCGGTTTGATGAAATCTGGACTTTCTTTCCCTTGAGAAAGTGTTTCCATTGTATTTTTGAAAAGATAAAGTGGTATTTGTGTATTGTTCTTTCCAGGAATTACATCTTTTTTGTTGTTTTCATCTGTATATCCACCAGCCCAAACAGAAATTGTGTAGTTTGTGGAATAGCCTGCAAACCATGCATCAGGGCTTCCTTCACGATCGGGCAAGTTTGTTGTACCTGTTTTACCGGCAATTGGTACACCAGATACTTGAGCGTTCATACCGGTTCCTTCACTCACTACAGTTTTCATCATATCCGTAACCATATATGCAGTATAATCCGACATAACAGCTTCAGGTTTCGGCTTAAGATCGACTGTTTTACCATCTGGGTATTCTACCTTTGTAACAGCATGGGGTTTATTGTAGACACCTTCGTTACCAAAAGCACTATATGCGCCTGCCATTTGTAACGGTGTAACATTTGTTGCTGTACCGCCAATTGCATCACGTATAGACATCTTGTCGTCTTTAAATTTAATACCAAGGCTTTCAGCAAATTTCTGTGATTTATCATAGCCTGTTGCTTCTAATGTTTTAACCGCTGGAACGTTCAATGACTGTGCTAAAGCATGACGTATACTCATCATACCTGCATAACTACGGTTCCAATTTCGGATTTCACTAGAGCCAACTTTATAAGGTTTATCATCATTAATTTGATGATAGGTAGACCATTTGTTGTACTCAATTGCAGGTGCGTAAGCCATGATTGGCTTCGCTGCTGACCCTGGTTGTTGTCCACCCATAATTGCGTTATTCCAACCGTCTATATTTTTCGTATTACGGTTGCCACCAATTGCTCGAATTGCACCTGTTTTTGTATCTACAACGGTCATCCCTACTTGCATTTCATCGTCAGGATATGGAATAGGATTGCTTTCACTATCCGTAAGCAAGCCATCTACATGATCTTGTGCTTTAGTATCTAACGTCGTATATATTTTCAGCCCATCAGCATACATGTTGGCACCATCGAGCTGGTCACCGATCTCTTTTCGAACTTCTTGAAGAAATGCCTGGTATGGTTTCTTCGTTTCAGGTTTCTTATCTGTAAGCAGTGAAGAAATATTAACTTTCAAAGCTTTATCAGCTTGGGCTTGTGTAATTTTGTCATGGCGTACCATGAGTTTCAATACGGTTTTCATACGTCCTTTTGTTAGTTCTGGATGTTCAAACGGGTCATATGCAGAAGGGCGTTGAGGCAAACCTGCCAAAATTGCCGCCTCTGGTAAAGTTAAATCTTTTAAATCTTTTTTGCCGAAATAGATTTCGGCTGCCTTACCAACACCATTAGCACCACTACCGTAATAGATAGTGTTTAAGTACATTTCCAAAATTTCTTCTTTTGAATATTCACGTTCCAGCTTCAAAGCAAGCCATTGTTCTTGAACTTTGAGTTTGATTTTTTTATCAGGGGTGAGGAAAGCTCTTTCAACGACTTGTTGTGTAATCGTACTTGCACCTTCAGATCCAAACCCTTGTGTAATATTGGCTTTAACTGCACCAGCGATTCGTCGTACATCAATTCCATGATGCTGGAAAAAACGAGAATCTTCAGTTGCAATTACAGCATCAATTAATTCTTGAGGGAGTTCATCATATGTTACTTTTGTTCGTTTTTCATCACCAATTGTTGCAACGAGCTTCTTATCCATATCGTACACTTCTGCAGGGAATGGGGTGGATAGCTTAGCAGCATCAAGGTCTGGGGCTGTTGCTACGTAATACGTGAGCATAACACCGCCAATTAATAACATTGCTAATACGAATACACTAGCTCCGAGTATAATTTTTTTGAATACAGGTTTTTTTCTTGCTTTAGAAACCCTTTTTTCATTTCTTCTTCCCATACGGGATTGGCCTTTTTCTGCCATA
>Ga0153999_1000568_pt1 | contig 15897 bp, 14 predicted proteins | sample TSNC083MetaG_FD_104675 | JGI IMG/M metagenome (GOLD analysis project Ga0153999, IMG submission 104675) | Attine ant fungus gardens microbial communities from North Carolina, USA - TSNC083 MetaG | ecosystem: Host-associated > Fungi > Mycelium > Unclassified | place: USA: North Carolina, Lumber... | reverse complement strand
GATGAATCAGCATATGTGAAGAAGAACCTTCGGAAATGATGTTTAGAATTATCCATCTGTCTAGCAAAAAAAGAATAAGTCTGTAAGCCTTTTTCTTGCTTACAAACTTATTATACGAGGAGACGAGTGTATGAAAAAGATAGGATCCATTGTTGAATTTGAAGTAAAAAGGATGCTACTATCAAAGACAACTGCAATTTATACAATTATTTATTTTGTCAGTTTTATTATTTCAGTAATTTTTTTTAAGCTGTATGGCAATGATGGTTCCGTTCTTACAATAGGGAATGCACAATCGTTTCCTATTCAGCATTTACAGGCAAGCTTTCTGTTTACCGGGATTTTTATGGCTGTCTATGTTGCTCAGATTGTTGTAGAAGAGCGAAGTGATGGAACAATAAAAGTACTCCTTTTACGACCTGTTTCAAGGCTTGCATACTATATCAGCAAAGTTTTAGCTATATTTCTTTTTTCAATACTTCTAACATTAATAATGATTGCTTTAAGTTATATTGTAGGAATGCTGTTTTTTGGTTGGGGAGACCAAATGGTTTTCAATTCTTTTACTTCCAGTGGCATGCAAGGTGTGCTGATAACTTTACTGTGTGGTCTCGCCTTTGCATTTACTTATTTTACATTTGGTCTAATTGCAATGGTAATATCTATGTTTACCAATAAGCTGTTAGAAAGTGTAATTATTATGGGAGTTCTTCTTATGGTTGGACAATATTTTGAAATATTACCTTCTATAAAACAATTTACTGTTTTTCATCAAATGTTGTTTTTTCATATAGATATCTTTGAGAAGCCTTTTGCCTATAATATAACCAGTTTTCTGGTTTTGTCAATATATTGTGTTGTTTTTGGAATGGTTGGCTTTTCAGTATTTAGAAGAAAAGACTTATATGTATAAGCTGTAAAGGAGTACGAAATAATGTTAAAACAATTGAAATATGACTTCAGCAAATTAGTTCTTCAAAAGAAATACCAGTTTATCATTGTTGTTGTAATTATGTCTGCTGTTTTTTATTCTGCTCTGCTTTCTAAAAAAGGATTAAACAACATCGAAATTGTAAATAATGGGTTATTGACATTCCGGCCAATCTACTGGTTGCTCTGTTGTTATATGATTTGCGATGTGATTTCCTGTGATTATCATTACCAAACTTTAAAAATCATTATACCATGTTCAAAAAGTCGAAGCAGTTATATTGTTTCGAAAGTGATTTCATCTGCAAGTATTAGCCTACTGACCCTGTTGGCTTATTTGCTGAGTACAAATATCACTTCGTTTTTTTTAACATCAGATTATTCATGCTCAATTCAAAGCTCGTCATTTGCCTTATTATGCATTGGTGCAATCGTTGGAATCTTTTTCTTTGAAAGTATGATAGCTTTATGCATGATAGTAACAGAAAGTGAAGCGGCAACTATCGGCATGTCATTGGGAACAGTTATTATAATGCTGATTTTGGAATCTATAGAACAGATTTCCAGATACTTGCCGACCATGTGGCTTTCTACGTTACCTTCTATTGCAAAGTCGAAGTCCGGTCCAGAATTGAGTGTGATGGCAACATTCATAATTCTCTCACTTTTGCTTTTTGCGAACACGATAAGGGTATTCGTAAAGAAGGATCTGTTTGCTTAAGCCGACAGAATGCTCCTTCAAAAGAATAACATTCGGCATGCTGCAGCATCCTGTCAAGCAGTATGGTTATGAGTACCAGGTCGTCTATCCTTTCAGCCTAGCCTATACTCTTTTTATTGGCGACGAAAATGAGTTCTCTCGGCCGGACGAGTTGAGCTTTGGTAGGATTTCGGTTCGTCCGGATTGAATTTCTCCAGTGGCACCATATTCGGAGAGAAATAGGCCATTGCATAATTCCGATTGCATCGGCGTTCATTCCGCCCATTTACCTTTGTTGCCAGTACCAACAGGAACTACCGGTTTATGGTAGCTCTATTCTCAGTCGTCTCTAGGATTGCCTTGCAACATCTTTTTGCATGTTTGAGTGAGAATGTCTCCTTGTTAATAAAATTTCAAAAGATTTTGGGATAGGTACCTATGCCTTTATACTGTATTCTGGCAGTGGTGGTACATGCGTTCAGGGAAAAGCTGCAGATGAAGTGATATTTACCGCCATCAATATGGATTCTTCCGCTGACAACTATCTTATAGTTGACCGTCGGAACACATACTATACAGAACATACGTTATTCCTATGTCATAAGGTGTGAAAGTGCTCGGAGATATATCATAAACAATCAGCAGAGTGATTATTACGGAACAAGTGGCTCTTCGTGAACAAGAATATTTAAGCAGAATTGGTCTCAATAATTCCTGTTCAATGTTCCAGAAGGCACTCTGCTATATGTAGAATGTAGTCCGGCGGATGTAAAGTTGTAAAATTATCTTACTACTCAAAGTCTAATAATGATATAATAAAGGAGTGATGGAAGTTAGTATATAAAGATTCCAAAGATGTCACTACCTAGGAAGGAGATTGTTATGGGTAAGAAAAATATACTCATTATTGAAGACGAACATGACTTAGCAAATATAATTAAAAACTATCTTGTTAAAGAACAATATAGTGCAGAAATTGTTTCAAGTGGTGAATATGCTTTGATGGAAATTGAAAGGTATAAGCCTCATATGATTCTTTTGGATATAATGTTGCCAGCGAAAGATGGATTAGAAATTTTGCGTCAGATTCGTATGAATTCAATTATCCCCGTAATTATTATTAGTGCAAAAGAAACGGAATTGGATCGAATACTTGGTCTTAAAATCGGAGCAGATGACTATATGACAAAGCCCTTTTCTATTAAGGAACTGGTAGCGCGAGTTGCTGCATTGTTTAGACGGGTGGATGCTTATCGATTTACTCAGACTGAACACAATAGGCTTCAGTTTGGCAATATATCAATTGATATATTATCACGAACGGTTACAAAAAATGATGAGGCGGTTAATCTTACACCAAAAGAGTTTGATTTACTGACTTTTTTAGCGGAACACCCCAGACAGGTACTAAGTAAAGAGCAAATTTATGATCATGTATGGGGTTTGACTGAATATGGCGATATAAATACAATTACAATCCATATTCAAAAGATCAGAGAAAAACTGGGATGCGAACATGGTATTACTACGATACGTGGAATTGGATATCGTCTTGATGGGGAAATAAAATGAGAAATAGTATAATTTATAAACTAATTATTATTTGTTGTGTATTGTGTGTGTTGCCGTTAGTAACTTTGTTTCTTTTGGCAACGGCCGGTACTTCTTGGTTTTATATGTTGGTATTGGTCGCCCCTTCTGTTATATTAACTGCTTGCATTAGTCTTTATGTCAAGAAGCGGATTATCGAGCCGCTTGGTATGCTGATCAATGAAGCGGATAATATTTCATGTGGGGATTTATCTAATGTGATTGAGTATAAAAGAAATGACGAGATAGGTAGACTCGTTTCTGCTTTCGATCATATGAGAAGCAAATTATATGAACAGCAAGAACAGCAACGACAGTTTGAAATTGAACGCAAAAATTTTGTCAATAGTATTTCACACGATTTGAAAACACCTATTGCCTCTATTTTAGCGCATATAGAAGCTTTACAGGATGGAATTGCCACGACACCGGAGGAAGAAAAACAATATGTAAAAATCATAGTAAACAAGCTTGCTATCTTAACAAAACTTTCTAATCAACTTGGTTTAAGCTATGCTACGCCGGACACCTTGCGTCTGGTGTTACAGAATGTAAACTGCTATCATTGGACTTCAGATTTTTTTTGCGATATAAAATCTGAATGTCAAATACGTGGAATAACACCTGATATGAAAAATTTTATTGGAGTAAAAAGCAAGGAGAGTATATGTATCGATGCTTATCAATTTGATCGGGCACTTCAAAATGTTTTAAGTAATGCTTTTCGATATACAAAAAAAAGTTTCTCTGTCTCTAGTGAAATTAGTGGACAGAATTTTCTTTTATATATAGAAAATGACGGAGTTTCACTTGCTGTTGATAAGGCTGAAAAGATATTTGATAGGTTTTACACAGAAGATGGTCCGGATGCTCAGGGACATTTAGGTTTAGGCCTATATATTGCTAAAACCATTATTCAATCCATGAAGGGAAATATTAAGGCTGAAGTGCGGTGTGATAGGATTATTTTTGAAATTGCACTGCCAGTATGTCTTATAAGGCAGTGAGAGCATAAGAAGGACTATAAAGGCCTTTAAAGCTGAGTATTTCAATACTATACCACCTGATTGTGAAAAATGCTTGTAAAATAGTGTACCGCCCAAATGGACGGTACACTATTTTACAAAGTTGTTTTCTATTTCTTAGTTATTCCACCTGCAGTTCAAATGATTATGCCAGAAATTGTTCCTTTGCCAATTCTCGATATAACGGAACTGTATCAAGTAGTTCTTGGTGGGTGCCGACTCCAACAACCCTGCCATGCTCTAAAACATAGATTGCATCAGAATCAATTATAGTTGAGAGACGATGCGCTACTACTATTACAGTCTTAACCCCTTTCATCTTATCAACGGCTTTTTTCATTCCTGCCTCGTTAATACCGTCTAAATTAGAAGTCAATTCATCAAGTAGCACTATTTTGGCTGGTGATAGAAGTGAACGCGCCATGGCTAAGCGTTGGCGTTCGCCGCCTGATAGAGAGGCTCCATTCTCACCTACTTGTGTATCAAGTCCCATAGCTGATCTATCCAGTAAATGGGTAAGATTAACTTCTTTCAGTACCTTATGGCATTCTAAATCAGTAGAACTAGGATTTCCCAACAGAAGGTTTTCGCGCAAAGTTCCGGATATCACGGGTGCATCTTGTTCAACATAAGTGATGAGAGCACGAAGTTCCTCTCGGCTAAGACTTCGATAATCATCACCATCAACATATATTTCCCCACTATTAAGCTCATAGAATCGTTCAATTAATTGAAGAATCGTACTCTTGCCAGCTCCAGAGGGACCGACAATTGCGATACGCTGTCCCTTAGCAGCACTCAATGTGACCGATCTAAGAACCATCGTTTCATCGCGCTGTACGGCATCTACACCAAATTTAGGTTTGATATAGCCAAAACTTACCTCGTTGAAATGGATTGCTGTATTTTTAATAGATTCCATTCTGCCAAGAGATACTTTAGATGAGACATCATGTTCACCCTCTAATGCGAGATCAAGCAGTTCTCTAATACGTGAAAAAGAACCAAGAGAATCTCCAACTTCAGAAAATGCGTTAAAAATTTGCCCAAAAGGACCAATCATGGTGTAAAGTAGCAGTGCGAATGCAATTAAATCAGACACAGACATATATCCCCTATTCACACGGTATCCGCCAAGACCGAGTACAATTAAGCCGCACACTTGTAAACTCATGTTTGAAACAGGGGTCATAAAAGCTTGTATTTTTGCTAACCTTATTCCAAATCTACGAATTCTTGCTACTTGTTCTTTTGCTTTTGCTTCCTCTTTCGCTGTTGCATTTGCAGCACGAATTGTTCTGATGGCATGTAAGTCACGCTCAACAAGCCCACTTAATAAACCAAGCTCTTTCTGTGCCTTAAAGCTGGCACGTTGAATGATTGTGCTCATAAGCATCGTGCAAAGAAGTGCCAAACTCACAGTTGCTAAAGTCAAAAGAAACAAAAACAAATCTCTTATAGCCATTCCAATTGCTGCTCCAAGGACAACAAAGATCCCACTTGACAAAGAAACAACACCTTGAATGAGCGCCGTTCTTAGCCGAGAAGAGTCTCCACTAATTCTACTAAGCATATCTCCGATACTTCTCGAATCAAATTCTCGAATTGGTAAATGAAATATATGCCCAATAAGACTTTGACGTGCTTCAAAAACAACTCCCTCACCTATTTTTTGCAGTAGATAGTACTGTAAGGCAGTAAATATTGTAGAAAATACTAATACAGCAATGAGAAGCCATACATTTGCATTAAGAGTAAATCCACTGCTGGATTGTTCAACAATATCAGCCATAAGGTTTGGTTGTACTAATGTGAGCAATGCGCTAATGACACCGAGAATAAATACTGCAACAAATTCCTTGTTGTGGCCTTTAGCTAATGCGAATAATGCCCTTATGTTTAGTGAAGATTTTTTTTTGCTTTCATCTTCCCGAATTGAAACATTAGGTTTGTCAGATTCAAAATTTTGTTCTTTAGAGCATTCCACATGCGGTTGCACTTCTGATGGAACTGTCGAGCTGTGAAGCACATCTATTGTTTTGGTATACATATAAATCTCTTTTGGTTCACCAACAGGTTTACCGTTCAATTCAACCCATGCATGTGCCCTAAAAGGATCCTGGGCATATCCCGTACACCAACTCACAGATCTGCGTATCAAACATGTTGCCGTGGCAACTGCCAGTGACCGCCGAATACACCCGTCTTGGCTACGGCATCTACGACTGACTGCACATGTGGCAGCACGTATATCAAGAACTTGTTCTTCAGTTGCCGCTGGAAGCCTCTTTGTCAGATGTGTTAGAACCTGCTCAATTGTTTGCGGAGATACTCTATTAAGCGGAGCTGAGAGAAATAGCGCCATACGTGTGAGTAATTTAATGCGTCTTGGTACCTGTTCAATTCGTTCTGGAAAAAGAGGAATATTCATAATTACACCAATCCAATCTCATGGAGCTGTTCCAAATAAGAAGAAACGTCAGCTTTTGCTTGAGTGTGATCAATAGAAAAGGTATTTTCTATCTCTGTTATTAATTGCTCATTGCTCTTACCATCCACAATGCCTTTAATTAATATTAGACCTACTTCATTTACCTGAAAATAAATTCCTCTGCTCTTATCAAAGACCATAGCACCATCACCTTGGGCTGTAATTTGAAACTTTCTTTTCATTTTCTTACTCCTTTTTCATTTGACAACATGTTGCATTGCGAACCCATCGCTCGACAGCGACTAGACGTTCAAAAGATTCAACTCTATCTTGTAAAGCATTTGGCATTGATAATTCCGAAATAAGTATGTCTGGGTCAATTAAACCGAGTTCAACAAGTTTAAAATCCCATATTTGATTGCGTATGTTTGATATTGCCTCATTAAACTCTTTATATCGACCTGTTGAATAATCACCTTTGAACCCTCTGGTAAAAACCTCTTGCGGAATAATTCCCTTCAAAGAATTATACAGTGTAGGTTTAGTAAGAGCGTAATCTCTGCGATACCGTGCAGGTATGGATAATGCGGTACTGACGACGTTAGATTCCAAAAATGGAGAAATCCAAGTTATCCCTCCATAGAGCCTGTTTAGTTGGCTTATTACACGCCGCTGAAATAGTATGGATTCCAATCCCTGATGTCTGGTACGATCAGAATCAAGAGCACATGGAATTTTGTCCAGTTCCTTTAATGCAGTATTATAAATTGTTTCACGACATATCTTGGTGAACCAAGATGGAACTGTAATGGGACCACACCAATTTAGGACGGAATTTTTTTTACGCTTCTCAATCTCGCCAAATGCAATATCAATCTCCGTTTTTACAGCATCTTTAAAAGTCGTTTTATTCATGAGGTCATATGCGCAAGTTAAAAATGGTGAACGAGTGAACATACAATATTTAAAACCAAAACCAATACTGCGTATCTTATTTTGACGGGCTACTGACCAGGCATGTGCCGGTAAAGGAGAAAACAACTCATCTCCGCCAAGACCAGTAAAGTGAATAGTTTCAGAATGATTATATGTAGCATTAAATATACTGTTAACATATCCTTCAGTATCTGCCCAGAATATTGGTGAATCTGCAAGAATAGAGCCGGAACAGTCCATCTCGAAGGAAAACTTACGTCCCGATTCACCAATTGACGGTAGCTTAATAAAAGTTCGATCTATATCATTGGCAATGAGACGAGCCCATTTTGAGTCGCTATTCCATTTGCTATCTGCAGCAGCATGATATAAGCTAAAGTTTGCATTAAGAGCATTTAGCATATATACAATTGTTGCAGAATCTACACCGCCAGAAATGTCGGCTTGCACTGCTGAATACATATTTGCATAATTATCTAGTGAAGATAGAAGTTGCTCTCTTATACTCTTATATGCAGATTCTACATCATTATCTATATCTGGCAGGCACCAAACCTCTAGTTCTTCAGTTGTTCCAGTGCTGTTACACTTTAAAATACAAAATGGATGTACTTTCTTCACACCCTCCCACATAGAAATAAATTGAAATGGGTAATAAGGTAAGCTGCCCATTAGATTCAGAGCCAATGCTGAGAAAGAAATAGGCAGACCTAGAAACAAAGCAATATCGCTAGCTGAGTCACTTATTATTAAATCCTTGTTTGACCATACTAAAGAAAGGGAGTCATCAAACATAGGAGCGCCTATCATCACGGTGTCATCCATTACCAAGATGAATATTCCTTTGGTTATGCTTTTTTTGATTGTTGTCGCTAATTCTACTGCATTAAGGTGCGTAGGTATATTTATACATTTAACAATTTTTGAATATTCTGATGAGGTACAATATATATTAAATCTGTCTCCAGAATGTTTTACATATTTGTAGTGCGAAACAAGTTGAATATTCACAGACCATTCACATGTGCAATCCTGTAATGATATTTGTGTGACAGTAATTGATTTGTCTATGGTGTGGTTTAAGGGTTCGGTCACAATACTTTACCTCCTGATATATAATAGGCATTTTTATTTTTCATTATTCTTATCTTTTTGAATAGAATAAAAGATAGGAAATCCAGTGGTTCGGGATATGAAAGCGAGCAGACAACATCAATTTTACATGAAAAATAAAATGTATGGGAGTAGTCATTAGATATAACTATCCAATGACTACTCCCGGCATTTGTCTGTTCTGAGAAATTAGAACCCAATTGCAATAAAAGCTTTGCCACCAAAAATATCAGTCCAACGACCGAACCAAACACCCTGAGTAGCCTCACTGAAACCAGCGACTCTTTCGATAGCTGGAGAACTATAAGTACGTTGCATACTGTGCACCTCCTTTACAAATTAGTTATATACTAAATATTTCGTTCGGTAACCAAGCGAAATATTCGGTATCAATAATAAATAAAAAGAATACTTAAAAAATAGGTACAAACTTCTTCATATATGGAATTTTATTACGACGGTTTTACAGTTATAGTAGAGATGTATATTTATATAAACAAAATTAGTAATTTAACGATACATGCATCCCAATTTTTATTTTGCATACTCTATTATCACTTCTAATGTTCCACCAACCTACGTAAATGTAGTATTAAAAAGCTAAAAATTTTTAAAGATACGATAGATTATTGTTTCTAAGCAATTCTTTGTACAAACTTTAAAACATATCCAAAAAGAAGTCAATACAAACGGGATTATATGTCACGTTATGGGATAATAGGTTCGTAGTATAGAATTATTTCGGTAAAAAATGAGAAATGAAAATAGTTAATGTCGATTTTCGAACTCTTTATACATACTCCTATAGAGCAGGCTTGGATGAGAAGTTATCATATGGTAAAGGATATTTAAAGTGATAGTATAAATCATATTTTGATCGCATTCAGCGCCAGCATTTTATTTTGTCCATCAAGATGCCAAAATATATCATTCACATTAGCATCCCGGTTTATGCCATTGTATAAGTTGAAACCAAGTTGCCTCAGCATAGCTAGGGAATTATGACGTATAACACCCTTCCGTTCCCCTTTACCGCAGACTTTTATGATATGCCCGAATCAGATCATCGCGTCGTCCCCTGCTCACCGGCAGGTCTTTCTGATTAGATGTATATATTTCACATTCAACAGATAGCCGCTATGTATACGCACAAATCCCCTGCCATCCAACTCCTTCTCGACGATTTTCAGCGTGGACCGGTAGGTATAGACCCCATTTATCGTTACCAGTTGAACATCATTATGTTGTGCCTCAAAATATATAATATCCTCAATTCTGACTGCAATATCTGTCATCTCGCAGTTTTCTTTATCTTTATACCGTATATTCAGCATTGTACTTCTGGTCTTAATCAGCGAAACCGCACTTGATATGGCTTCCTCCATTTCTTCCATATGTGTTTTCCGTATAAAGCGAAAGGGATGATATTTCAGCGATTCGTAGACATACAGATCCATATTTGTAATAAATATTACAATTGTTTCTTTGTTTTTAAATTTTGCTTGTCTTACAGTTTCAAAACCATTCATCTCTGACATCTCTATATCAATCAGCAGCAAGTCGATGTTCATTTTTTTTGCTAATTTGACAACCTCCCTCGAGCTTGTTGTTTTATAACAATTGTACTCGGCTAAAGACCTCATAATGATATCTAGCTGATTGGATATCAGATTGACTATGTCCGGCTCGTCATCACATATCACAATCTGCAGCATAGTACTCCTCCTTTTTTTTAATATCATATTCTCTTGGAATCAACACATTGACATTAAAATATCCATCCTTTTCATATATATCGATATGACCTTGATAGCTGTTTATGACATTCTGTATCTGCTTCATGCCGTATCCATGCCTCTTTTTATCTTTTTTATTGCTATATAATTTCGCATTTTGAGTCAGTACCGACTTTCCTATTTTGTTTTTTATGGAATAAATCTGGTATCCGGAAAAATTATAAATTTCTATCTGGATGTGCTTTTCCATCTCGTTTTCTGCACTCTCTATGGCATTATCTAAAATATTTCCCAAAAAAGAACTTAAATCAAAATCCACAACTGCACAATCCTGAACATCTTCCATATGTACCGTGACATTTATTCCCCTTTTCCTTGCCTCGTCTATTTTATGATTAATGATAAAATTTAAAGCATCATTGGACAAAAATATACCTCCCGACTGCATATTAGTCTGCCTGTCTATACTCTCAATATAGTCCAGAGCTTTCTCATATTTCAGAGTTTTTATATGATAGCCAACATACATGAGGTGATTCTTTATGTCGTGATTTATTCGCGCAATATCTTCAAATTGTTCTTTTCTCTCCATATATAATTGTTTTTCAGAATTATTTTTTTGCTTCAGCAGTTTATACTCCAGTTCCAACTGGTTCTTGGCGCTTAACTTTGCATACATATAATAATGGATTAATCTACTAATAAATAATTCGATCATCACCAAGGTAACCACAAAATCTGATTCAAATGTTGTAACCTGCATCTGAATTACAATTAACACTATATTAAATAGAGCAGTAAATAACAAGTTCAGAATATTTTTGTTCTCTATTTTGTATTCCAACCGCTTCCTTATATAGATATACGTTCCCGTTATTAATAACAAGATGCTTTTGGATATAATACATACCACAATATAAACATCGGTTCGTTCTCCTAAATCTATTATTTTTGTATTCATGAATATCCGGAAGATATTATAGATTATCGAATTAACCAGCATAAGCGTTTCATAGAACAAAACACTGGACCAGAGACATCTTATCCTTGTTGTCCTCTTAAAATTCAATATCCTCATAAAAATAAAAGATGTTAAAATACTTACCATTATTGCAACTATATCAAACCAATTGGCGAAAAACTCCGTTATAACAATTAGTATCGGCAACAGGCCCAAGAAAACCGGTTTTTCCTTGATTTTATATCCATTAAAACTTAATAAGAAAATCGTTGCCAAAGCAGAATCAAATACTTTAAATATAAATGTTAAAACAGAGTATAACATCCCCTCGACCTCCTTACTTCATTTCTTCCAAATGTGATTTTCGTATAAAAACGGAAAAGATGGTATTTCCGTGATTCACAGACATATAAATTCATATTTTAAATAAGTATTACAAATAATTTCTTGTTATATATAAGGCTTCTTTTAACCTTGAGCTTACAGGGTTTACCGCAGTATTTTCACCTGTTCGAGTAAACCCCGCACCTCATGATGTGAACTCCTTGCTCTAGTAAACTAAGGGAATATCGCCGAAGTTTGCGTTATTATCTTAAAATAAATGCAACTATTTTTCTTTTTTTCCTCTATATGCTCTATATAAGAGCACACCAACAACGCAACCAGACATAGCCAATATTGCAATAATTACCAGAAAATTAGTCGTATCGCCCGTTTCAGGGACACCTGTAACAGCAGCTTTAGCATTAGAAATATTCGTACTGGCCAATTCATTAGAAATATTCATACTAACCAATTCGTTAGCCTCGGTAATCTCAAAGCTTATTTCTTTATTGCTGATTTTATATCCGGTTGGAGCTACTGTTTCAACTAATGTATATTCCCCCCGCATCAGCTGCCCACTTTTTGCATAACCATCTTTATCTGTTTTTAAAGTTTCAACCACATCTCCACTTTTATTACGGATCTCAAATTCTGCCCCTTGAAGTTTATCATTTCCTGTTTCTGAGGATACTTTTACAATTTCTAAATAACCAAAATAATCATCATACATCGTTACTTTTTGTATTTCCCCGGTATCCAAAACTTCAAATGATACATTTTCTGCCGTTGTATATCCGTTTGGTGCTGATATTTCTTTTAACGTATATTTACCTACCGGAAGTTTTTCAACTAAATGAGGGGTTTCCCCGGAAGTCCATTCTTCTATGATATTGCTGTCTTTATCTATAATTTGCAGCGTTGCCCCCGGCAGCTCTTTTCCGGTTACAATATCCTGCTTAGATATTTCTACTTTGATGGTATCATCATACATAACAACTTCCTGTATTTCTCCGGTGTCCAAAACTTCAAATGATACATCTTCCGCTGTAGTATATCCATTTGGCGCTGTTATTTCTTTTAATGTATATTTACCTAGCGGAAGGTTTTCAATTAAATGAGGGGTTTCTTCGGAAGTCCATTCTTCTACTATATTACCCTTTTCATCAAGAATACTTAGTTCTGCACCCGGAAGCTCCTTTTCATTCGTAATGTCTCTTTTACTAAGTTGGAGCTTAGTCATATTTCTCCATGTCGCTGAAAAACTTACCGGAGCCGCAACATTACTAAAGGTCTGCCAACTTCCAATTATTTGCGTATTCTCAGAGGTTTTAAAAATAATATTTTGATACCCTACATCTAAATTTCCATATAAATCTCCCGAATTCCAATCAAGGTTCTGAGTTGAAGTTAAATCCAAGGGAGCTGTCAGATAAAATGAATCACCGCCATATACCTTTACATTGCCGCTTTCAGAAGTTTCTTTAGTGATATTATATAATGTTACGCCCTCTTGTAAAGGAATGGTTATATCATTAAGATTGCTGCCGGTAAGCGTAAGTGTATTCGTCTTCTGAATTCCATTATCTATCATTGCTGTTAAAGTATTTCCTGATAAGGATATTTCACTGGTAGGAAGCTCCGGAGCATTATTGATCCAATCAACCATTTTCATGACCTCGGCTTTACCCGTTTCATTCACTCCATGAGACCAATCTCCACCATAAAAGTAAGAAGTTACTAAATGTGTTAAAACATACTGAGCTTCATCACTTAAGCCTAACGTGGCAATATATTCTGATTGCCCCGGTCCGCCATAACCATAATAAAATGATTTTAGCAGGTTATCATTAGATGATAAAATCTCATAATCATAATCACCAGGTAAAGGAGTTAGGGAGCCCGGTTCCAAACAATAGGCTATTCTTTCTATTCCATTAACAGTTGTCGTGAAATAATTAGTTAAGTAATCACCCCAGCCTAAATTAGAATAATATATTTGATCTCCTACATTTAAAGAAGCGGCTGCTGTTTCCATTTCATCTAATATTACAGTCTCTGTTTCCTGTGATTCTTCCGCCTTTACTGTCATAGGCAACAGTATTAAGCCTATTAAAACCAGGCTAATGACTTTATTAATACAATTTTTAATTTTCAATTTATTTTCCTCCTGCTATTTTTTTCTTTATATATTTAAATAATTCACCTCATGGCGGCCAGCGTATTTTAATCATACCTTCACTCCTTTATTAAAATTGGTAAATTTTACGATACAATAATGTTCCTGAATTGCTAAAAAAATAAAGGGCATGAAATGAATCATGCCCTTTTAAAAATTTATAAATATTATTTTTAATCATTTTGATTGTCCAACCTTTTGATTATACTTTATTTTATTTATATTATAATATCTATACAAATAAATAGCAAGTAGCTTATACATCAAAATTCATCCGAATATGCTCTATTCCTGCATCTAGAAAAACTTCCCCAAATGCCTCAAATCCCAGTTTCTCATAAAATCCCACTGCACTCAGCTGGGCTTCAACTAAAATTTCCCTACCCTTCATTTCCTTGACTTTATTCATCAATAATTCCATGGCCGCTTCCCCATAACCTTGTTTCCGATATTTTTTAAGGGTGGCCACCCGTCCTATTTTATATTTCCCGGAGCCTTTATTGATAAGTCTGGCCGTAGCCACCGGCTCCCTATTATCACTATACACAACAACATGGCCACAGCTTGCATCCATACCATCAAATTCCAACTCATGAGATACTTTTTGTTCAAGTTCAAATACTTCATAACGGATTTGATAACAATCTTTTAAATCATCATTTTTACCATCTAAATAAACAGCTTTCATTATATTAACGGCTCCTTTCCGGGTGTTCCGGCTTTCCGGGGATACTTTTTATTCGTTTTCTTCACTTTATCAATACATATCAAGGTTCTGCTTATATCCGTAGAAGGGAGTTTATAAGACTTTATATCGCCAATTTTACCTCCTAAAAGCTCCACAGCCACTTTAGCCTCTTTAATTTCTTCAGATGAATTCCCCGACTTATAAGAAATAAACTTTCCGCCCGGTTTTACAAAGGGAAGGCAATATTCCGTAAGAACTGATAAATGAGCCACAGCCCTTGAAACGCAATTATCAAATTGCTCTCTATATACCCTGTTTTGTCCCAATTCCTCCGCTCTCCCGTGGACAGCAGTGATATTTTTAAGTCCTAATTCAGCAATAACATGATTCAGAAACTTAACCCTCTTATTTAAAGAATCGATTAAAACGATGTTCAAATCAGGAAAAGCTATTTTTAGTGGTAATCCCGGGAATCCGGCACCGGTACCTACATCAATTATTTTGATGTCTTTATCTAAAGGAACAACATCGGCTAATGCCAGGCTATCTATAAAGTGTTTACATAACACTTCTTCAAATTCGGTAATGGCAGTTAGGTTCATGACCTTATTTTTTTCAATTAGCAGATGATAAAAATCTAAAAACTGCCGCTCTTGTTTTTCCGATAATTCAATATTCAATTTTCTTAAATCAGATTTAAACTTTAACATTAAATCCATATTTTCACCTACTTCTTCTATTACCTTCGGTTTAATTGCTCTAAATAGATTAATAGTACTGATATATCAGCGGGTGTGACTCCGGATATACGAGATGCCTGTCCCATGGATACCGGTCTTATCGCCGCAAGCTTTTGTTTTGCCTCTATTCTTAATCCCTTTATTTCCGAATAATCAATAGCTTCAGGTAATTTCTTGGCTTCCAGCTTTTTAAATTGGTTTACCTGATTTAATTGCCTGACAATATATCCTTCATATTTTATATGAATATTGACCTGTTCTACGACATCTTTAGGTAATTCTCTTCTTTCGGCATCGATTAATTCAAGCTTTTCATAGGATAATTCCGGACGTCTGATTAATTCTGCCAGGGTAGCTGCCGTCTTTAACGGATGACTTCCATAAGCTTCTAATAGCTTTTGAACTTTAGCATTGGCCCCAATACTCAATTTTTTTAATCTTTCAACTTCGCTGTCTATTAATTCTCTTTTCCTTTTCAAGTTTAGATAACGTTCCTTATCAATCAGACCTATTTCATAACCTATTTCCGTCAACCTTAAATCGGCAT
>Ga0153999_1000567_pt1 | contig 15982 bp, 12 predicted proteins | sample TSNC083MetaG_FD_104675 | JGI IMG/M metagenome (GOLD analysis project Ga0153999, IMG submission 104675) | Attine ant fungus gardens microbial communities from North Carolina, USA - TSNC083 MetaG | ecosystem: Host-associated > Fungi > Mycelium > Unclassified | place: USA: North Carolina, Lumber... | reverse complement strand
GGAACTAGCATATGTTTGATTCAATTTTAGTAGTTTGTGTCGGCAATATTTGCCGCTCTCCTACTGGGGAGCGGTTATTGAAGCAACACTTGCCAAATAAGAAAATTGCATCGGCAGGTATCGGAGCATTGATCGGTAACCCTGCAGATACCAATGCAGTAACAATTGCTGAAAAAAATGGGCTTTCACTCGACGGCCATCAGGGAAGACAACTAACATCTAACATGTGTAGAGAATACGATCTTATACTCGTGATGGAAAAAAAACATATTGATGCTGTCTCTAGATTAGCCCCAGAAGCCAGAGGAAAAACCATGTTATTTGGCCATTGGCTCGGGCAACGAGAAATTGCAGATCCATATCGTCAAAGTCACGAGGCTTTCGAGTTTGTATACCGTCTCCTTGATGAGTCAGCCCAAAAATGGGCCGACGCTTTAAGCCGATAGCTATTCAGGATTACCAATGTCAGAAAAAATCAAAGTAACTAATTCAGGAAATGATAAATCAGATGGTATCGATATGGCACGCCTTGTGGGTGAACTTATTGATAATAGATGGCTGATCGTCACTGTTACATCTTTCATTTTAGCCCTGGGTGTTTTTTATAGTCTCTTTTCCACTCCTATTTATCGTGCAGACGCTATGCTTCAGGTTGAGCAAAAACAGGGGAATGCCATTTTAAGCAGTTTAAGTCAAATATTACCTGATAGCCAACCGCAGTCTGCACCAGAAATTGCCTTATTACAGTCGAGAATGATCCTAGGAAAAACTGTAGATGATCTGAACTTGCAAGCGAGTGTAGAACAGCACTATTTCCCAATTGTTGGCAAGGGATGGGCAAGAATTAATGGGGAGAAAAAAGGTAAATTAAATGTTAGCCACCTATATATCCCTACGATGGATAATGGGAAAGATGACCCAGAGATTACATTAACGGTAGAGGATGATACTCACTATAAAATAGAAAGTGATACTATTAGCGTTAATGGAACCGTAGGAAAGTTATTGGAGAATAATGGTATTTCTCTAATGATAACTGCAATAGACGCTCCTAAAGGAACGCAGTTCACAATTAAGTATAAAACTAAGCTTGAAGCAATTAACGAGTTATTAAAAGTATATTCTGTTTCTGACCAAGGCAAAGACACGGGGATGCTTTCTTTAACCCTAATGGGGGAGGATCCAGACCGCATTCGTAGTATTCTTGATAGTATAGCTAATAATTACATGGCTCAGAACATTGCTCGCCAAGCGGCGCAAGATGCGAAGAGCTTAGATTTTCTTCAAGAACAACTGCCAAAAGTCCGTTCTGATTTAGATATAGCTGAAAGTAAACTTAATCAATACCGACAACAGAAAGACTCTGTTGACTTGAATTTAGAAGCTCAATCAGTTTTGAGCCAAATAGTCAATGTTGACAATCAGTTGAATGAGTTAACTATTCGAGAGGCCGAAGTTTCACAACTCTATACGCAAAGCCATCCTATTTATAAAGCACTTCTTGAAAAGAGAGAGACTTTAGCGGGTGAAAAAAACAAGTTAAATAAGCGTGTCTCGGCAATGCCTGAAACACAACAAGAGGTGTTACGCCTGAGTCGTGATGTAGAATCTGGTCGTGCTGTATACATGCAGTTACTAAATAGACAGCAGGAATTAAGTATCGCTAAATCCAGTGCTATTGGATATGTACGAATTATTGACTCAGCAATTACAACACCTAAACCAGTAAAACCACAGAAAATACTTGTGCTTCTGATTAGTTTAGTTTTAGGTGGAGTCATTTCTGTAGGGGTAGTTTTAGGTAGCGTATTCCTGCGGCGCGGAATTGAATCACCAGAGCAACTAGAAGAACTTGGTATCAATGTATATGCAAGTATCCCTGTATCTGAATGGCTGATTAAAGAAAGTCAGGATAGCAAGAAGAGAACCAAAGTTACATCAAACTTCAAAGGAAATGGAAAAGGTGCAGTCTTCCTTGCGGTTGAAAATCCGGCGGATTTAGCTGTTGAAGCTATTCGCGGATTACGGACAAGTTTGCACTTTGCAATGATGGAAGCAAGAAACAAAGTATTAATGATATCTGGTGCAAGTCCTAATGCAGGTAAAACTTTTGTAAGTAGCAATCTTGCTGCGGTCATTGCGAATGCAGGTAAAAAAGTATTATTTATCGATGCCGATATGAGGAAAGGATATATCCATAAGAGTTTTGGATTTGAAAACGAAAATGGTTTATCCGATGTATTATCAGGAAAAACACCTATAGTTAAAACGATTAAAAGAGTAACATCTGGGAACTTTGACTTTATTTCCCGAGGACAGGTTCCACCAAACCCAGCAGAATTACTCATGCACGAACGTTTTGCAGAACTGGTAGCCTGGGCTGATGAACACTACGATTTGATAGTAATTGATACCCCACCAATACTGGCTGTTACAGATGCTGCGATTATAGGCAGTTACGCCGGGACGACATTACTAGTTGCTCGATTTGAACAGAATACAGCAAAAGAAATCGAGGTCTCAATAAAACGTTTCGAGCAAAGTGGTGTAGTAGTTAAGGGTTGCATCTTGAATGGTATGGTGAAAAAGGCGAGTAGCTATTATGGATATGGTTACAATCATTACGGATATTCTTATTCAGATAAGAAATAGATGATTTTCGATAAAGCTGGCATTAATTATTGATGCCAGCTTTGTTTTTAACTAATTACTTTAATAGGCTACTGTTAAACGCGAATAAAACAATTCGATGAGGCTTGCTTCATCGTTCGTATTACTATTTGTAGAGTGTCATTTTTATGAAAAAAATTCTTATACTGAGTCATACAAGAAGTATATCTACTTTTAAAATTGGTAGTCATCATTACGCAAATGAATTGCAAAAAAAAGACAATCAGGTAAGTTTTGCTGGGATTCCATACAGCTTGATTCATTGGATGCTCAGAAGAAAGAAAAAATCAGGCAGCAAAAAAATCAATGAAAATATCAATGATGTAGAAATAAAAGCACTATTTCCGATCACAATAAAATATAATTCTTTTTTATCAAAACTAAATTTTCTTGTAATGAGAATGTTTACTAGGGGAGATTTTTTTGATAAGCATTATGATGTCATTATCTGTGATACACCATTCTTTGAGCCTTATATTAAAGGAATGAAATATTCCAAACTAATATATAGACCAACTGATGATTACTTGTCGATAGCTGGTGAATCGGTCAGAGAGTATGAAAATAAAATCATAAATAAAGCAGATTGTGTTATTAGCACATCTTCTGTTGTCCAAGACAATATTCTTAAAAACTATCAAGATAGTATCGTAGGTAAAGTATGTAATGTTATAGAAAATGGGTATGATTCAAGAGTGTTTTTTAACAAAAATAAAGGATATAGAGAGAATGCTGTTTATGTCGGAGCTCTTGATTTTAGATTTGACTTTGACATGCTATCTTTTCTTTCAGGGGAAAGACCAAATTTTATTTTTAATATATTCGGACCAATAGATGAAAAGTATAAAGCAATAGTTGAAGAAATAAAAGATAAAAACAAAAACGTCATTTTTCATGGCGAAATTGATTATGAAAATGTATGTGACATTCTAAATGAAAATAAAGTAGGTTTACTTTTATTTAACTCTGCACAAGCCAATGTTGGACGAAGCCCAATGAAACTTTGGGAGTATTTGTCATCTGGCCTAAATGTAATGTATTCGAACATTAACTTAAACGAGTCTATAGACTTCATTTATAAATACAATGATAAAAAAGATATTGCTCATGTATTTGACAAGGCAATTAGCAATGATAGATCTGCATCTACAGATGAGGGAAATATTGATAAATATTCGTGGGAGCATAAAGCTAATGCCCTGTCGAAATATTTTTCGTGATTATTTTATAAAGAGATGCTGAATTTTTATGCTAAATATATATAATACATATAGGAATGTAAAACTCCTGCCATGGGTATTTGCATCACTTATGGCACTTCCAATAGTAATATTTCCATTTTCTCCGCTATTAAGCTATTATATATCAATTATTTTGTTGCTCACTCTATCTGAGTTATGCAACTCGAGGCCAGTCAGAGTTTATTTATCAATAATTGCGTTAGTGAGCGGTTCTTTGATAGCAGCATCTAGAATGAGTCTCCGTTCATTAAGTGATGACTTTGGTCATTATTATGATTCTTACTTATCTATATTGCATGGCGGAACGATATTCCAATATGCATCTGGTTTTGAGTTTTTAATTTCTCTTTATTTTAAGTTAATGATTCTTGTTTCAGGAGAACTTCACCCAAGTAGTATTTTATTTTTTGTCGCGCTGCTGAATTCTTTTCTTTTCTATTTATGGCTAGAAAAATTTGGTCTGGAAAAAGTTGATAGTAACGTAAAGTCATTATGTGTGGCGGCATCGTTGACATTTTATATGTTTCCAATAAGTACATTATTAATGCGGCAAATGTTAGCTACCCCACTGTTATTATTTGCCATTTCTTATACTTTGAATAACAAAAAAGGTATATTTTTCTTTTTGCTAGCTTGCTTTGCGCACTCTTCATCAGCGCCTATATATTTTATAGTGCGTATGCTTATGTCGGAAAATAAAAAAAATAAAAATATCATGGTTCTATTTTTCATGCTATTTCTATTATCGTTTTCTTTACTTGTGAAATATGCAGCCTCACTCAGTGGTATACCTATTATTAATGCGATAACATATAAGTTAGATTATTACAGCACGGCTACTTTATTTGATTTCAGCAAGCTAGACTCGTATGTTAAGTATTTAATTGTAATGGTTTTGTCATCTTTCTATTTCTTCTCTAAAGAACATAGAGATTGGAAAAGTTTATTATATTATAGTGGGATCATATATCTTATTTTACTGCCAATACCATTCATGTCCGGTCGTCTATTTTTGATACTTAGTGCTGTGGGGTTAGGTTACATGCTCTTTTTGTCTGCATATAAAATAAGCATGGTGTTTCGATATCTCATGATTATTTTTTGTGTTTTTAGAATACTAACATTAGGTATTTACTATACGAACACTAATGATGGTTTTGACCTGTGGTATAGCTATCCCTGGATATCAGAAAACGCGTTTTATTTTGTGATATGAAATTGAGTGCTGAGTGCTGAGTGCTGAGTGCTGAGTGCTGTGTGCTGTGTATGGTCACCTAAGTATTAAAACTGGATCCGTGTAACTATATTATTAGGGTGCACTAATGAGGGACAAATGATTTATATAAATGGCAGATTCTTGACTCAAAAGACAACAGGTGTCCAAAGATTTGCAGAAGAAATAAGTAAAGAGCTAGCAACGATCAGAAACGATATTGTTTTTCTAGTGCCAGAAAAAGCGAGAGTGTTAAAGCAAGAGCTTATTTCTAAATTTAACTTTCATGAAGTTAAAGGGGGAGATGGGCATTTTTGGGAACAAATTTCTCTACCTAATTACTTGATAAAAATAGGTTCTCCTTTACTTATTAATTTATGTAGTACCGCTCCGGCGTTTTATAAAAATAAAATAGTTACTCATCACGATATTACTTATGTAAAATTCCCAGAAAGTTTTTCAAAATCTTTTAGGTTATTATATCGAACAATAGTTCCTATAATGATTAAAAATTCCAAGTGTCTTCTGACAGTAAGTGAATTCTCAAAAAAAGAGATTTCAAATTTTTATCATTGTGGTAATAGCCGTATAGAAATAATAAGCAATGCAGTTAATAGTGAGTTCAAACTAAGAGCATTAGCCACAAGAGGTTTAGATGATAATGCAGATGAGTACGCACTTGCAGTATCATCACCAAATTATCACAAGAATTTCCATGGTCTAATTGATGCATTTTCTAGTAGTGATTTAAGTATAAAACTTAAGATTATTGGAGATCGGGCTGGTAATTTTAGCAAAGTTAACTTTCCAGAAGATGATAAGAGAATTGAATTTCTTGGTCGAGTTAGTGATGAGGAACTAGTCAGTTTATATCAAGGGGCAAAATTTTTTGTTTTTCCTTCTTTTTATGAAGGGTTCGGAATTCCGCCACTTGAAGCCCAAGCCTGCGGTTGTCCTGTAATATCCTCCGATCGTGCTTCTTTAAAAGAGGTTCTTGAAGATAGCGCTATATATTTCAATCCTGAGTCGAAGGAAGACATTATTGAAGCACTTGAGATAGTTAATAACGATATATCCTTGAGGATAAGATTGAAACAAATGGGAAGTAAAAATATCACAAGATTCTCTTGGCACTCTTCAGCTGCGAAAGTAAATAAAATTATAGAGGAAATAATATAATCATTAAGGGATTGGTGTTGATTTCTGATACGACTTTTTATTTTTTTAAGTTTTTTAAATTTATTTAATTGTTGGCTATGATTTTTTAGGGTGGGGATGAAATGAAGAATGTAAATATTGGTCTTGTTGCTGATTGGTTGGTTACTTATGCAGGAGCTGAACGTGTAATCAAAGAGTTTATAGATATATACCCTGAAGCTGAATTATATTCAGTGGTTGACTTCCTCTCTGAGGATGCACGACGTTTATTCCATGGAAAAAAGGCAACGACAACATTTATCCAAAAAATGCCTAAATCAAAGCGAAATTATCAAAAATATCTTCCATTTATGCCTCTTGCAATTGAACAGCTTGATGTATCTAAGCATGATATTGTGTTATCAAGCAGTCACGCGGTTGCAAAAGGTATTTTGACAGGACCTGATCAGCTACATATCAGTTATGTTCACTCACCAATACGTTATGCTTGGGATCTACAACATCAATATCTGAAAGAAGCTGGCTTAGACAAAGGAATGAAGGGACACCTTGCTCGCTGGATTCTGCATAAAATCAGAATGTGGGACTATCGTACGGCGAATGGTGTTGACCATTTTATTGCTAATTCTAAATTCATTGCGCGTAGAATTAAAAAGGTATATGGACGCGAAGCTGATGTTATCTATCCACCTGTTGATATTGATCGTTTTACCTATGAAGAAAATAAAGAAGATTTTTATTTTACTGCTTCACGGATGGTTCCCTATAAAAGAATCGATTTGATAGTTGAGGCGTTTGGTCATATGCCTGATAAAAAATTAATTGTAATTGGGGATGGCTCAGAAATGAATAAGATAAAGTCAAAAGCCAAATGCAATGTCGAAATTCTTGGCTATCAACCGGATGATGTCATGCTTGAATGCATGCAGAAAGCAAAGGCATTTGTATTTGCTGCTGAAGAAGATTTTGGTATTACACCCGTTGAAGCACAAGCATGTGGAACGCCTGTTATTGCTTTTGGCAAAGGTGGTTCGTTGGAAACTGTGCGGCCATATGGCGAAGCTAAGGCGACGGGGTTATTTTTCGAAGATCAAACTGTTGTTTCTGTTGTGGAAGCAATTGAACGTTTTGAAAGGCTCAGTGACTCTATTTTGTCTCAGGATTGCCGTGATAACGCTTTACGCTTTTCTACTTCGCGTTTCCATAAGGAAATGGCGGATTACGTTAGTGAGAAGTGGAAGGCATTCAGTGATAAAAAGATGATCGAATACTAATACTCCAATATCATTCTTTGAATGAAGACCTCTCTACTTTAAAATGCACATTAAGCTTTCTATGAGGATGCTATTATGAATAAAGTAGTGCATATTTTCAGTGTGTTTGTGATTTATATAGTAACTGGCTTTGGATGCGCATATGCATTTTATCCTGGAGTGGGTATTCATCCGAATGAGTTTAAAGGAAGTGCAGAAGAACTTATTGCGTTGATGAAGAAATACGATATAAAATCATTTCGAACTGATTATCCTTGGAGTCGAGTGGAAGTTCAGAAAGGGGTACTGCAAAGTTCGAAAGATACTACCGATAATGTCATTTCTTTAGCAAAAGACAGCGGTATTTCTCCATTGATTATCTTGGACTATGGGAATAAAAACTATGGCGGCGGTAAACCTGTCACTCCAGAAGCGGTAAGCGCCTTCGCTAATTATTCGGCGTGGACTACAAGTCACTTTAAAGGTAAAGCTGAAATATTTGAAGTTTGGAATGAATGGTCTCACCGTAATGGAAAATCTCAAGATGCAGTTAGTGAGGCATCGGCAGAAGCGTATTTTCGTCTAGTTAAAGCAACTTCGCTTGCTGTGAAAAAAGAAAATCCCGCAGCCATAGTTATTGCTGGGGGATTTAATCCCCTCGATAATACTGACAAAAACTGGGGAGTAATGTTAGTAAAATTAGGGATTCTGGAATACATTGATGGAATCTCTCTGCATCCTTATTCATATCAAAATAGGACTGTTGCGGACCCAAGCTTTAATCTAAAACGCATTGAACTTTATCAAGAGGAGCTCAATCAGATAATAGGAAAGAGAATTCCTTTTTACATCACTGAAGTTGGATACCCTGCATATAACGGCGGTGCGAATTTGTCTGATAGCGAGGTCGCACGATATGCATATGAATATATGACAGCAGCAAGCAAAATGAATTTTATAGCCGGTGTATGGTGGTATGATTTTATCGATGATGGTGACGATAAAAGTAAACGAGAATATAATTTCGGCATTCTAAAAAATGATCTATCAGAAAAATTGGTTACTAAAAAATTCACTGGAGCCTTGAAGGAAATAAAAAATGATTCCGGTAACTAAAATTAAGTAATAATATATGATAGTTTCTTTGTTAAAGGCCGCTTTCTGTAATTAGAATTTAGGCCTTTTTAAAATATATAAATATTGTATCATGCTGATATTTCAGATTTTTTGATAAAAATAAATAGTGATTGTTGTTGCTTTTTAATTTATTTGGTTTTTAATTTAATTATCCCTCCTTTTTCTTTCCTTCATTTCCTCATATTACTCCTTCGCATTTACACCACATACCTTTTGTATATATTGAAAAATTCAATGTATGATACTTATATTTATTAATATTTCATATATATCCTCAATATTATCCTTGCGCTCAACATGATGCATTTAACTTATTTGCTATTTTACGTTGATTTTGTGATATTAGATATCAATCACTGTAATTTATAAATAATGAATATGTGAGCTAGAGCTGAAAATCTCACAATATGATTTGACGTTTTTATACCTTTGACGCTAATATTTAAAACGATTTTATCTTCTATTGCTATACTTTATATAAGCTGTTAATACATTTTAGCTGTATTACGAGGGTGTATGTTAAAAGGAAAAAAAGTTGCAATCGTTTTCACTGCATCTATCCTCGGTGGACATGAGTTAATGGCCGTTGCCCATCTAAACAGATACGTCAAAAGAGGTGTATCTGTAGCCTGCTACATTCCATTCAAAAATCACAAGTTAGCAGAGTTATTGGATCGTCATTCTATAAGCTATGAATTCCATGAAGTTAGCCATAATAATTTAGAGATAATCCATGCTTTTTTTAATATTAGGCATATGACTCATGCAGCAAGGCTTCTCATGAAAATAAAAGCAAGTTGTGATTACATCTTTATTATCCAAGGGGATATTGAATTTGGGGCGGTCTTCATTAATGTTGGGCGAATATTAGGAATAAAAACTATAATTAGTTACCTTCCATATACACATAGCTTTGGAAAAATGAAAAGTTGGGCTCCACAGATTAAGGATTTTCTCGCCAAATTCACATATAAAAATTGTAGTTGCTTTTTTACTATTTGTGATGCCACTGCGGATGAAATTCTTTCTAAGAATAAAAATGCAACGGTTCGTGTTTTGGAAAATTTTGTAACTAAGCCTCCGCGATCTGAAATTAGAAATATAGGGTATAAATTTCTTCCTTCGGACAAAAAAATAAAAATTATTATGGCCGGACGAATTCTTTTTCGACAAAAAGGGCAGGATATTTTAATTAATGCACTAAAAAATATTGGTTTTCCTGTTGAATTAAAAGTTTTCGGAGATGGGGCTGATCTCGATCGGTTAAAAAAAATGACGGGAAAACTTGATGACAACATTGATGTGATTTATTTTGGCTGGAAAAGTGATGTCTGGAAGTATTCAAAAGATGTTGACTTTGTTGTAATCCCTTCAAGATATGAAGGTGTACCACTGATAATGCTTGAGTCATTGGCGAGGAATGTTCCTATTATATCACCAGCCAGGGATGGAATGCTTGATTATTTGAATGACGATTCATTATATAATATCGGGAGTTCTGAGTTTGAGTCCTATGAATTAAGAAAGAAAATTTCAGATTATTTTTTTAAAAATAAAGGCAAGTAATGATTTTATTGGTATTTTTCTATCATTTTTAAGTTTTAATAATTATTCGTAACTTTTTATCGTTCTGTCAAGCAGTTAAAACTAAAGGAGGATATGTGAATAATAAAAAAAGAATTATTATTAATTCTTTTTATTTGTATGGGCGAACTCTTATACTAATGTTTGTGACATTGTACACCTCCCGCATGGCATTAATTTCTTTGGGGGTTTCTGATTTTGGTCTATACAGTATTATTAATAGTGTTATTATTTTATTTTCATTCGTGCAGAATGTTTTTTCGTTATCAACTCAGCGATTTCTTACTATTGAAATAAGTAAAAATGACGATACCAAAATAAATAAAACATTTAAATGTGTTGTTCTTATGTATTTGATTGTATGTGCCTTCGTTTTTGTTTTAAGTGAAACTTTTGGTGTGTGGTTTATCCTCTCCCAGGTGAAATCTTCAACTGTAAGTACTTACGATATTTTTATAGTATATCAAATTTCGATAGCGACTCTTCTCTTGCAAATTATGCAAACTCCTTTTATGGGATATCTTCTTGCATCTGAACAGATGGCTATGTTTGCCAAAATTGGTATATTTGACGCCTTTCAACGCTGGCTAATGGTTTTTTTATTCATATCATTTTATTTCCAAAATAAAATTATTGCTTATTCAGTTTTTTTATTTTTTGGTTATATGTCTGTTTTTATTTTATACTTTTATTATTGCTCTAAGGGGATATCTATATACAATATTGTTTTTATCAAGGGTCGTGATTCATCCTTATTAAAGGAGCTTTTTTCCTTTACGAGATGGCCTTTATTAGGGGCGTTTAGTGTAGTATCTATGTCTCAAGCTATGGCATATTTAGCCTACTATTTTGTGGGTTTGGTCGCAAACGCCTCTATGTGGCTGGCTGAACAAATTATTAGTGCGTTCAATAGGGTAACAGGTGCATTACAAATGGCTTTTACCCCGCAAATTATTAAAAACTGTTCAAATGGTAAGGTTGTAGAAGCTCATGGATTGATTTTGCTGTCCTGTAAGGTTACGGCATATGCCATTATTTTATCTGGCATTCCTGTATTTATATATGCGGATCTCTTTATCAAACTTTGGTTGAGTGAAGTTCCACCTTATCTGCCAGATTTTATTCGAATAGCCATTGTCTTTGTGTTTATAGATTCATTTTCTAATCCTTTTGTTACAGCTATATATGCTAATGGAGATCTGAAAAGATATCAGATCATAATTTCGTTAATTATGACATTTTCTGTTTTATTTATGATTGCATCTTTATTTATGGGATTTTCAATATATGCTGCATTCATAATTAGGGTATTGTGCTCGTTAGTTTTATTGATTCTTCGCGTTTTTTGGGTGAATAGTATTTACCCACTTTTTTGTTTTAATCTTTCCTTGTTTAAAGATCTTATTAAATTGATGTTGGTTGCTATTTTTTCACTTTTAATATGTTCTTGTATGAAATTTGATTTTTTGGGGTTATACAACTCTTTAATTATTGTCTCTGTCTTTAATTTTATTTTTACATCTGTATTTTTCTTTTATTTTATTATTAGTCCTAATGAAAGACAGTCTGTTTTACAAAAATTCAGAAAATATATTTGATATGAGGTGAAACTATGCGTGATATGTACGGGTTTTTAACATATGAAACCGATTTATACCGTCATAGGGGATGGATTAACTTAGGTGATTATGTACAAACTATCGCTGCCAGGCAGTTTCTGCCAGAGCCTGGCATCCCTATCCAGAGAGATAATATTAAAAATTACCATGGTTATCCTGTCAAAATGATAATGAATGCATGGTATATGGACTCTCCTGAGAATTTCCCACCATCTGATAAAATTAAACCTCTTTATACATCTATACATATAAACTCATTAGTAGCAGATAAAATGCTTACTCATGAGGCTATCTCCCATTTTAGAAAACTAGCTCCAATTGGTTGCCGAGATTTATACACTAAGAATCTTTTAGCTTCGCACGGTATAGACTCTTATTTTTCCAGTTGTTTGACATTAACGCTAGGCGAATCTTATAGGCGTGACTCATCCACATGTACAGATGAAGTTTATTTTATTGATGTAATGCATGATTCTTTGTCTCTAAGCGAACTTATCCGTCAACCGCTGCGTTTAATAAAACGTATTCTTAATGGTCGTATTCGGGAAATTAACTTCAGGAAGAATGTAATCGATAAGTATTTCGATGAGAGTTTAATTAAAAAATCAAAGTTTGAGACTCAAATCATACCTTATGTTTCTGCTGAGGAAGGCATTAGTATTGCTGGTGAGTTCTTAGAGCGGTTGTCTCGCGCCAAATTGGTTGTTACATCTCGAATTCATACTGCTCTTCCCTGCCTTGCTATGGGAACTCCGGTTATTTTTATAAATGGCGGGTTTGAGAATGAAGTAGATAACTGTAGATTCGAAGGGATCATCGATCTATTCAATAGAATAGATGTCGATAGAAACGGAGTTTCTACTGTTAATTTTCCCTTGAATGACGATAAAATAGGTTTAAAAACAGTTATCTCTAATAAGTATTATCATTTGGAATATATAGATTTACTTCGGGCTAAGTGTAATGATTTTATGCGATCCTAAGTGTTTTTCATTAACCCTTTGTTAGAGTTCGGTATTATTAATTTTTTGTCCTAATGGCTATGATGTTTATTGAGCCATTATTGCAATGGCAATAATTCATATGGATATGATTTTGGCGATTGGCTTGTTATCCGTACTCGCAGGATGCGGTGTAAAACTAACTCATCCGACCACTATATACTTATTCACTTTTTTATCTTTTTTAGGGTTTAATGTTGTAATTTCTGTTTTTTTTGGCATTTTATTCTATTGTTTGACAGTATCGATTTTTTGGACTTTTCTTAAATTGCATGCGATTGCATGGTTTTTTAAATGACGTCATTTTTTTTATTAACTTTATGATATCTGAAATTAAATTTTAATTTTGAGGATATATTTATGGCTTCTCAAGTATTGTTGTACCAAAAAGAAGTGGCAGCTATTCTTTATGTTGTTTTAGGACATGATACTTTTACCGGGCTGACTTCTTTTGATGCAGACGCTGCACAAATTCGTACGGGGCAAATTACACAGCAAGATTATATCAGTAATTTATTAGCTTCTACGGAGGGGCAGACTCTCTATGGCGCGAGCTCACCGCTGGACATTCTACGGACAATTTATACTAAGGCTTATGGTTCACCCCCTGCTGATAGTGTACTTCAAGGTATACTAGGCACTACAGCTTTGAAAGATGCCATCTATAATGCAATTGATAATCTTTTGAATTACAAGCAATTTGATGGCGCTACGCTAGCGGCACAAACGAGTTTTGACAACCATATCGATGCCATGCTTTTTAATAACTATGGTACAACAGCATGGAATCAATGGAGTGTGGCACTGGCTAGCCAAGAACAAGTTGCGTCAGTGTATCTTGCAGCCCCTTATCGTGCTGCAGATGCTAGTGGATTGAATTATTGGACAAGTTATCTACTGCAACCTGGAAAGTCTTTCGCTTTACTAACCAAAAATTTGTTAGCCTCTTCTGAATTCCAGCAAAAAGGCGCTAATTTAACCGGTGATGCTTTTATTCAGCATATATATAACGGTGTTTATGGTGTAGATGCGAGTTCTGCTGCACTTGCTATATACCGCGCTTTGGGAACTGATAAGTCAGTAATTACACAGGCAATCATCAATGATTTGCGCACTTCTACTGCTACTGATGCTGCCACGGTGACTTCCCAACATGCATTTGAATATGCAATTGGTACTAGCTTAGTATACAAAACGGCTGCTGCTTTGACAGCAACGGCCGCTGGAGGTAACGCAACTGGAACGATAAATAACGGGCTCTCACACCAGATCAGCAATGCCGAAACTGCCGTTTTGACTGATGTTCAATTGAATGCCAACGTGGCCAGTCTCGTTAACCTGAAGTTCGCCGATCACCTGGCGAACCTGACTATTAACGGCACCAGTGCAGCAACGGTTAATCTGTCAGACAATGGCGTTAACCCGGGCGTAGGCATTACCGTCAACAACGGCAATGTCATTTTGAACGCCAGCTCGGGTGCGGATGCAGTGGTTGTTACTTCAACCGCCAATATTGCCACTGGCACCGGTCAGTTTAACCTTGGTGCGGGTAACGATAGCCTGAAGTGGGCGGGTAATGGAGTATCAAACGGTGCTAACACGGTAGCGACCACCATTAAAGCCGATGGTGGGTCAGGTATTGACTCTATCTCCGCCAACTTTATCACCAAGTCTGTTGTGACTAACCAAAGCGCCTTGGGCATTCGTAGCAGCGTTGTCACCAGTAATGCTAATAACTTCTCGAATTTCGAGAAGATTGATCTGACAGGATTTATCGGCAAATCTGTTGGTACCCTGATTACCACGCCATTGATTGGTTCACCAACCACTACCAGCGTAACCACACCGACGCACGTCTTTGATTTTGGTTTAACCAACGGGACGGCGACAGTTGAAGGGACTACTGGGGGCACGGTAACTCAAGGTGCAGCAGCAACTAACCTGGGCTCTCAAGGTTTTGTGATCTCTGGCTTAACCAATGCCAGTGTCATTAACGCTGCGGGCGGTAACGCTGCACAACTGGAAGTGAAGGGCGATGCAACATCTGCAAGCACCCTGGGCTTCACTTTTGTTCAGAATGCGACCGACCACTTCAATATCAATTTCGATGCAGTAAGTTCTTCAAACGTCAATGCTGGCGCTATCAGTCTGACCAGTAGCAGCAGTGCGTTGTTGGGAACGGCATTAGGTACGGTGAATATTGCGTCTGGCGGTACGGGCTCGTTTAGCAATATCGTCTCATTGGCTGGTACCAACGCGCAGGTTCAGAACATAAACGTTACTGGCGATCATGTTCTGAATTTAACGCTGGGCAGCGGCTTCAGTAATGTGCGTGATGTTAACGCATCCACCAATACCGCCGGTCTGAATCTTGATTCAAACCATGCCGGTACCGGTGACGGTATTATCGTTCAACTGCTGAACATCCTGCCGTTGAGTGCGGTAACTACAGCGTTGCTGACCCCACTGTTGAACACGCTGGGCCTGAACGGTTATCAACTGACTGTAGAAGGGACCGGTGCGGCTGACAGCTTCAACGTTCTGGGTAACACCACCCTGGCCGGTGGCAATGGTGTGAATACCTATCAACTGAAGTCCAGTACCACTCAGGCCGGTGTTACCATTACCGACTTTGACAGCACCAAAGACAAGATCGTTGATGCAGCCTCTGCTTTGACCATCTCCGGCAATACCAGCGGCACCGCGGTGGCGGATTACGGCACTCGTGCTTCTGATACTCTGGATGCGCTGCTGGGTACTCTGGTTGGCGGCCTGACCAACGGCGTTATTGGCCTGTTGGGCGGTATCCTCGGCCTTGGTAGCAGCAACGCACTGACGGCTAAAGTGGGTGTGGCGTCAGTGGTGTTTGGCGGTACCGGCGATAATGCCAGCTCTTATGTGATTATTGATAACAACAATAACCACACGCTGGATGCTAACGACAGCGTCGTTTACCTGACAGGCCAGAACCATCAGCAACTGCTGGATACTTTGCATTACGCATAAGGTAAGCTCTGCAGGTTAATAGTTTCCATTGAAACTGTTATTAGTTAAATAATACGGGGAGGTCAAACTTCCCGTATTGTTTTATTTTGTGATCGGCGTC
>Ga0153999_1000565_pt1 | contig 16041 bp, 15 predicted proteins | sample TSNC083MetaG_FD_104675 | JGI IMG/M metagenome (GOLD analysis project Ga0153999, IMG submission 104675) | Attine ant fungus gardens microbial communities from North Carolina, USA - TSNC083 MetaG | ecosystem: Host-associated > Fungi > Mycelium > Unclassified | place: USA: North Carolina, Lumber... | reverse complement strand
TGGATTGGGCAGTCGCACTACAGCAGCTTTTAGAGATTTTGAATGGCATTTCTCAAAAGGTGAATAAGTCAATCTCAAAGCTGATCAAAAGTCAATTACAACATTGGATTGCTGGCCTGCCCATCTATATCAAGCCTTACCTACCTTCTTCGGGCTGCGAAAGTTGAGTCATTAAGTAAAAAACTCAAAATGAAATTACAGCATAATTAAATTGAAAGCCTCTATTTCTTGTGGTTATTGTTTTATAAAGAGAGATGAGCGCTTGAGGTGGGGTTTTTACCCCGTCTGAAGTTTAGTCGACCTTATCCGAATGACTTAGCCACTCTTAACTCCCGCTTGCAGAAGAGGAAGTTAAGACGCGGTTTAGTTATCGGATAAACTGACAATAATAAGAGGAATGGAGGGGTTTGTTTGACTAAACATAGCAAGATCTTCTTTGTTCTTACCGGTATTTTTCTTGCCATCTTGGTCGCTATTATCATCGCACTTGTGGTGCAGGGTAGCTATGACTATGCCCAGGGCATAGCTGTAAAGGCGGTTATTTGGATAATTTATTCTGTACTTGAGGTCAAATATGACATTGGAGTAAAAAGCTACATCCAGGCACTTGTTATAACTACGATTGTCAGTGACAGTTTTCTAGGGTTATATATAGACTTGTATACTACGTCAACGGTATTTGATAAAGTTCAACATGTATTCGGCAGCTATTCCTTTTCGCTTTTTGCTTACAATCTAACCTGTAATCTAACACAACCTAAGATAAGTCGTAGCTTCAGGTTTATTTTTGTTATCTCGTTAGGTTTAGGTATTGGTGCTTTATACGAGATTGGTGAATTTCTTGGAGATTTCATTTTTAAGCCAGACATCCCGAGTCAACCTAGCCTTCTTGATACTGATCTTGATTTAATAGCTGATTTCATCGGGGCGCTGCTTGCGGCTATTCATAGTGTGACGTTGCTTTTAATTGATAATAAGCGTTTGCAGTGTAAATAATACTGCCAGGGAATCTTTATACCTGGCAGAATGCTTGTTTTATAGAGGGTTACAGGGACGGTAATTACCGAGTCTCCTCGGCGAACAAGTGCGTGGCTGGCAAGAACGGGGGTAACACTGCCGCGGTCGGCAAAAATGAGGCTGGCATTGGTCCGGATAGCAGGTTTGCTGGGGATTACAGGGACGGGGCTGACACTGAGAATAAGTCGGCTGACAGGGGCTCCATGACGGACGGCAGCCAACATTGTTTACCCGCTCGTCAAAATCTTCCTCTTCAAAGTCCGCATCCCAATCTTCCATTGCAGGCGTTTCCCATTTGGGGCTTTTATATTTTTCATCAGACATTATTATCATCCTCCCATTTTCCGGTATATGGATTATATGAGCAGTCAATAGGTGTAGCCTGCCAGTTTTTATGAGGGTCTTGGCTTTGGGCAAGCGGCCGGCAGTCGGCACAGGCGTAACGGTATTCACAGTCCTTGCATTTAGTAACGCAGTCTTTAGTCGTGCACCAGCATGATGTAAGTGATTGACTGTTGAGTATTGAACTTAGTGATGTGTGCAGGATATTGCCGCAAATTTGATCACGGGCAAATATACACGGAATAACGTCCCCGGCGGAAGTTATCGCTAGCCGTCCTGCCAAGCAACTATGGAAATTCTGTGCTTTAATAAATGATTCCGGATCGGTAAAAAAAGGTGGTTTAATCGAGGGCTTGCTGTAGTTTTGAGGCAGTAATGCTTCGTCATCACCTCGGCCGGTAGGACGTATTACATCAGGCGGCGAAGGCTCAAGGCCAAGCCTGGTATATAATTTAGCGATATTGTCTACCTCATGTTCGTTGGCTTTCATGATTATTGAAGCAATACGTAAGGGGATATCTTTGGCCAAGATTTTCTTTATGGCTGACATTGTCTTATTAAAACTGCCGCGATGAAGAGTAACTTTATCATGGGTTAGAGCGTTATCGGCATAAATTGTTGTAGCTATGCTGACATTATGCTGTTTAAAAAAATCGATACAGCTATCATCGACAAGCGTTGCATTCGTAAATATCTCGATTAGCTCATAATTTTCTTGTTGTGCCTTAACTACCAGTTCCCGCCACCGGGGATATAGCAGGGGTTCGCCGCCAATCAATTGGATACTGTCGGCGCCTTGCTCGCGGGCTTCGCGAATAAGCTCAAGCCACCGGTTATGCGTCACCGGACTTACCGATGTATGTGGGCTGCTTTCTGAATAGCAGTGCAAGCACCGGTTGTTGCAGTTTGCAGTAAGTTCTAGCCAGACAAACTCAAGTTTAGGTTGATAGACCGGCAACGGTTTGTGAGGTTGTTGAGGAGCCGGTCCATGATAAGTAGCCCCTAGCCCTTTGGCAGTCAGCGTATCAAGAAAAAGCAGATATGGCTTGTTAGCAGCCAGTGTAGGATCCATTATATCTTCTAAGGCCGTTTGCTGACATGCCTGCAATAATTTTACAGCTCCCTGGTTAATCGAATATACCCGGCCTGAATTAAGATCATAGAGTGCGCCCCGTGCCCTGCCCTCGACCAGGATACAGTCATTTTTCAACAGGTATTGCAACTGACCAGCCTCCTTTGCAACGTCAATACTTGATTATAAGTCTCATACATAATATGCAGGTCGGCTGGCAAGTGTTAGCACGACCTAAAGCTAAATCTCTCTTTATGTCGAATTTTATTGACAAATCATATGTTAAGATATATAATCAATTGTGCCGTAAGAAATATACGCGGAAGTAGCTCAGCGGTAGAGCATCGCCTTGCCAAGGCGAGGGTCGCGAGTTCGAATCTCGTTTTCCGCTCCACAGCCTAGATAACCCAGCATTTTGCTGGGTTATTGGCATATATCTTGTCTTTGTTATTTAGTTGTGATATTATATTACTCATGACATTGCTGTAATATGGCTGCTAGGCAAAAAATGATTAAACCGGGAAACCATAGAAAATTAGGTCAATAATGGGAATACTATTAGCAGCGGTACTATGCTGATAATTAGTAAGCCGTGTCAGGCAGTTAATTTAATAAGGAGGAAATACATAAATGAAGGTAACAGCTGAAAGAATAGACAATCATAAAACTGTACTTAATCTTGAAATACCCCAGACTGAGGTCGCGAAAGCTCTTGATAAGGCCTACCGCAAGCTGGCTAGTCAGATCAACATCCCAGGTTTCCGTAAAGGCAAAGCTCCCCGTAAAGTAGTCGAAATGAGGCTCGGTAAAGAGGCATTACTTGATGAGGCATTCGAAATACTAGCTCCTGAGGCATACGGAAAAGCGCTTGCAGAGCAAAAAATTGATCCGGTTAGCCGTCCGGAAATTGAAGTCGTTACTTTTGGGGAAGACAAGCCGCTGGTGTTTAAAGCCACCGTTATTCAAAAGCCTGATGTCACCTTAGGTCAATATAAAGAATTATCTATAGAAAAGACTGTTGCCGAAATCACTGATGAAGATGTGGAAAAGGAACTAGAAAAAAAACGCGCCTTCAATTCTAAGATGGTAGTTGTGGAAGATGCGGAGCTTAAGCAAGGCGATATGGCCATTATTGATTTTAAGGGCTATATTGATGATATCCCATTTGATGGAGGAGAAGGCAAGAGTTATCCGCTTGAAATTGGTTCTGGCAGCTTTATTCCAGGTTTTGAAGATCAGTTGATCGGCGCGAAATCAGGAGATGAGCGCGAAGTAACTGTCTCATTCCCTGAAAATTACGCTGTTGCTGAGCTGGCTGATAAAGCTGCTAAGTTCACGGTAAATATCCATGACATTAAGCGTAAGGAAATGCCTGAAATCGATGATGACTTTGCCAAGGAAACTAGTGATTTTGACACTCTAGCGGAATTAAAAGTCGATATAAAGAATAAGTTAGAATTGGCCGCCGTAGCCAGAGCTGACCGCGATTTCCGTACGGCAGCCATTAAAACTGCTGTGGATAACGCTGAACTCGATGTGCCTGAGGTTATGGTCGAAAACCAAATCGACACCATGATTCAAAGTCTTGATGTAGACTTACAGCAGCGTGGTATGCAACTTGCTCAGTATCTTGAATATACTAAAATGGATATGGCAACTTTACGGGAGAATTATCGTGCTTCGGCATTATATAATGTCAAAACCGACTTGATCCTTGAAGCAATTGTGAAAGCTGAAGACTTAAGTGCTTCTCCGGAAGAAATGCAACAAGAAATTGCGGTTATGGCTAAAAATTATCAGACAACGGTAGAGGAAGTTGCTAAAGTGATCCGTGATACTGGTCGCCTCCAGGCTCTGAGAGACTCGGTTCTTCGTAAAAAAGCTGCCCAACTTATCGTCGATAGTGTGGCAAAATAATTTAAGTTTGAGGTGATGTTTCATGCCCTATGTGCCTATTGTAGTAGAGCAGTCTAACCGCGGCGAGCGCGCATATGATATTTACTCACGGCTGTTAAAAGACCGTATTGTATTTATCGGCGGACCAATTGATGACAATGTGGCTAATGTGTTTATTGCTCAGTTGTTGTTTTTGGAATCGGAAGATCCTGAGAAAGATATTCATGTGTATATCAACAGCCCCGGTGGAGTAGTTACTGCGGCGATGGCTATGTATGATACGATGCAATATGTCAAACCAGACGTTACTACTACTTGCATGGGCCAAGCTGCTAGTGCCGGCGCGTTGCTCCTTGCTTCCGGCGCTAAGGGGAAACGATATGCACTTCCCAATTCACGGATTATGATCCATCAGCCCATGGGTGGTGCGCAAGGGCAAGCCACTGATATTGAAATTCACGCCCGAGAAATTCTCCGTATGCGGGAGCATATCAATGGGATTCTGGTTCATCATACCGGTCAGCCTATAGAGAAAGTCCAAAATGACACCGAACGGGATTTCTTCATGTCCAGTGAGCAAGCTAAAGACTATGGCCTGATCGACAGCGTCGTAGTGCGGGGCGATAGACACAAGGAGACTCCTAAGTAGAGAGGTGGTAATATGTTGAAATTCGGTGATGACAGGGGTCAATTAAAGTGCTCATTTTGCGGTAAACTCCAGGAACAAGTAAAAAAGCTTGTCGCCGGACCTGGAGTGTATATATGTGATGAGTGTATCGAACTTTGCAATGAGATCATTGAGGAAGAATTGAGCGAGGATATTGATGTCGAGCTTAGGGATGTCCCTAAGCCTAAAGAAATAAAAGACATCCTCGATCAGTATGTTATTGGCCAAGAAGATGCCAAGAAATCATTGGCTGTAGCTGTTTACAATCATTACAAACGGATCAATCTTGGCTCAAAAATGGATGATGTCGAATTGCAGAAGTCTAACATCATTATGCTTGGTCCGACTGGCAGTGGTAAAACACTATTGGCTCAAACACTGGCTAAAATTCTCAACGTACCGTTTGCTGTTGCTGATGCGACTTCATTAACTGAAGCGGGTTATGTAGGTGAGGACGTAGAAAATATTCTTTTGAAGCTTATTCAGTCTGCTGATTATGATGTCGAAAGAGCTGAAAAGGGCATTGTATATATTGATGAAATTGATAAGATTGCCCGCAAGTCGGAAAATCCCTCAATTACCCGTGATGTATCTGGTGAAGGTGTGCAGCAGGCCTTGCTTAAGATTCTTGAGGGCACTGTAGCCAGCGTACCGCCGCAGGGAGGACGTAAGCATCCTCACCAGGAGTTTATTCAAATCGACACGACTAATATTCTCTTTATCTGCGGCGGTGCTTTCGACGGCATAGATAAGCTTATCAGCGCAAGGACCGGCAAGAAATCTATGGGATTTGGCGCTGAAATCCGCAGTAAAGAGAAAAAGCTATTAGGCGAGATTTTAAGGAATATTCTCCCTGAAGATCTTCTCAAATTCGGACTTATCCCTGAATTTGTCGGTCGTTTGCCTGTCATTGTTACGCTCGATGCTCTTGATCAAGAAGCGCTTGTGCGCATCTTGATTGAACCTAAGAATGCATTAGTTAAGCAGTACCAGAAATTCCTTGAGATTGACGATGTTCAACTTGAATTTAAGGATGAGGCACTGACTGCTATTGCAGACGAAGCGTTAAAACGCAACACGGGCGCCAGGGGTCTTAGAGCCATTATTGAGGGCATTATGCGCAATGTCATGTACGATATTCCTTCACGGACCGATATTGCCAAATGCATTGTTACCAAAGAGGTTATTAGTAACAAAGAAGAACCGATATTGGTGGCTGTCGAACGCAAAACCAAGAAAAAAGAAGAGTCCGCTTAAGTGAACTTGTTTCAGTAAAGCTGAAACATCGGGGGGGCAGGTGGAGACTCTACTCCACCTGAACTAAAGCCGCCTGTAGAGGCGGGAGTCTTGACTCAATGTTTAAATATAAAGGAGCCGCGAGGCTCCTTTTATTTTTTTATAGACTGCTTGCCGAGTTTTGCCAGGATAAAATTATGGACATTGCCTATACTAGACACATAGAAAAAACAAAAAAGCTAAATTCTTTTTGTCCAGGAAAGGAGGTTCATAGAATTTGGATTATGCTGTAAATATTATCAGTGTGATTCAGTTGTTTTTTGCCGTAGTTATAGGACTCTATTTCTGGAATCTGCTTAAATCACAGCAAGGTAACAAAATGGCTGTAGAGCGCGAATCCAGGAAGGAAATGGACAAACTGCAAAAAATGCGCGAAATATCCTTAACCGAACCCCTTGCTGAAAAGACCCGCCCCGCCGACTTTTCTGAAATTGTCGGACAGGAAGAGGGGCTTAAAGCGCTACGGGCAGCCTTATGCGGCGCCAATCCTCAACATGTGCTAATTTATGGACCACCTGGTGTAGGCAAAACGGCAGCGGCGCGCCTAGTATTGAATGAAGCTAGACGGAACGGCTACTCACCTTTTCGGATTGCTGCGAAGTTTATCGAACTTGATGCTACGACCGCGCGATTCGATGAGCGCGGTATTGCCGATCCTCTTATTGGTACAGTTCATGATCCAATTTACCAGGGAGCCGGTCAAATGGGAATGGCCGGTATTCCTCAGCCTAAACCTGGCGCAGTAACTAAAGCGCATGGAGGGGTTCTATTTATTGATGAAATAGGCGAACTTCACAATATTCAAATGAATAAACTTTTAAAGGTACTAGAAGATAGGAAAGTAATTCTTGACAGTTCATATTATAACAGTGAGGATGCCAACATACCGCAGCATATCCATGACATATTTCAAAATGGTCTGCCGGCAGATTTCAGGCTTATTGGGGCGACGACCCGCACGCCACAGGATATTCCGCCTGCTATTCGATCGCGATGTGTTGAAATTTATTTCCGGCCACTACTCTCTGATGAAATTAGCAAGGTAGCCATGAATGCGGCTAAGAAAATAAATTATGCGCTTGATGACGAGGCTCTTGAAGTTATTAAACGGTACGCGACAAATGGTCGCGAGGCAGTAAATATTATCCAGATTGCTGCCGGTATCGTTCAAAGTAGTGGCAAAGACCAAAGTACGATAACACAGTCTGATGTTGAATGGGTTATTAACTTTGGCCAGTATAGCCCAAGACCTGAGAAAAAAATCCCGCTTAAGCCCCAGGTTGGCGTAGTCAATGGCTTAGCCGTTTATGGAGCCAATATTGGTATGCTTATGGAATTAGAAGTAACAGCAGTGCCGAACAAGTCTGGAACGGGAAAAATGATTGTTACCGGTGTCGTTGATGAAGAAGAATTTGGTTCACCTGGGCGGACTATGCGCAAAAAGAGCATGGCGAAAGAATCGCTTGATAATGTACTTACGGTGCTTGCCAAGGAATGCTGTATTGATCGCTCAAAACATGACATACACGTTAACTTTCCTGGGGGAGTTCCCATTGACGGGCCTTCAGCCGGTGTTACAGTAGCAACGGCAATCTATTCAGCGATGCATAATATTCCTATTGACAATACCGTGGCTATGACTGGCGAAATTTCAATCCGTGGTTTGGTTAAACCTGTCGGCGGTGTAAGTGCTAAAGTAACGGCTGCTAAACAAGCCGGCGCACGTCGGGTGATTATTCCCAAGGAAAATTGGCAGGCGATATATCAGGATATGGAGATTGAAGTCATTCCAGTTGAAACATTGCAAGAAGTATTAAAGCATGCCATGGTTAAAAGTGGTGCGGTTATTAGACAGGATGTCCCGGCAGCAATGCCGGAAGTATTGGCTGCTGCCGGCCTCGATAAAGTGTAAGTGAACTTGTTTCAGCAAAGCTAATACATCGGGGTTGGCTAGGGGAGTCTGCTCACCTGAACTAAAGTCGCCGTAAAGGCGTGAGTCTTGACTCAATGTTTAAGATAAAGAGAGACTAGCTTCAGGTGAGGTTTTTACCCATCTGAGCTTAGTCGACCTTATCCAGGGATTCGCTCTTAACTCCGCTTGCATAAGAGGGAGTTAAGATGCAAGCTTAGTAACCAATAAAATAAAACTTATCCGCGCTTTAACTCCCACTCATTAGAGGGAATTAAAGCGCGGTTTGCTACGGAAAAGCAACCTAGTTTGCCAAACCTATTGGAATTACCGTAAATAAGAGGATTTTTTAACAAGCACTCAGAATATTTTAATTAGCGGTGTTGAAACTAGTATTAATCAAACCGTTGGGTTACCGAAGGGAGGAAATAATGTTGGCGGAAAAACGGCGTATTATACCACTCTTGCCGCTACGAGGCATATTAGTTTTTCCATATATGATTATTCATTTGGATGTTGGCCGGGAAAAGTCGATTAGTGCTCTGGAAGAAGCTATGGTTCAAGACCGTCTTATTATGCTGGCTACACAAAAAGATGCCCAAACTGACACACCTCAGTCTGAAGATATTTTTTCAGTTGGTACTGTTGCTGAAATTAAACAACTGTTGAAACTGCCGGGAGGTACTATCCGGGTGTTGGTTGAGGGACTGCATCGTGGGGAAATTGAAGAATTTATCAGTTTTGATCCCTACTATCAGGTGCAGATCCGCGAATTCTCAGATGTTGAACCTAAAACTCCGGAATTTGAAGCTCTTACCCGGACGGCGATTAATCAGTTTGAACAATGGGTTAAGTTAAGCAAGAAAATACCGCCGGAGACGCTTATCTCCGTCGTTGTAGTTGAAGAACCAGGTCGGTTGAGCGACCTGATCGCTAGCCATCTGTCACTGAAAATTGAAGATAAGCAAGTATTGTTGGAAGCAGTCAGTGTCACCGATCGCCTGGAAAGGCTCTGTGAAATCCTTGGGCGAGAGATGGAAATTCTCGAACTTGAGAAAAAAATTCATGTCAGAGTTCGCAAGCAAATGGAAAAGACACAAAAAGAATATTACTTGCGTGAACAGCTTAAAGCTATTCAGAAGGAATTGGGAGAAAAAGATGAACGAACCGCTGAAGTCGAAGAATATCGGCAGCGGGTTAAAGAACAGAAACTTCCCAAAGAAGTGGCTGAAAAAATCAATAAAGAAATCGACCGTTTAGAAAAAATGCCGCCCATGGTGGCCGAAAGCGGTGTAATCCGTACATACCTGGATTGGCTGTTAGCACTGCCCTGGCATGTAGAAACAGCAGATCGCTTAGATATTACTGTGGCTGAATCAATATTGGATGAAGACCACTATGGTCTGGAAAAAGTCAAGGAACGTATTTTAGAATACCTCTCGATTCGCAAGCTAACTGAAAAAATGAAAGGCCCAATTTTATGTCTTGTCGGACCGCCTGGCGTTGGTAAAACCTCGCTGGCTCGTTCAATTGCGCGATCGATGGAGAGAAAATTTGTCCGCGTTTCTTTGGGAGGGGTGCGGGATGAGGCCGAAATTAGAGGCCACCGTCGCACCTATGTCGGTGCTCTGCCTGGTCGTATTATTCAAGGCATGCGTACGGTAGGCTCAAAAAATCCTGTATTTCTGCTCGACGAGATTGATAAAATGAGCACAGATTTCCGGGGAGACCCGTCCGCCGCTTTGCTTGAGGTACTCGATCCTGAGCAAAACAATACATTTAGTGATCACTATATTGAATTGCCGTACGACTTGTCCCGCGTACTCTGGGTTGTCACGGCCAATGCAATGCACAACATTCCGCGACCCTTATTGGATCGTATGGAAGTTATTACGATTGCAGGCTATACGGAAGAAGAAAAGGTGGAAATCGCTAAACGTTATCTTATCCCTAAACAAACGACTGATCATGGTCTAACGGCCAAGCAGATTGCTTTTTCAGAAGGGACTATACAAAAAGTTATTCGCGATTATACGCGGGAGGCCGGTGTCCGTAATCTTGAACGCTATATTGCCAATCTCTGTCGTAAAGTCGCCCGTAAAATCGTTCAGGGACAGGGACCTGTTATCAAGATTACAGCTCAGAATTTGCATATATTCCTTGGTGCGCCTAAATATCGTCATACTCAAGCGGAAGAGACTAGCCAGGTAGGGGTTGCTACCGGTTTGGCTTGGACTGAAGTGGGCGGCGATGTGCTGGCCGTCGAAATTTCCACAATGAGAGGCAAAGGCAAATTGATGCTGACAGGTCAACTCGGTGAAGTGATGCAAGAATCGGCGCAGGCCGGCTTTAGTTATATCCGCTCTCGTGCCAAGGAGCTCGGGATTGAAGAAGATTTTCATGAAAAAATGGATATTCATATCCATTTGCCTGAGGGCGCTATTCCGAAAGACGGACCGTCGGCAGGCATCACAATGGCTACTGCTATCGTTTCATCACTTACCGGTAAGCCGGTAAGAAGTGATATCGCCATGACAGGGGAGATAACACTACGTGGCCGTGTATTGCCTGTTGGGGGCATTAAGGAAAAAGTTTTGGCCGCGCACCGAGTCGGCATCAAGAAGGTTATGCTGCCTAAAGAGAATAAACGCGATATTGACGAAATCCCGGCTAATGTTAAACGAGCATTGCAGTTTATTCTTGTTGAGCATATGGATGAAGTGCTCAAAACAGCGTTGGTGACTGATTAATGTCCAATGCTGCCGCATTTAATATTATCCATGCCAACTATGTCACTACTGCCGTTAATGCCAGTCAGTACCCTGAAGGTGACTTGAAGGAAATTGCTTTTATTGGCCGGTCTAACGTCGGCAAATCGTCGCTGATTAATTCGTTGTGCCGCCGCAACGGCTTGGCGCGTACCAGCGGTACACCCGGCAAGACCCAGACAATTAACTATTTTCACCTTATCGGCAAGCTTGCCGACCAGTCGCGCTTAGAGTTTATGCTTGTTGACCTTCCGGGCTATGGTTATGCGAAAAGGGCTCAGAGTGCACGATCAACCTGGAGTAAGTTTATTGAGGAATATTGGCTCAAGTCAATTCGACTCAGCCTCGTATGCCATTTGATTGATGCCCGCCATCCGCCGATGGAGAGTGATATCAATGTCTATCGCTGGTTGATTGCTCATGGACTTAATGTGCAGGTAGTTGCAACTAAAGCCGATAAAATTGCCAAAACCCGTATTCAGCAGCATGTCCAAGTAATAAGCAAAGGCATTAACATGCCTGAGCTCGATGCTGATGGCCGGATTATTGCTTATTCAACTGTAAATGGCGCTGGCCGTGATGAACTTCTTGACGTTATCAGGGACATTTTGCTAAAATGATAGTGCTACACGGAGGGGGCAGCCGGTCGGCTGTCCTCTCCGTGTAATTCAACAGTATAGCTAGGAGGTCTGTATGCTAACTGCTTTTGATAAAAATCTGCTGAATATTATCCAAACAAGACTACCCATCGAATCTAGCCCGTTTGCGAGGGTGGCTGAATGTCTTAATGTTGATGAAGCTACTGTGCTGGAGCGGTTACGCTGGCTTAAAGACCACGGCTATATCAGACGTCTTGGCGCTTTCTTTGACTCCGCCTGTTTGGGGTATGTCAGTACGCTGGCTGCAGTTAAAGTTTGTCCAACCAGTATTGAGGCAGTTGCTCGGGCCATTAACGCCTATCCTGGTGTTACGCATAACTACGAGCGCGAGGGTGAATATAACATTTGGTTTACCCTGCTTACAGCAGATCAGGACGAGCAGGATCGGACGCTGGCTGCTATTGCCGGTCTGCCGGGAGTTGACAGTCTTATCAGTCTGCCCGCCATAGAAAAGTATAAGGTGAGTGTCGAGTTTAATCTGTAAAAATATAAAATTCAACTGATTAGCAGACGGTGAGGTGCCTTATGCTGGATAATCTGGATAAAAAGATAATTGCGATCATGCAAGGCGAGTTTCCTTTGGTAGCGGAACCTTACAAAGAACTGGCCGGTAAAATCGGAATTACTGAGCAAGAACTTCTAGAAATACTGAATAGATATCGTAGTTCAGGGCAACTGCGCAAGATGGGGGCAGTGCTAAGACATCGGGAAGTCGGTTTTGCTGCTAATGCCCTGTGTGTTTGGGTAGTACCGGAGCAGCGGCTTGCGGCAACGGGACACATTATGTCCCGATTTGAAGCTGTAACTCACTGCTATGCCCGCACTGCTCAACCTCAGTGGCCTTATAATTTTTATACAATGATCCATGCTCATACTCGCGATGAGTGTCGGCGCATTGCTGAGGATTTAGCCAAAGCCGCTAATCTTGAAAACTATACGCTGCTATTTAGCACCCGGGAATGGAAAAAAACCAGTATGAGTTATTTCCCTGAATATGCTAAAGGAGAGAACATAACATGACAAATAAAGTTACTTAACAGCTTCGATGACATTTTCTGGCGGTAAAGGTCGGCTACCAGACGTTAGTTGTCGTTTAGGACAGTGCTGTCGCTGGCATGGCAGATATTTTCGGTTGCACTTAATATAGAAGCGAGCAGTATGCCGGGTGAACGTTAGTCTATATCGTCAATGATAAAATTATCGGTCTTGAAGGAGTCTTTTTAGTATATAGAAATACTGGCCGGTGGGCAAGATAGATTGGGGAAAATATCCTCATTTCATATCATTGTCATAATCTTTTCGTATTTTAATCCGAAAAGTGAAAAGTGAAATTGTAGCTTAACTTTTGTTCATGGGGTTGCCTCATGAATGAAAGTCAGGCTACGGCTTGAGCAATACCCCAGCTGCAATACATATTTCAGGAGGTGTTCTTATGGTCGAAGTTTCACTGCAAGGTGAACAGAGAGTATTTATGACAGGCAATGAGGTGTGCGCCTGGGCTGCGCTAGCAGCAAAAGTCGATATTATGTATGGTTACCCGATTACACCACAAAATGAGATTATGCACTATTGGACAAGGCTTGCCCCTAAATACGGCAAGCGCTTTCTCCAGACTGAAGATGAAATCTCTGCTGGCTTTACTACACTAGGCGGCGTAATGTCAGGCCGAAAAGCTTTCACGGCAACCGCAGGTCCCGGCAATGTCTTGATGCAGGAATCAGCCAATATGGCGGAGATGATGAGACTGCCGATCGTGTACATTATTCAGCAACGGGGCGGTCCTTCAACAGCTACTGTTATCTATGCACAGCAAGAAACAACGCTGACCACTTTTGGCGGCAATGGTGAAGGCCACCGTATCGTATACTCAACGGCAACCCATCAAGAATTATTCGACTATACAATTAAAGCTTTTAATGCTGCATGGACCTACCGTTTTCCTGCTTTTATTCTAGGTGACGGCTACCAGGCTAAGATGCGTGAGCCTTTGACTATTTATGACCCTGAAGCAAAAGGCATGAAACTTATTAAACCTGAACCTCTGATTGGTGATACCGAGAATCCGGATCGTGAGGCCAAGCATCTGCGCAATACGTATAACACAGAAGATGAGCTCTATGAAGTCGTCATGAATAATCAGCGTGATTGGGAAAAGATGGCTGGAGAAGTTGTAGAATGGGATGCCAAAGGCTGCGAAGATGCGGATGTCGTTTTTGTCACCCATGGTATTGTGTCACGTGCCGCTTTGACCGCTTACAACCAATTGCGAGCCGAAGGCAAGAAGGTAGGTTATTTCCGTCCGATCACTGTTCGTCCCTTCCCTGGCAAACAGCTTAAAGAGGCCATAAAAGGGGCTAAGAAGATACTTCTTGCTGAATCAGCCTACGGTCAGCTTCTGAAACTTGTTCAGCATGAAATCTTCGGCAGCAATATTGAAATTGTACCGATGCTTCGTCCCGGGGTTGGTATCACTACCGAAGAAATTCTTGAAGAATACAATAAACTGTAAACAGGAGGGAGGACAAACATGCAAGAACTCAAAGAAAATAATATTCTGCAGCCGGCGATGCCTGCGAGCTGGGATCAAAATACAAAAGCCCATAAATTTTGCCCTGGCTGTGGTCATGGTATTATTCTAAAATGTCTCGGAGAGGCAATTGATGAACTGGCTATCAAAGATAAAATGGTTTTTGGCTGTGATATCGGCTGTTCGCTGTTAGCCTGGGACTTTTTTAATGTTGATACGGTACAGACCCATCACGGGCGGACGACTCCGGTAATTACCGGCATGAAACGTGCAAATACCGACATTATCGGTGTTGCTTATATGGGAGATGGCGGTGGCTATGCGATCGGCTCCCAGCATCTTTTTAACGCGGCTGTTCGCGGTGAAAAGATTACGATTTTGCTGTGCAATAACTGTAATTATGGTATGACCGGCGGCCAAATGGCGCCGACTACATTGCCGGGTATGAAGACCGAGACTTCGCCCTATGGGCGTGACGTGGAACAGACGGGTCATCCGACCAAAGGCCCGGAAATGGTAGCGGCTGTTGCTCCGGAAGGCGCTTATGTTGCCCGCGGTACTGTGGCCAATCCGCGCCAGCTTAAAGGGTTCATTAAAAAAGCATTGCAAAATCAAATAGACGGCAATGGAATCTCTTTCGTAGAGTGTTTGGCTGGCTGTCCGACTAACTGGAGGACGAATGCCAAACAGACCTGGGAATTTATCGAAAAAGATATGGCTAAATATTTCAAAGTCGGCGAAATAAGAACGCCGCAAGCGAAGGAGGGCTAGCTGATGGCGAAAGTTGTAAAAATAGCTATTGCCGGTGAAGGTGGCCAAGGCGTTCAGTCAATTGCTGAAATATTGGCCGAAGCCGCTAACGCTGAAGGTAAAAATGCACTCTATATTCCTAACTTTGGGGTTGAGCAGCGCGGTGGCGTTTCAATTGCCTTTGTCCAAGTCAGCGATGGTGAAATTGGCGCTCCTAAGTTTCCGAAGGCCGATATTCTCATTCCTGTAAGTCCGCGTGCCGTTAACCGGACAAAAATGTATGCCGGTAAAGATACTGTATATATTTATGATAGCTCACTGATTCAGGAAGGTGAAGTAGGGGATAATATCGTTGGTCTGCAGTATTTTGATGTAACGCCGCCTTGTCCTACGGCAGAGCACCCTAACGCTGATTTGACGCAGGATCTCATTGCCGGCGAGACTAAAACGTGTTCGTTTACTAAGCCAGGACCAGGTGTAGACCCCGCCGATATTCCTGAGGTAAGGAAGGTTGTCGCCATCCCCGCAAACGACATCGCCAAAAATGAATTGCACCCGCGTGTATTTAACATTATTATTTTAGGCGCTGTCATTGCAGCCACCGAAGTTCTGCCGATGGATAGTATAAAAAAAGCGCTGGAAACTAAGCTGGGCGAAAAGTTTAAACAAAATCCCAACCTTCGTGATATGAACTTTAAGGCTCTGGAACGTGGCTATCAACTCATTAAGAGTGCAATGTAAGGAGGGAAGAAATGGCTAAAGTTAACTGGGAATCTTCAAAATTTGACGGCGAAAAAGGCTTCTGGGCTGTTTTCCCTAGCCTATGTAAGGGCTGCGGTCTATGTATAGAAAAATGTCCGGTAAAATGTATCTCCTGGTCAGAAGATCTGGGTGTCTATGGTACACCGCGTGTTGAAGCCAATATGGAAAAATGTATCGTTTGTGGTATTTGTCAAATGATTTGTCCTGATTGTGCAATTCGTGTAGAAAAAAAGTAAAGACTGCCAATATGTAGACTCAGGCAAAACGCATGAAAGAGTATCCTAAGAAAAACAGCAGAGATACATTTTTTTACAAATCCATCAGACGGTCAATAAACCGTGATAGATTACAGCCAATGGCAAAACGCTTTTTCTTC
>Ga0153999_1000564_pt1 | contig 16048 bp, 18 predicted proteins | sample TSNC083MetaG_FD_104675 | JGI IMG/M metagenome (GOLD analysis project Ga0153999, IMG submission 104675) | Attine ant fungus gardens microbial communities from North Carolina, USA - TSNC083 MetaG | ecosystem: Host-associated > Fungi > Mycelium > Unclassified | place: USA: North Carolina, Lumber... | reverse complement strand
TTCCACCACTGCTACATCAACGTCGGCAACGAGTGCAAAAGTTGTGCAACCTGCAATTGGATCCAAAGATGCTAAAACTGTGACAAAACAACCCCTTGTAGGGCCAGTTGCAGCCGTCAAGAAAGTCTCCGAACCGTGTCTGTCCCCTTCACCCTGGATTGTATCCTGTGACTGATAGCCATGTATTTCCTCAATAGGGAACATTTCCCCATATTCCACTGGTCTCCCGGGTGCAGCACTAACTTCAACGTCCATCGACCCCCACACACAAAGCGCGAAGCTTTTGTGGGACGAAGAGGAACTTATGTTCGAAGATTTTATCAACCCTGCCGGGAAGAAGAAGGGGAAAGACAAGGATGTTGGAAAACGGAGGGCATATGTACGTGTCGTAACATCTGTTGGGGGCGGGAGCCTGAATTTAGAACTCTACTGTGAGAAGGTTTGTAAGAGTTGATCTTATATCCTTCAGTTAGACTCTGACAAACAGGGATTGAAGGCGCCAAAAACATGTTACAATTTCCTCATGCTTGCGAAAGCTGGGAAATACAATAATTGTCTATTTCATCGGCTTGTCCCCGGATTTATGGTGAGCAATTCTATCGCCACAACAAAGTTGTTTTGAACTCATCCATTCTTCAAGGTTCAGACAGGAGACCCTACAGGCACGGGTGCAGGCGGTGAATCTTACTGGGGTCAACCATTTCGAGACGAGTATGACCTCAAGGGTGCTGCAACACACGACAGCCGAGGAATCCTCGCTATGGCCAATAAAGGATCCGCTACTAATGGGTAAGTTTAATGCACCTCGAATCCGCCGCACATAACGATATCTTGCAGCTCTCAGTGGTATCTCACCTTCCGACCAACACCCCATCTTGACAAAAAACATACCGTGTTCGGCAAGCTCGTAGGTGGTGAGGACGTTCTCAACACCATCGAGAAGATGCCTGTCAAACCTGGAACAGAGCGACCTACTAAACCTATCCGTATAACAGAAATTATTATGTTTGTGCTCCACTGTCCTGCATTTCTTCCGTTTGTTAACACGTATCATATCAGCTATCAAGATCCATTCGAAGAGTATACGAAGCGACATGAAAAGAAACTCGCTCGTCAAGCAGCAGCGGAAGCTAATGGTATTGCAAACGGCGAACGGGACTCTAAACAACAGAAAGATGATGTCAATTGGTTTGGACTGAAAGTCGGTTCGAATAGTGCTGCGTTTGGAACCGGGGAGAGTGGAGTAGGCGGCGTTGGAAAATATCTCAGTCTCAGTGACAGCGTCACTGGCCATTTGAAAAGACCACAAGCTGTTGTAAGCAGTACTTCAAATGACTCAGGCACGGTTTTGGAAGAACCAAAGAAGAAACGAAAACTGGGATTTGGAGACTTTGAGAGCTGGTAATCGGGAGCGCGCGCCCTGATCTATGCAAGAGAATGGTCATTCTTGTAGATACCCTCTTGAAATGTATAGCATCTAATGTATTCAAAAGAATAGGGGAAGGCGCGAAGGCGGTCATGCCGCGAGCGCGACCTTTGCCGCAGGGGTTGCTTCGGGTTCCTGTTCGAGTACTTGGAATCCTTCATAAGATGATAATACAAAGTAAATGATATGCTGGATGCACCTGTTGGCATTTCTGGCACTGGCATTTCTGGCACTGGCATTTCCGGCACAGGCACCGCCGTTGGTATATGAGGTAATTGGATAGGCACTTCTGCTATAGTGCCAAGCTGGACAGACAAATCAGTGACTAAAAAAAAACAGAGCAGACTATAACGAGACGCACGGCTTCCGCTTCTAGCTGTCGGAGATCCTCCTGCACAGCTTCTTCATCATCCAGAGTTAAGTTATTGGCCAGCATTTCGCTGACCTCCTGTTGACCCTGGTATGAATCTCGCCTTCTAATAAAGTAATGTTGCACTCACTCGTTGGTACTCCCGTGCTTCTTGTGTTTCCCCCAAAAGCTTCTCAACAGTTTCAAGATTCATTTCTTTATGAATCTCCTTTAAAACTTCGTTTCCCTGTTTCAATCCATGCAACACGGAGACCTCAACGAACGAGAACTCTATTGTCGAGACCTGGTAAATAAGTATGCGTCAACAATTGTGGACTCAAAGAAGAATGAGGCGGCGAACAAGTTGTTCGAGAGTTTCCAGCTGTTGGTCTGTCTTCACCAACAAGCCTTCTTGATATCTCCTTCTCCGAAGAGCAATCATCGCTCGATCTTTGTTTCCATTGCTGAGATGTGTTTTTGCTATTGTATGCTCACGTTCCAATACATATTGTACCTGTTACTTCCAGGGAGTCCTTGAATGTCATCTCTTTCAAAAAAAGGACTTGTAACGCACTGTCTTCTGATACTGCCGGAGTTTGTCCCTCTGTAATTTTAAACTGAAAATGAGAAACGGGATGTAAGGCATTCAAGAACTAGCGCGGGGCATGAACCAGGGGAAGAAATCGTACTCGAGTATGGCCTTGTCCTGAGCCGTGATCTTAGGTAGCGACTGCTTTGCACCCATCGATGCGCGTATGTAGCTATGGTCGTTTGTACATGAACAGCAGCACTGACAGGTGATATGGTTGGTGATCAGAATGATTCTGTGTAAGCCAAAGACTACTAATGTCTAATTTGAATACCACTGTTTGTTATGTAAGGAGAATGATTGACAGATAATTGAATACTGTCAGAAAGCTAACTATAGTGAAACTCAGAGATTTTGGAAGCTGGAAGAGTCGGCACTAGGGAAACTACCAGAGCGGTAGTGCAAGGAGACAGCACAATTTGGATTCAGGCACCTCGTCGTCGAGGAAAACCAGGGGTAGCATACTGATTGGCATGGGACAAAGATGCATAATAAATATCGGAGAACCCCCAGCAGCGGAAACCCGGTGACTAGCTAGTACATGGGCCAGTCCATCAGTGTTTGTACACACGGATGATATATTATCGTGCAACTGAGAACGCCAATAACATTAGTACTGTCATTGGCAAATGTCTTCTCTCCGTAAGCTCGACCTCTGAATGATTGCCCGCTTACTTGGCCGTGTTCGTGCTTTTTCACGAAGGTGTTTAGCCTTGTCACCGCCCTCACAACAGTATCATGACTATGTGCGTGTAGCCTCGTCAAGTATGCCTCACATTACTGGTGCCTTTCCAGTCATTGATTCCTTGCACGCCAGATAGTATCATGCGAGTCCCCTTGGCTTCGCCAAAGGTGATTGGCGTGGCAACATCCCGAGGTAATAGAGGGTGATTGTTCTATCCCCGGCTCCAGACCAACACTCCACTGAACCAGAACAGGCACCAGGAAGATTTTTATAGTTACGCGACACTGTCCCTCAACCCAGAAGAATTACGACTAAGTACCAAGAAGTTTTATGGAGTTGATTGGGACCCTTCAATTCTGGACCCAGTGTTGGCCAGACAGGCCGTATTCGTGGGCATTTACGATGGGTACGCTTCCGATATCCTCTTGCATTTTCTGATGGTTGACTTCAACAGTCATGGAGGATCAGCGGTATCTCAATACCTTCGACAAGAGCTCCATGGCATTTTTGAATCAGCCAATAAAACCCAGATCCCTGAGTTATTTGCATGGATACAAGAAATTGGCGGTTACTTCAAGAGGTTTAGAGGAGGTGCTTTGACGCCCTGGATACACGGGACAGAGGGAACCCCGGAACTTGACTTGGAAGCTCGAGCGACTCTAGCGTTCTTCGAGGTTCGTATCTAATATCACCCAATTCTGTGATCGATTAGATGTGTCTTAGGTGGATAAAAATCTATCGACTGACGATTCCGCTGAATGTTGCGGTGCAACTTCCTCCGTTGCAATATTCCATTCTCTAGATGCCCCATCTACCACCTTCCTTTCTGCTGACAAGCTTTCCTTGACTGTCGCACACTGCGGGTGGGCCAATCTCTTCAACTCTTCTGAAGAACCCTGACCCAGGATGACAGGGATACACGCGTGCTTCTGTCCTCTGTAGATGGTGGCGCTGTCTTTTCAATGACAGAGAATCACTATGCAGATACTCGTGTTGAATCTATGCGCTTACGCAGTATGGGATCTGCCCTCGTCACTGATTCATTTGGGGATTCAAGGTGGCCACATCTGTTTTTGATCCGGCTCTTTTATTCTAATATTGGGACTTTTCAGATGGATGGGTGTTCTCGCAAATACGCGATGGTACGACGCTGAACTGTACCGTCAATGCAAGGCTAAGACATCACTAGTTTAGGTGACCTTCAATTCAAAAAGTTTGGCGTTACACCGGAACCTGAAGTTAGATCAAAGTTGTTAAACGGTACGACGGACATCAAAGAAAATTCAACTCTAATGATGCACCAGGAAATGAATGGTCCTCCGTGATCCTCGTCTCAGACGGTATCTCGTCCATGGTATCTGATCAGGAAGTAGCAGACATCGCACGGCACGCCCCCAATCCCAAGGTAGCTGCTGAATGCATCTTATCTTTCTCACAAAAATTAGGGAGTGGAGATAACGGAACTGCCATCGTAGTGCCCCTGAAAGGTTGGGGAAAGATCACAGGATCGGACGAGACAGAGAGACTTCGAGAATACCGTCTTAAACAAGCGGGTGAGTCTATTTATACCTTCTATCAGCCCAATCATTTATCGCTCCTGTAGAAGGAAACGAGCGCCAGCGGCGAATGTAACAATTCATAGAAGATTTTATATACGTCATAAATGTTAAACAGACTTCAAGAACTTTCTTCGTATAGGACTCAATACTATCGTCTTTCTTTTCCCTTATAAATGTGCGGCAGCATGCCCATCCGCACGAGGGTCCGATCCAGCAGCCCATACAAACTTTCCCGAACTATCTTGAAGCTTCTGGATTACTTGTCCCCTTCCCATCATTCCACGCTGGAACCCAGAGACGACTCGGGCATCATGACCCATCGCTGTAATGGATGAGGTGTCAACTTAGTCACATCAAAGAGGAAAACCATGTGAAAATATACCTTTTAATTTCTCTATGGTTTCCACAGGGAATGTTTCCTCGAAATAAACCTCGCTGTTGATGTCCCCCGCATCTCCAGTTGCTGTCGTTCGATGGTCTGGCGAGCCAGCGGAGATGCAGAACCGGGGTGCATCAAGAGCAGCTTGAACAGTGAAACCCCGAAGAATATTCAGGAGAACCTGAACATGACCTTGTAGCTTGGGGTTGTTCAGCAGTTTTTCGGAGGGTAGGCAATCATAACTTACTTGCATAAAACCACCCATGACACCATAGCTCAGGAACAGTTCATTTCCTCGGAGAGCCATGGCAGGGATGATGGTATGATACGGACGTTTACCACCCTCAAGTGCATTTGGGTGTTTTGGGTCAAGAATGAAGCCATTGCCACGGTTCTGCAACGTGAAACCGCAACCTTTCGGGATTGCTATTAGGGTTTTGTTGGATTAGCCAATTGCGAGGGCCTAATTTGGAGCCCACCTCCAGTACCGAAACCTAGACAAAACTGGTGATCAGAGTTGGCAGATACTCCGTGAACAGGCCACTTTACCTGCAAAATTACTTTGAATATAACTACATGCATTTCCCCATTGGTCGCTGACTGCTCCTTGTCAGTTGCAGCTCTCAACCTGCCTCGCCTATGAACATACCGGTGAAGTATACTGTATCAGAACTGTTCACAGGATTTCCCTTTTGTTTGTCCATGTCAAACTATACCGGCACTTTGTGGGTAGCGAACTTACATGTACGACGTCGGGAACTGTCCTCTTAGGGTCGAAAAGCTTGGCACGCTTTCCGAGGTATTCCTTGAAGTCTGAAGTTCAGGCCGACGATTATCAGTCAAAATTGTTTATGCCGCACCTTGCTCAAGAGTTCCTTCACGGGAACATGTACTACTTCTGGGTCGGCAACAAACCATCGGCTATCTGATAATTGTTCTGGTTAAGACTATCCCATGAAAACATTTTCCTGGCAGGAACCTACCTGCAAAGGCGAGACTTAGAGAGGTCAATACACTTCAACGGTACTCAATAATTAAGGGACCCACCGAAGAGCTTCTATCAATGTATGCAGGTATTCTGCTGAGTTGTGCTCCAGCTCCAACAGAGGCTTGCTGAGGCCCTGTTCTTGTATTTCCTCGAGGATGCCCAAAGCAAGGAGGGCAGTAATACCTAGGCGCCTATTATTTAGAAGCGTCAGGAGGGAGAGCTAATACTGCACCTTGTCCATTCGGAGGGCACTGCCATTCGTGAGTAAGCGTGGCTAAGGGTGATCGATAAAGAGGTAATCTCACCTCGTAGACTGTAACTTCGTTGGCATAGGCATAACCAATGGGTTTAACAAAGGTTGACGAATGTTCAGCCAGATCATCCAGCTCCATGACGCCACCCTTGCTCTTAATAAGGTCCACGATTTCCTGGGCAATTCGGCCTTTGTAGAATCCATCCTTGCCTTTCTCTCCCAGTTCCCGAAAAGTCTGAGCGAGGTTCGGCAGCTTGATAATCTCTCCTGGCCTAGGTGCCCGCCCGTTAAGTAGCATCTCGTCTCCGTTTGGGGACGCATTTTTTATCAGAGCCTGGGAATTTGAGGATCCATGATTGTTGTCAAGTGCTACTACTTCTCACCTCAGAAGCTAACCACTACATAACACGAAGGAAGGCAGTTATATATTCTGCTGCTCAAGGATTCTGATAAGGGACTTACAGCAAAAGCGTGGATCTCTGACACAGGTACCCTATTATCACAAATCAGTATCTGCTTCTTTGGTGTGAAGATGGGACACATTACCCTTCTTCGGCAAGTCTGATTGCCGGCTCAAGGACCTCGAGAAGTGTTAGTTTACCGCTACCAAAAGCCTGGACGGTATCGGCCCATGCAGCAGCAGCGCCTACTCAAATGTGTCGGTTTCAACCAGTGGACTCCTGAATGCCACCTGCCTGGAACAGTTACACTATTGAGATCAGTAAGTGGGATCTGCATCCCTTCAAAACCACGCTGGCGGATATGTTCTATGTTCAACTTCTTTGGTGAGCGGCCAGAACCGTTCAATGCTTTGACTTCCTTGGTCTTGGCATCATAGTACAGGCAAAAAGCGTCCCTGTTGATGAATCAATTTATTTCTTGAAAGGAGGAAAAAAGACACAAACCCTCCGATCCCACAACAACTAGGTTCTGTGACATTCAATGCTGCAGACGTAGCCACTGCTGCATCAGCTGTGAATATTTGGATCACATGGCTTGTCAGTTCGTCGTGCAGGTGACAACATTGATAAGTTCCATACCCGCATTGCCACCTTTTCTCAAAATTTCCAACCCAGCCTCAGTAGCCAAGGGTTGAGAAGATGAAACTACACCCTTCGTTCCGTATACCACCGACCTTCGGCTGGGGAACCGCTGAAATGAGAGCTCGGGATGATTGATCTTATCCCAGTCAATATTGATGCTTGATACCATTCCTTCAGAGAAAGAATTCAATTAAGTAATGGAGGACAAATGCTCCTTATATACCCGGAAGACCCGGCACGCTTTAAGCAGCGATATCCACGCGGTGCTCCCCATGACTGACTCTCAGCATAAAGAGATCAGGTCATACATATTTGGCAAGAGGTTCCCTCTCCAAAGGTGATGGATTTTCCGATGACCTGTAAATATGTCTCTCACTAGCAAACTTCAAACGGCCTCGAGCGACTTCCAGAAACTGCAAGAGAAGCTGGCTAAAATTGTAGAGGTTAGACAAAAACTTGAAGCGCAGCTGTCAGAAAACGAGCTTGTGAAAAAGGTCAGGGCCTGCGAAATGTTTCCCCCGCCAGTTCTGAGAGCATTTGAAGGAATTTGCCAAACTTTTACCTGAGAACATTATATACAAGCAAATTGGGCCTGTCCTTGTCAAACAAGATATCACTGAAGCTAGAACCAATGTCGATACGCGGCTAGAATTTATCAAGGGTGAAATGTTTGTCTCATTTAATCGCATGGCTACTACCCTTTTTTGACCTACTGCCCCAAGTGTGCGTGTTGAGAAACAAGTTCAGGAAACACAGGAAAAACAAGAACAGAGAAGACAGGAGGTAGGCTATGATCTACATGCTGCGATGTGTTGGCATTATTTCGTGCCTTTTTCAGCTCGTAGAAATCCAGACCGCAATTCAGCAGCAAAGCACTCAAGAAAAAAATGCTTTGAAGGCAACATAATCCTCCTTCATATGGTTCTATCAATCCATTGTTTCATATGTATGGCATGTCTCCAAGGAGGGGAATTAGGAAATGAGAGGGTCGAACGGTCTATAATGTACTTGATGTTGATGCAGCCTCGACTCCTTGAAAACGAGGCACCTGTGCGAGTCCTCGCTCCGTAAGGTGACTCTTGAGAATCCGTTCGAGAGTGAAGTATTTCCGGGCAGAGATAGGAGGACAACTTCGGATGAGGACAAGGTCATCCTGTTGAAGCTCTGAAGCACATTAATACTGTCTGATTATTGTATGTTGATTATGGCTACGCACTATTCTTTACATCGTGAACCAAATACTTTTTATGCCGCGTCATTCGCTACTGGACATTCAGTCTACTGATGTTAAAAACTTAGGAAGAGTGGATATCTTACCTTGCCCGTGAGTTTATGCACAATAAAATTCGATACAGTAACTGTAGCGGTCTTGTCCATGAAACCCACTTTCGTCACAATGCCCTGCAAAGCCAAGGGTGGCATGGTGAGCAAATGATATTAGTCGCTTCAAGTGAGCATAACATAATTTCGAATATTTAGCTATTATGTAATTCTAACATTCCCACTCAATTTTCTCCTTGCATTACGATATCGACCAAGGAGCGAGGCTCATAATAACTTCGATTGGAGATGAGACTTTCGTTTCTGAAAGATTATAATGTTGAGTGGACCTAGAGTGCTGTTGAGTGTCATCTAAATATGTATCCGCGCCTTCAGTAGAGACGGGCTTGGGGGAGTCGGATCAACGGCCCGAGAAATTTAATTAGCCAGCAAAGGTAAAAGATGAGAGTCTCTTCCTGCATGGATTTCACTGAGGTCTACAGACAATCATCCTCCCTTGTCGCGTTCAGTCCTGGCGGTCATTTCATTCTGACTGTTGTAGAAGACAGAATCATTGTCAGACGAACAGATAATTTCCAAATTACGCGCACATGGCTCGTAGACGCGTCACCATCTCAAACAAATCTCTTTTTATCTAACAAAGTGAAAGCATCGCAAGGTCCATCTAGCACCAAGAATGATGCCTGGATAACCCATTGCGGATGGTCGTGCGACTCAGAATATATATTAGCTGCCTGCACGAAGCACGGTGTTGTTCACATCCTGAAGCTGCGGGATGAAGGATGGAGTGCTCGGATTGAGGCCGGTGCCGAAGGTGATCCAATTCCCTGAGATCCATGAGGATATGTATGCTTAGTTGATGAGAGGTCTTACAAAAGCAGAATGGGCCCCTGACGGTCGAACGATACTGTGTTTCTCGGAGTGGGGTGTACGTCAGTCTCCAATTGGGTTTGTACAAACTCTAAGTAATTCAGCTACGAGTCACATTATGGTCTCTCGTGACGACATCAGCTACTTACATCCAATTCCCTATTCATCCTGACCGAGGTGCTTGAAACGTTGCCAGGCATGATGTATCACTTATGCGTCTAGGTTATGCCTTCCGCGCTGATGGTCGTTACTTCATTTTGGGTGAAAGACACAAATCTAAAGACACGCTTGGAGTTTATGACACTGTCGACTCCTTTAAATTGATGCGCGTGAGTCGGACGGTATGCCTGTATTGCTCGAAGCTCAAAACTATACAGCATTTCCCTCTTCCAACTTCTTCCTTGTCATCGTTTTCAGTGTCTCCGACAGGTAATCATATTGCAGTTTGGGAAGGACCCCTCGAAGTGAGTCCACTCTTTGGGTGCTCTGAACGCCGTGAATGATATTTTACAGTTCAAGCTCCATGTCTTAACATTGACCGGAGATCTACTGGTGACATTTACGCCGGATCCCGATCCAATCTTCGGCGTCCGAAGCGTTGCATGGCATCCTAGTGGGATGTTCCTCGTTGTCGCCAGCTGGCATGATCGAGTCTGTGTACCAACGAAACATATCAAGTTCCCAAGCATTGAGTTTCCTGTAGATATATGTCCTCGAAAGCATTAGCTGGTCTACTGTCGCTACCTTGGATTTTACGTCCCGTATCCCTGCATCAGTGGTGAGTGGTATTATCCGATGTCGAATACACGACTGATCAGAAATCTGTCAGAAAGTCTGGCAAGAGCCTTCAAAATGGATGGAATCTACGGAAGGACGTGGATTTCTATCTTGTGAGACAGAACAACTGCTGACATATGTAGTCTTGTTTATTGTGTACATCATAGATGAAAGACGCCAAGGGATACAAGTACTCTCGGTCCGCTCCGATCTAACCAAACCCAATCAAAAAAGCGGGCCCACTCAACTGGAGTGGAACAACACTGGTGAACTACTTCTGGTTCGATTTGGTATGTTAGTTACATATTCTGGGTCTTCTTCGAAGTTGAGACGCCCCCTTGTAGATAACGTCCCGGCAGCTGTTCATATCTTCGATTTTCCAGCTCCTCAGCAAGAGTTCACTCCTCGATTACGAAGTATATTGCTTCACAACAATCCAGTGCTCAATGCTCGCTGGAATCCGGTTCGTAGGGGTAGCCTTGCTTTGTGTTGTGGTACGCAAAGCATATTCATCTGGAACGATAAGTGGGCGAGTGAAACTGGAGAGGAGGAAATGGCCGAGTGTATCTGCGTTCCCGCCCGTACGTGAATCTTTATCTGAAGACCATGCACGCTCATGTTCTGGATGCAGAAAAATTTGAAACTAGAGATGTCAGATGGGCGCCTGATGGCAAGGGGTTTATACTATTTGACAAGGACCAATTCTGCTGTGCATCTGAGGCTGAAGACGAGAGATCATGGTTAACTCAGGATAGTGGATAGCCTGTTCTCAGATCATGCAATGAGCCTTCACGATTGACCACCTTGAATAAGGCCATTGTTTTTCAGTAGTGATTGATTTTCAGCTTTTGCCTATCCCTACAACCATTGATCAAAGTCTCATCACTTGTCTATATCTGCTCCTCTGAATATGAAGAAACCTGCTCTGGCCAAATTCAAAAACACCATTGTTTTTATTTATTCTATCTCGTCTGTTGGTATTTCCATCTATAACCTGATCTGCACTTCAAATCCAAGTAACTGTCCAAATGACGAGCACCGCGTTACAAATTTATTAAAAAAAGGAAGCACGTGATACCGTTGAGTCAGCATCACAGCGATTACACCGCGCGAGCGGCAAGAGTCAGTTCTCGGCTCTGCATTGGGCCTCTGTACCCTCCACCACCTCCATGCTATCCCGTACATTGCGCTCAATTTCTCTTGCATCGTCTCGTAGGTTTGCGCTCAGGTCAACTCTTTCCTCGCGTTCTTATGCCACTCCAACTTCGAATCCGAGCCCCAATCCCAATGACTCGCACAAGCAGCCAGATGATAAAGGAGAACAGAATGAATCAGGCATAAACGCCGAACGAACTGAAAAGAAGACCTCAACCTCTACTGAATCTCAGAAACCTGAACTTCCGAAAGCGTTAGAAGGTTTCTTTCAGCACTACCAGCAGCCCAGAAAAGAGTCGTCGTCAAAGGAAGATCCGTCTAACAGGGGCAAGAAGCATGGAGTACCTCCACCACAAAATAACAATGGCTTTACAAACAATCAGCTGGCGTGGCTGGTTGCATCTGCTGTCGCTTACATGGCATACTCAAATTCTAGTGCATCATCCACACGAGAGATAACGTGGCAAGAGTTCCGCAACGCATTTCTTGACAAGGGACTTGTTGAAAAGTTGACAGTAGTCAATAACCATCGAGTTCGTGTTAAACTGCACCCCAACGCTAACAACATCTACACACCCGGGCCACTCATTGGAGCGGAATTCTACTTTTACATTGGAAGCGTTGATGCGTTTGAACGCAAGCTCGATGAGGCCCAAGCTGAGTTGGGCATTCCAAGTCATGAACGGATACCCGTCGCCTATCACGAGGAAATCTCTACCACAAGCACTCTTCTCAATTTCGCCCCTACTATCCTCCTGCTGGGTGCTCTCTATTGGCTCAGTAGGCGAGGTGCCAGCAATGCAGGTGGCGGTATCTTTAGCATGGGCAAAAGCAGAGCTCGCATGTTTAACAAAGATACTGATGTCAAGACTAAATTCAAGGATGTTGCTGGTATGGACGAGGCAAAGGAGGAGATCATGGAGTTCGTCAAGTTTCTGAAAGATCCTGCAAAATATGAGAAATTGGGTGCCAAGATTCCTCGAGGTGCGATTCTTTCAGGTCCTCCTGGAACCGGTAAGACACTGCTTGCCAAAGCCACAGCTGGTGAAGCCTCTGTCCCCTTCCTATCTGTTTCGGGATCTGAATTTGTCGAGATGTTTGTTGGCGTTGGTTCTTCACGTGTGCGTGACCTCTTCCAATCTGCCAAAAAGAATGCTCCTTGTATCATATTCATTGATGAAATCGATGCTATCGGCAAGTCTCGAGCCAAGGGAGGTAGTCTGGGTGGCAACGATGAGCGAGAGTCTACGCTCAACCAACTGCTTGTCGAAATGGATGGTTTTGGAACCAACGAGCACATCGTCATTCTTGCTGGTACTAACAGACCTGATGTACTTGACCCTGCTCTCATGCGACCAGGACGTTTTGATAGGCACATTGCCATCGATCGTCCAGATGTCTCAGGACGCAAGGGCATCTTTATGGTTCATCTTCGTCCACTGAAACTGGAACCAGATCTTCAGAACAATTTCGAAGCACACGCTCAAAAGCTCGCCGTCCTCACACCTGGGTTTTCAGGTGCTGATATTGCCAACGTCTGTAATGAAGCTGCCCTTCATGCCGCTCGAAAAGGATCTGAATCCGTGGACTCGGTTGATTTCGATACCGCTATCGAGCGTGTCATCGTTGGCTTGGAGAAGAAGAGTCGAGTGCTGAGCCCAGAGGAGAAGAAGACTGTTGCGTACCATGAAGCTGGTCATGCTATCTGCGGATGGTTCCTTGAACACGCAGATCCTCTATTGAAAGTCAGCATCATTCCGCGTGGAGTTGGTGCTCTTGGATATGCACAGGTAATTCATATTTCATGAAATGTTAGACCTATACTGAAAGAACATTTACAGTATCTTCCACCTGAGCGGTATCTCTTGTCTACACCTCAAATGCTGGATCGCATATGCATGACTCTTGGTGGTCGTGTGTCAGAAGAAATCTTTTTCGGTGTCGGAAACATTACGACAGGTGCCCAAGATGACCTGCAGAAGATTACACGAATGGCATTTGAGGCTTGCGCGAACTACGGCATGAATGACGTCATCGGGCCCGTCAGCTACGGTGGCGACCGTGCGACAAAGGAGAGTTGGACAAAGCCCTTTAGTGAGAAAACAGCGGAGATGTTGGATTCTGAAGTCCGCAAGATGATATCGTGAGTGTGCTGTCTGAGTTCATTTGGAAAGATTTTAATGGATCACTAGGTCTGCGTACGAGCGAACCAAGGAACTTCTTACTCAGCACAAAGAGGATGTACACAAGGTTGCTCAACTTCTCTTGTCCAAGGAAGTTATCACTCGGTTAGTTGTTTTTTGAGCGCTTACGCTGCCCACTCATCAGCTTCTTGAAGTGAAGACATGATTGATATTCTTGGAAAACGGCCGTTCACCTCTAAGGACGACATGGATAAATGGCTTGACGAGCATCGCAAGGAGGCTAAGCTTCTGCCACCAATAGAAAGTGAGATCGACGATCCTTTACCTGGCCCAACACCCGTGCCAGCTGCAAAAGCTCTAGATGATCCAAAGATGCTATAAACTTCTTGCCTAAATGATTCTTTACTGTTATCTTCTATCCCTGCCTGGGGGGATAGAGCCGTCTTCCCAACATCGACTCGCACTTACATATTATCCATCATCATCATCAGGGTTTTGTATTGTACTTATTATATAGTCAATCTTCACGCGTCTCTGGGCTTGCCATCATGATCCGGTACTTTGAGTAATTGTTTATTTCATGACCACCAAGCTCATCAAGTGTACTTAATTATAAAATGTATCGAAAACCACTCCAGTCGTCACCCTTGTCATTTTTCGCAGCCTCTATGCTCTCATATCTCCCATTACATTCGCGAGCATTTTTGTTGTCAATTCCTTCAATGATTTCGTCGCGGTCACCATGCTCGCGCCTGAGATTTTCGAGATGAAGAAAATAGGCAAAGAGGATACTACTAGAAAAGCCGATCCCGATGTATAGAAGGACTATTCCGTGGCCCAGCCGATACCAGGGTTGATCTCTTGTACGGTACTGTATCTGGTAAAAGTTGCTCCTTATACAAGGAGGACTGGGGAAAATCTTACAATGTTTGATGCAACGGCCCCGTTCAGGTTTCCGAAACCTATTGCCATGCCAAGGGTTACGCTTCTCTTGTAAGAACCCTCAACGTTACCAGCCACCCATGCGACCGAGTTTGCTAGACGTATAGAGTGTAAGTGCGGATATAAAAGAATGACCCTGAAAACGGCCTACGAATAGTAGGATAAATGGCTCTGCAGTCGCAAACATTGAGTGTTGGAGATGGCCACAATCAAGTATCTGACTCACGAAATGGCAAGGTAAACAGCAAAATACGATAATGCTGGCGTCCTTGAACAGATAAGGATAATGTATCCAATCAATCCGACACCGAACAAACACCTGGGTAATCATGAACCGAAAAGGGATAAATTGAGAGAGAAAATGCGTACACGTTCACAAGACATCGTTTATTGAGTCGATCGGCGCACACACCAATGACGACGGTCATCAAACAACCCCAAGCATACACCGGGACAGAGAGTAAGTTTGCCTTTGTGGCAGTGAAACCTATACACACATCTGAGGTTGGGAAAGACTGAGAATGTCGGTATTTACCTAATTCGTTGATGATAGATGGTGTGAACAAGGAAAATGCAAAGAGAGGACCGTCGCTACGTAAAAAAAAGGGATGTTCAGCAGATATCCATAATTCAAGTCTTGTGTGACCTACAAACCCATGTATATCGCCACTATCGTGGAAACCAATGAGATGGAGGAACATAAGTTGACATTGACGCACTGGCTATCCATGTCTTCCAATCTTTTAGGCTCCTCCAAACGTACTTCATGTGAAATTGTTCCCCTGCAGCACTCAGCTTATTGTCGTCTTGCAGACGGCGGATTATGAAGACTCCTGTTCACATTGAGTTCACCGTCGTTCCGGCTAATTGCACCCAGGAATAAGACATACGCTCTTTTTCCGAGAGAAAATTAGCCGTCTCTGGGAAATCCTGTATAGAAAAGTAGGAAATCCCCCCAACTACGACGGTGATTAGACCTTCCAGGATAAAAATCCAGGCCCATCCTGGATTAGATGACTATGAGATGCAACTCATGGACCAGGGGAACGCAATATACCAGGTTTCCCTCCTACACCATCCATATTGGCTATTGCGGCTGCGAGAAGGCCACCTGAACCCTCATGAGACATCAAGTTCATAGATATGAATTCCGGCAACAGCTTACTGAAGGCACCTGCGACAGTCGCAGAGGAGAAAAAGATGGCGACTTTGGTGCCAGTCTCCGAGCGTTTGTACCAGCTGTAATGGTACAAAAGAGTCTATAGTGAGCAGACAATTCTGGAAGGAACGAACCTTGAAATGTAGAATACGATGCCTGGATACAAGCCGGCCTCCATGAGACCAAGCAAAAGTCGCAATGCTAATGATCTTCAGAAACGAGAGAGAATCACCCTTCGAACGACTAGGCTTACTGATCAATCCTCCATAATTATGAATCACTCCATGAAGGACCTTCGGAATGGGTCAAGCCAAGAGGCGCTGAGTTGAGTTGACTAACCATAACAACGCCCCAGCGCACCATCATTGTCGACAGCCATATAGAGGGTTTCAATCTCCGTAGTAGAACATTGCTAACAGGCTTAGGATGACGATGAAAACTGAGGGAAG
>Ga0153999_1000561_pt1 | contig 16103 bp, 15 predicted proteins | sample TSNC083MetaG_FD_104675 | JGI IMG/M metagenome (GOLD analysis project Ga0153999, IMG submission 104675) | Attine ant fungus gardens microbial communities from North Carolina, USA - TSNC083 MetaG | ecosystem: Host-associated > Fungi > Mycelium > Unclassified | place: USA: North Carolina, Lumber... | reverse complement strand
TCATCTGGTATCGCCTACGCGTTGACTGACGTCCTTATGTTCCCGATGGAACTTATTATTTGATGAGGGCACTTGGGACACCATTACCCCGTCGTATTGGATCGAATTCGACTGTCGTGGCGGTGGTCACGATGACTGTCACAAGATCAATTTTGGTCTAGCTTATATCTTCTCGGCATCTACGTTCCTAATATCGGATATGATCGAATACCTGTCGGTTCCAAATACATTCCGGACTCTGGTGTCGGTTAACATTAACCCAGGTTGCGGATGAATTCAAATGTCAACATCGGTGTCCTCGAGTCCTCGAGTGACCGCTACTTGAACTCATTTTATGAACGGTTCGGACGCTTGGTTTTCTTAGTCTGCATTCTTAATTGATACGGGAAAACATTTGATGTGTCGAACCATTGATGTTTCATATCTTGATTATTTTTACACACCCACGTTCTTTTATCCTAGTTTTTGCTCTGGAGTTTTTTTTTCAGGTATATTGAATTTTGGGACTTTTGGACTGTTGCATTATTTTAATGAATTTTCAGTTGTGTTTATGAGGAGGGATTTTGTATGGTTATTGTTTTATCTACCATTGTCTGCTTGCATTGCAGTTTTCAACTAGTGCTGAAAAGCTTGTGGAGTTTCTGACAATGATTAGTCCATGTTTTCTTAATACAAGCCATATAAGAAAAATGTGAAGCATTTAAAGTAGGCAGTCGATGAGTATCTACATTACTAGGGCTTTAGGGGTAGGGAGTACCCTTGGGATACTACTAATGGTATATATGGGTAAGGGTATCACAAAAAAATAGGCTACTCGTTGGTTTCATGCTTGATGAAATAAACTCAAAAAGTTAGGCTCAGAAATAGCTTAGAGCAAGTGCAAGAGTTAATAGATGAGTAGTCAGTCTGAGGTTGGCAGGCTTTGTGTCCAGTGGCACTGCAAAAGGATAAATACAAAAGGATATGAGCAGCCATGAGGAACTGAGATATTAGAATAGGGTAGAGGGCATAAAAGGTATTTTTGGTACAGCCTCCCTTGCATAGACACCATTTTAACATGATTCAAAAAGAAATTTTACTGTTATTAAGATAATACCTTGGACAAGATCTTGGATTCTGTGGCAGCCAATAACATATGGGAAACCATTTAGGGAGCACGTGACCGTCCATCACCTTGCTCTTCCTCGCTCGAGATCTAATAACATGGACCACTTGGACCTCGATATACTTATCACACAAATTACTTCTTCTAACAACCCCCTGGAATTGAATAGTTATCTTCGAAGTATACCGAACGATACGCGAGAAGCTGTCCTCGCGGGTACACTTTCCTCGGGTCAAGACCCTCTTGGAATCTTGGATGTCAGAGTCAATACTCTTGGAGTTTTGTATATCTTGTGTGTATAATATTATTTCAAAAGATTAAAAGTCTGTGACTGAAACAGCACTGGCCCTCAGGTCTGCCAGGATGATTGTTCCTGGGGCTGTGCCACCGCCCTGGCAGGTAGTAGACGATTTCTGCCATAATTTCGATCTCAACCAAGCACGTTGCGCCCCTGAACGCCGTATGTTTCTCAATTTTGCGCCTGAAACATTCGTGTTTTGAAAAATCAAAGTGATTGCTTTTGGCAAGTCCTTGCAGCGTTTGGCCTTACATTATAACAACGTCCGTCTCTGTATTTTACTCAGTATCTAATTTCTCAGCACACTCGCCTACAGAAAATAGCATCCATAATACCACTTCGTGCGCTTATTCGGCGATTCTCTCCTGATCCATCGTACCTCACTGCTCTTCACCCTGTATTTCTTCTGGTGTGTCTCATTTTCTTAAACATCCGTGGTTGTTTCACCGATAGAAATATCTTACACAGCTCTGTGTCTCTAATCGTCGATTCACAGATGCGCTTACCATCCTCCAACACCCTATCACCAATTTAGATACCACCGATATGACATATATTGACAATCTCATCTTCCATTACCTTGGTGGTATCACTCTAGCAGCATTGAAGATGTGGCCAAAGGCAGAGGAGTTGTTCGAGATATGTGTTACTGCACCTGGCATAGTGCCAAGTGCGATTCAGCTAGAAGCTCTGAAGAAGATGCGTTTGGTGCAATTGATCTCGCGAGGCAAGACGGAGGTGTTACCAAAATATGCCCTACCAAGTCTGACCCGATTGCTAAAAAGCACCCCGTATAACGCGTTCGTCAACGCGTATCCACACAACATCAATGCACTGAAAGAGATAGCGAGGAAGGAGAGGACACTATTTGCTACTGTATGTCCTGGCACTTCCCGTCTTACCAGTAATAATACTGACTGGATATGCAGGAGAAAAATCTTGGGTTAATCAATCAGGCAATCGAGCGTGCACCACGATGGGCACTCAAAAAACTTATTGGCACCTACGTCACACTGAATCTGACTGACATCGCGCGTCAAGTAAAGCTACAGTCGGACGATCAAGTTCGCGAAATGTTACTCAACATGGTACGTACTTACCTACATAAACACTCATTGCCACTCCTCGGCTTACGAAAATAGATCGAATCCAGTGAAATTTCAGCCCGTATCTCCGCCAACGGCACAGTGATATTTTCAGATCCACCTCCGACGTTCACTCGGTCTCAAGTCGACGATCTCCTTCGTTCTGTACAAAATCAAACTGCGCTCCTTTCCAAGCTCGATTCGGATCTCGGAAAGTCTCGTGAATACTTGGCCAAGGTTGTGAAATTGAAAGATGAGTCGTGGGGTGCTGTTGAAGAGATACTCTATACTGGTGAAGAGGCCCAGGAGAGAACTGGTGGTTGGATCGAGGACGTGATGTACACTGCTTGAAGGGACAGTCCTTGTGTTATAAATGCGCGCCTGTATGTAATTTGAAATCTCATTCAATGGCCGTGTTCTGGTGATCAAATGGTCCTATGAACTACAGAAAGCAGGTTTACCATCGACCGATAATCCCTATGTGGGCGTCGACTCCACTCCATCCCCATCTTTTCTCTGTAGAAATTCAGCAATCACTCTGTTACTCAGGCTAGTTTCCAAGGTGTGTTGCCAGCTCTTGATTACGTGTTGATTGAATAATGCCGACTCCACCATTTTCAGCCCAAAATTTGCGAGTAGATCGTTTTCGCTTTATGTCCCATCCAAAACACTGCAGACTGGGCTAATGGCCAAGAATCACTTGGCCGGAATCCAAGACAACGGAATATACAAATGGAAGTCATGAATGGGCCAAAATCAGCATCAGTATTATGCTGCTGTGGAGTGAGAGCCTCGGCTTTTAGGGTCTTACGAATGCTCCAGTGTGACCGTGAGTTGTCCCCTCGATTTACCGGCGCCCAGTTTCCAAGCGAGTCATTTGAGATTTTTTTTGTCGGAGAAGACGTGTTTTGCATCAACAAAATCCTGCATGGAACTCAAATCAACAAAGACCTGTATTAATGAAGGGATTGCGAACAGAGAGCCTCGTCAAGCAACAGAGTATGTTCCAACCACAAATTTACTAAGAATATCAGTGGATCTGATTTGCACGTCATTGATGGCCAATACAATGTGAGGGTCCACTATAAATCCCTGAAAGAAGCGACCAGCGATCATTTGATTATAACTTTCTTGGCTCACATTTGATCAAAGTGTTCAAGATTGTGGAGCTGTGATGATCCCTCAGCCACACTTTTACATTTCTCAGTTGAATTGAGAGCTGAAAGGGTTTAAAACTTCAATGAGCTCTATCTTATGGACTAGTTTTTCCCTCGTCTTTTGCCTTTTGCCTCTTCCGGTATAATATTTCAAATTTAGATGGCCCCTTCCTTTATGCCATCTTCACGGTCACAAATCAAGGTCGTTGAGAACACATCTCAAGCCGAAATGACAGAAAAGATTGAGGGAGTCAATGCTCAGGAAGTTGGTGCTCCTAATACGCAAACTGAAGATGGTAAACCAGCAAAATTCAGTTCACAATTTTTCTGTGTACGTTGGCTCGAACCTGAGTACCGCTATTAACCCTTTTTTTTCTTATACAGGTAGCCCCAATTCTCGTTGGCGTTTTCCTTTCGGCGATGGATAACACTATCGTGATTTCCTGTAGGTAACCACTTATTCCGTAAATTCCTTTTTATCTTCGATTCTCAGCTTTCGGTGCAATCGGTTCCTATTTTGATGCACTCGAGAAAACAAGCTGGATTGCTACTGCATACCTACTAACTGTCTCGAGCTTCCAGTATGTTCCTTCTTATCCTAAGATTGATCTGAATCTCGGCGTACAGACCCCTTTATGGTAAACTTAGCGACATATTCGGAAGGAAGAGTTGTATCCTATTTGCATACATAACTTTTGCATGTGGTTGCGTGTTGTGTGGGTCGGCACAGAACATATACATGTTAATCGCATGTCGCGCACTGGCAGGGATTGGTGGAGGTGGAATGGCGACGTCTGTAACCTTCTCTTTTGTTCCAAGAGCACTGACATCGTCCAACAGGCTTGCTAGCATCATAATCTCTGACATTGTTCCTCTTCGATCTCGAGGCACATGGCAAGGCAGGTTCAATGGTCACTGGTGTGCAATTTCCGTCTCATGGCAATTCCATCAGGTTTTATGAATATTGTCTGGTCCTGTGGAAACACTACAGGTGCTTCACTCGGTGGTTTCCTCGCGGATGTGATTGGCTGGCGTTGGGGTTTCTTTATTCAGCTTCCCCTGGCAGTCGCATCTGGTATCTCGGTCTACTTTTTCCTTCACATTCCAGTCATCTCATACACGAACGAGACCTTGACCGATCCCACTAATGAAATACCGCCAAACCCAGTAGAGTTATTTAAAGCTAAAGTGCGCAGAGTGGACTTTTTCGGTGCCATGGCACTGGTTTGTGCAGTTTTTTGTCTGTTATATGGCATGGACAAGGGAGCAACCTTGGGTTGGTCGCATGTGTCAACGGTCTCTGCACTCTTTTCTTTTGCTCTTCTTTTCATCATCTTCGGAGTCATAGAGAGCTTCGTCGCCACTGAGCCTTTCGCACCTCCGCGTATTGTCTTTAGTAGATGCCTCATCGCATCTTATCTCGTTAACTTTCTCACTGTTGCTGCGAGCTTCGGACAGCTCTTTCATATATCACTTTATTTCCAAGCAGTGCTGGGAAAATCTGCGGCAGTTACTGGAGCCTGGCTTGTTGTCGTCATCGCTGCCGACTTGACAAGCAGTCTGATCTGCGGTGTTGTAATACAAAGCACTGGAAGGTATTACTACCTGTCTATCTGCTCATATATTGTCATGCTTTCTGGAACTGTGATTGTGGCAGGTGGAACAGGACTCTTGGACATGCCTAAGTCTATGGGTGAGATAATAGCTGGTAGGTTTCCGATCCGAGTTGCTACTTGCAGATTATTGAGTTTGTAGGTTTAGCTGTGACTGCAATGGGTTATGGTGGTGGTATTACGACAACTGTGGTTTCATTGATGACGAATGTGAATAAGTCAGATCAGGCCGTCGTGACAGGAGGTGCGATCTTAATAATCTTCGCACTTGTTTTGGGACTTTCTGAACGCCGCGATACAGTATCATACTTTTTCCGTTCTCTTGGTTCCGTAATTGGTCTCTCATTAGGCAGCACGCTTCTTCAGTCTACTCTCCGTTCCACACTTCAACATACCGTCCAAGGCAAGAATGCGGATGAAGTAAGATTGAAAATGAATCTCATTTTGGATGTTTTCCTCAATACTCTTATCAAATAGATCACAATGCGAGTTAGAAAATCTCTTGCATACCTCGTTGAGTTGGACACGGAGACCCGAGAAAGCGTACTTACCGCTTACGGAACAGCCATTCATAGTACTCAGGTCCTTTCCATGGCCTTTACTTTTACAGCAATAATCGTCTCCTTTTTTGTTGTTGAAAAGCCAATCTCTCTCTGAATTTCTTCAAGAATATATACTACTATCTTTGGGTGATATTTTGATCAGTTCTGAAATATGAGTATGGAACTCTCACAAATGAGTGCCCTCCTTGCTTTACCTCTTAACAACTCGGCCATGTAGAGCCACATGATAAGAGATGACTTAGTCAATATGCGACACATCTCCTTCCTCTCTAATCATAAAAAATTCTCAATAGTCTACTTTTTTGTCTAAAATACCTATTATGATCTTGAGCTGAGACACATCATTCTGTCTCATTTGGAGTAAGTCTCCTATTTATTTATCTATATAAATCTATTTTCTAGTAGAACAACGTTTATACTGCGAATTTTTGCCTATCGCGCACCCATTCCAATCACTGCCTACTCATCCATCGAATTTGAACCATAATTTCTTGGAATATTCGGTGGTCTGCCTTCCGCTGTTCATGTCTGCCTTTCTTTACTTCTAATTTAGAATGTTCCGAGAAGAACACACCTCTCTATTTACTCCGACACACGACCTATTATTTGCCGAATCAATATGTCTATCTTTGGTCAAAATGTCGTCTACCCTGAGCTTTCCTCGCTACACCGGACCATGCCTCCATAACAAAAATAGACTTAGCATCATAATTGTGATGTATCTCGCGTCTTTATGTCTAGCAAGCCAGGTCCATTTAGAAAGTCGCCATGAACCCCGCGTACACAACCACGAGTAACTCGGATGTCAATAAAAGAATAATGATGGGGATTTATCATTCTCTCACGATCGCGATTAGCCGATGGCATATATGCTCATCTCAGGACGAGTTGTTCTTTCACTATCTACCAGCCATGCCTGGATCGCTCGCCAACCGTAAGTTGAGTGAAGTACACAAGAAATGTATCTTATGTTGGCAATAGATTATTCGTCTTGGAAGAAGCTGCAGGAGATATATGACCAGGAACATGACAACATTGTTCTCCGTGATCTCTTTGCTGCTGATCCAGAGCGTTTCGACAAGTTCTCTACCACATATACTTCCACGAGCGGTCCAAAAGTTCAAATCTTGCTCGACTACTCTAAACATCTTGTTACTGAACCCATCCTGAAAACCCTCTTTTCTCTTATCCGCGAAGCTGGTGTTGAAGATGCCCGCAACAAGATGTTTGCCGGAGAGCACATCAATACTTCGGAAGATCGAGCAGTTCTTCATGTTGCTCTTCGCAATTTCGACAATGACTTCAAAATCAATGAACAAGGCGTCGATGAAGTCGGCGGAGTCCTTCAACATATGAAGGAATTTTCTGAGTCTGTACGCAATGGAACATGGAAGGGATACTCCGGAAAGACCATTAATACCATAGTGAACATCGGCATTGGTGGATCCGATCTGGGTCCGGTCATGGTGACCGAGGCCCTGAAGCCGTATTCCAAACGCGACTTGAAGGCGCACTTCGTCTCTAACATTGACGGAACTCATTTGGCAGAGACGCTCCTCGAATGTGATCCTGAGCGCACTTTGTTTATCATTGCGAGCAAGACATTTACTACCCAAGAAACGATTACCAATGCTGAATCCGCTCGGGATTGGTTCCTCTTGAACGCCAAGGACAAAGTACATGTGGCTAAACACTTTGTTGCGCTCAGTACCAACACCTCGGCAGTGACAGCTTTCGGTATTGATGAAGCCAATATGTTCCAGTTTTGGGACTGGGTTGGTGGCCGTTACAGTCTTTGGAGTGCCATCGGTCTCTCAATTGCTTTGGTGATCGGGTTCGACAACTTTGAGAAACTTCTTCGTGGTGCTCACTCTATGGATCTCCATTTCAAGACGACACCTCTTGAAAAGAATATACCTGCTATCATGGCAGCTTTGGGTATCTGGTACAACGATTTCTATGGTCCGTCATGGTGCACTGGTTTCTTGAGCCATACGCTAACGCTATGTTGATAGGTGCCCAAACCTTGGCTTTGTTGCCGTACGATCAGTACCTTCATAAATTCGCAGACTATTTCCAGCAGGTACTTGCTTTCGAATTTTAGCTGGTTTGTTTCATAATCTTTGCCGAAGGGTGATATGGAATCCAATGGGAAATTCATCACGGAGGGTGGTGAACGTGTGAATTACCAGACTGGCGTAAGCAATCCTCACCCGGCCTTCCTTATCTAATCTGAAAGCACGCTCATAGCCGATCATCTGGGGTGCCTCAGGGACAAACGGACAACATTCCTTCTACCAACTCATCCACCAAGGCACAAAAATAATTCCCGCAGATTTCATTGCACCTGCTAACACCCACAATCCTATTACCAATAGCAGACATCACCGCATCCTCCTATCTAACTTTTTTGCCCAGCCCGAGGCATTGGCCTTTGGAAAAACTGAGGAGGAGGTAAGAAAGGAACTTGGACCGAATGCAAGCGAGGTTCTTGTGAAGAGTAAAGTGTTCGAAGGTAATCGACCAAGCTCGAGTTTGATGTTTGATCTTCTTGATCCTGCTACTCTCGGCGCACTTATTTCTCTATACGAACACAAGATCTTTGTTCAAGGTATTGTCTGGGGTATCAATTCATTTGGTGGGTCTACTCGACACCTGTTGACGCAACGTTCATTCTCATTCCTTGTATCAGATCAAATGGGTGTAGAGCTTGGAAAGGTTCTAGCTAAAAGGATCTTGGCGCAACTGGAGAATGCCGGTGATGTAAAGGGTCACGATAGCTCGGTCTGTATTCTTAAATCCTCTTCTGTCTCTATCATTAATTTTTATCCAGACCACGGGTCTGATCCATTGGTACCAGGCGCACAGGAAGGAGCAGTGATTTTAGGAATCTCAACAAGTCCTTTTGCCAGTGTATTATGTGACACAAGTAACCGCCTGTAATTACTGTAATTCATAAAATCGACAATTCTCCTAGAAGGTATTTTAAAACGCCTCTCATTATATCTGAAAACATTTTCTATCCTTGCAAGTGAATGTACCCTACCAAATTTCATCAAGGAATTTTTTTTGCCTGATCGCAGTCCGTGTTGGGGTATGAATGATATTACTCAAGCTTTTATTACAAATAGAAGGGCAACAATTCTGGCGCCTGTCGATGTGCCAATGAAAATTAAACAAAACTAAATTCATTCTAAGTACTTGTCAGTGCTTTTTGATAAAAAACCAACAATTTGTAACATTGGATGCCGTCTGCGGTAGAGTTCTTAATATTCTATAATATATAGTGGTGAAATCATGTCGTGACAACATGTAGTCCGCATGACGAGGCAGGGGCGTATCCCATCACCTGCTTTTGGCACTACACTACTGCACCTCCACCTGTCAACTAGGTAAAATTATTTAACAGATATTGCTAGCATACCACATCTAAGCACTCAAGAGTTATCTGGACTAACAAATTAGCTATTCTACTTTTCCTATACGTTTGATGATTTTTTTTGGCAATTTGTGTAACATGAAGAGATTTTGTGATGACATGACAGTAATGACAGTAGTGACATGGGCAGGAATGGCAATGACACAGTTGGGTTTGGTCTTGACGTGACGGGAATTTTCTTGGGACGATAGCCAAGGAATGATTTGAGAAGAAAGACTATCCCACAAACTGGTTTTGGCCAGTCACATCCAGTCACACCAAACTTCGGACTCCGCATAAGGATCGACACAACGACGATAAAACCAGTCAGTCCTTTTGGAAGGCAGCAAATCATGTATTCTAGGCAGAAGATTTATTTATTGTATTGACTACTAAAGAAGTTATTATTATACCCTGAAGGTGGATTTGGATTTGATGGGTGGGAGTAAGCACTATCAAGCTACCTTTCAATGCTGGCACGAGTGCTTTGCGACGTCTAGTGTTGAATAGGGCAGTGAAACGAGGCTGCTTGGTGAGCTCAGCTTTTTTCTCCTGAGTATGCAGCTTTATCTGTGCCTTGGGTTCATCACAAGTGCCTGTTTTTGAGAGACCCAGTGCAACAAGATCGAGCCTGGTGAGCTGAGGGCGAGGTCATACTCGATGCATTGATTGGGATCAACAAAATTGAAACTCAGACATGGTTTGAATGGCGAAGTGTGACGTTGGTCAGCTCCCTGCCGAAATTGGGTAACAAATTGTACAAGATCATTATCTGAAGCACAGATTGCTAGATATTCAATTTCAAAAGTGGCCAAAACCCGTATGGACCCAGAAAATGGCCAAAAATTGTGGGAAAAAATTGTGGGATAGTAGCAGTGCTAGCCAGAAGAGAATCGAAAATATCCACATGGGTTTAACGACGTTTGAGATTCCTACCGCAGTACATCACCAAGTGGAGTGCGATTTCATATCAACCCCTAGGTAAACTGACTGAAACTTTGGTTGGCATTTATCAATAGCTCATGGTTACGTGGCTAGCCCACCTTGGGCGTTATGATTTTCTAGAAAGATGAAATGTACTTTTACATCGTCCGACCGTATGAAAATTATTACAGTAACCGCATAGCTCGCGCGAAACGCTATGGAACCCAGTATTCATAATACTACCATCTAATTGAAGGCCACCTTGGAGACGGTCTCGAAGAATTTCTGGCCCTGTTTCTTCGCAATCTCAAGTTCAAGAGCAGTGGGATTACGTGTGCCTCCCCCAGCATAGGTACCAGCCCCCCAAGGAGATCCTGCGATAGACACTTGAGTCGACGAATTCTATCCATCTACATCATCACTACTTACCGCCGTGGACTTCAGATAGGTTCATAAGCTCTGTGGAAACACCTTTGTAGCCGAGAGGAACATAGATTATGCCGTGGTGGGTTAAAGTAGATAGGAAGTTCATGGCGGTGACCTCTTGACCTCCACCGGGAGTATCAGTGGAAATAAAGGTGCCAGCATACTTGCCAGATAGTTCCTGATTGAACCAGATGCCGCCAGTCTGGTCCCAAAATGCCTGGTAAGAATGGCAATGTCAGAACAAAATCAATAATTAGACTATTGTAGTTTCACCTTCCATTGCGCGGGCATGTTACCGAAGCGAGTAGGAATACCAAAGAGGAAAGCATCATAGTCTTTGAGGCCAGCAGGAGCCAGGACGGGGAAGTTAGGTTTAGGAGGAGCCTTTAGCTTATCGAGGACCTCTGCAGAGAGTGTTTCGGCAACTCTATGAGAGCGTCAACAACAACCTGACAACGAACGATGGCATCACTCACTGGAAAATTTGTGCATTGCCACCAGCGCTTTCGATGCCTTGTTTGACAGCCTGAGCCACTGGGCGAAACGAAGAACGATAAGTAGAGGATGAGACAAAGGACTGGAACCAGCGTACTGTTGCCAACATGCTGGTACATGGTGTAGATAACGATCGCAATACGGGGAGACATTGTGGCAGGTGGGTGCGCAGGTGCAGTAGAGGATGCGGTAGGAGCTGAGGTAGTGACAGCATCAGTTGGTTCTTTTATATCCTTTCCGTTCCACCCTTTTTGGTTGTTTGATTTTTTTGTGGATTCATCGGTAAAGTTATCTTTCTGACGTTTACTCGGGAAACACATGAGGAAATTATAAATCCGGAATGAAGAGGAAGTGATGTGGACCGGCAGAAATACGAAAATTTAGCGATGTTATCTGTTACTTATACTCCTCGGGATTTCTCCGTCCGACGGAGCGTGGCGGAGCGTGGCGCGCTGTGAGAATTTCATTGACATAGCGGGATATTGGGTCATAAAGTGATTAGTGTCATTTAGCGATCGACCCTCCGGAGAACAAAAATGTGGCCAGATCTGAGCGTATCATTAGTCAGCGGTCTGGTCAGTTGGATTATGCACATGTCACGTGGACTGTAGTCATCACCTGTTTCTTCTTAAACAGGAGAAATCGTTATGAAAGCACCCTGACTCAGAACCCGAAATGGATGACCACGCAAGCGGTCATAACATACCGCACTAAGAGCACCCCAAAGTGCAATCAGGATGACGTTTGAGAGCCAGAAGGCGGTAGTGATCTACGACAATCACAAATCGAACTTCTCAGAAGCAATTTTAAAAATTACTCAGCAATACATTCTACGACCGAATTTCCGTCTCCCTCGCCAGGGGTTGGATCCACTACCCCGAGTCTCGGCATGAAATATGCTGATGATCAGACCCATCAACGTTCCGAAGAACGCTCGAACCCTTGTATTGCGAAGACAAGCTCTCTGAATAAAGGTTATGATCGATTTGTTGGAAGAGGCCTCGCTCAACACCTCGAAATCTTGCTCAATAGTGTCCCGCAACTTCCCATTGCAAACTCAGCTAAGATCCCCGCTCCTCCGACTCGGCTACCGAGACGGATGTTTAGCCTCTTGATCAACAATTCCGAAGTCCGCGGAACCTGATTTTATCGCCTTCACAGATAAGAAAATTTGACAGAAAATTTGACTGGTTCTGGGATAAATCCTGGTCAAAAAAATGTTCGGATGGAAATTGAGTTAGGTATCGTGTGGATATCGTCAGTGGGCTCGGCATTGGGAATTCGCCTAATATAGCTGTACCCAATCTACGTTCCGAGGAGGTTTCGAGGGTATGCATCTACCGGTGTTCGTTACGCACTGTATTACACGTGAACTTTATGAGGCTGACCGTGATTTCAAAAATCACTCTCTACCACTACTATCAATGAAGACTTGATATTTCGTTGTCCGGTCCGTGCAGACTCAGTTCAAGGCCCACTTTGAGTGATAGAACTCGTGAATAGTTCTAACATAACCCCATTTGGAGTCAGAGCCATATTCGAAGATGTAGAAGCCGACGACTGCACTTGTAGCGGATAATCAGTCTGGGGGACACCATCATCAGGGTCTATGATTGGCCGGGTACCACTTATCTTTTATTCGGACTGGTCGGGTACTTACACAGATTGGACTATGCTATATATACAAACACAGTCGCAAATTATTCTCCCTCAGCCGTCTACGTGGTCATTTGACGTTTGAGCTAAATATCTCTCAAAAGACGAAAGAAAAACAATGTCGAGTCCTCGAGCTGCATAACAAGTGCTCGTAATCAGTGTTTCTCGAAGCCCTCACATATCATATGGCATACAATAGTCCACATTCCCAGTCTGACTAATTTTTGAACATGGCTTTTGTATATGAAGACGGTTCTTTGACTTCATTGACACTTTGGTTCTGTGCCGACGAAGATTTCATATAGGGAAAACGTGACCACGCCTGTTATCACGTGTCATACACGGTTAGAACGAACACGGTTAGAACGTGGCAAACTGAAACCAAAAAAACTCATACAGGCTTCTGGACAATGGCACTTACAGATCTTCCTGACGAGATATTGGTCCAGATTTTTCACCTCGCAGCTGATGACGACCTCATTTTTCAATATGGATTGCAAACGTCTTTTTCCGTTCATGCATGGTACAGGGCCTTCCACGGTGACTGGCAACTCCGTTCTCCTCGTGAGGCCTTCAATTATATACAGAAACGGAGCTATTTTACCAAAAAGGTCAGTCATATCTCTGCGCTGCTTGGTGATGATTATAACTGAAACGGAGTGCAAGTCTATCATTTCTACATGTCGCAAGTGGAGAGGCGCTGGTTTCGAGAATTTGTTTCGCTACCTCTTCTTCGACCATCCATCCAAACTTCTCGCTCTGTGTCGCGTATTACAATCAAAATCCGTTGTCTCCACGACCATACCTTCGTCTCTGGGCTGGTGGACTCGTCGAATTCATCTAGCAAACCGAGATTATCGAGGCCAGGTCACCATGTCAGACCTCGAGAAAGCCCTAGTATTCGTGATGAGACACTGTCCTAATTTGGAAATTTTCATTATCGATCCCCCAATGGGAAACACATTTGGTTCTGTAGCTGATGCTCTTGGGTATCACGCGTCCAGATCACTGAGGACGGTCCATTGGCAAGTCCCTGCAGACGCAGATGCACTAGCTAAGGTTATCTGGGCACTTGACTCACTACCCTGCCTCGTTGCTGCACACATCCACTTTACTTCAATTACTGAAGATGAGGATGATGCAAAATCGGACTTTGGTTCTGTCAGACTAGGTTCCGCGTCAAATTTACACCTCAGTCTCCAATATTTGCAACAATTATCTCTACGAGGGCAATTTCAGGAGTTTTTAGAGCAGGCAAAGGGCTGGTCTCTCAGAGCTCTCCAAAGCGTGGCTTTTGATTACGGCAGTCGGCGCGAAGAGCTTCCCGATGTTATCGCTTTTCTTCAAAGGCATGGCGTCTCTCTCAGATTCCTCGACATCAATTGTATACCACCCCTTGACGTTTCGAGGATTCTGGATGCGTGTCCAAATCTCCATACGTTTGCATTAAACCCTGACTGGCGGATCATGCCGAACGATGGCATCGCCTCAGAGCTTGTTCGTGTACCTCATTTCAATATCACCACAATTGGTCTCCACGGTCTCTATTATGCCTTCGGTGTGGGCCATGGTGCAGCTCATGCACAAGGTGCTCCTATCACTGCACAAATCATTCGAAAATCGAATGATATGAACGTTGCAGCTCTCAATAAGCATAATTTCCCGAAACTGGAATGCGTGCGTATCTTGAGCTCCGTTGTGCTTAAAGATCTTGAAAGGGAGAATGGACCGTCGGGAGAAGGCCTTCAGCGATATGATAACTGGTGGAATGACCTTAGTCGTGCAGGTATCCGACTTGAAGACTGTACAGGCGCTCCTCTTGGAACGTTGCCCCCGGATGATGATGATGAAACCACAGAGAGCGAGGAGACGGAAAGTGAAGAAGAGGGGAGTACTACGACAGACACCGATGGTGCAGCTTACCAGTCTGCTGAAGAGACGTTCAGCAAAGAAACCGACACAGAGGACATAGAGAACGAACTGGACCCTGGCGAGAAGCACGCCACCGCACTTCGTCGCCTGCTTGACGAGTGTAGGATTATGGAACAAACTCGCGAGGAGCTTCCTTATACTTCTATGATGACCAGGGCTCCGCCCGGTGTTTCTACTTATTCTGGCGAGAAAGATTACGGGATCATATATCAACAACTGACCGGCAATGGTAGTGCAAATCCGCCCTTGAGCTCAACAGGGATGACAGGTGGAAGCTCCTCAATTTCTGGCCCGTGTTCTGGTTTTGGATTCCACGAAGATGGTAAATTCTCTCGCGTTAACTTTGGGATTAGTAATGAACCACCACCTTCATATGATGATTCGATATCACCCTCACACTCCGGGCCGGCCTCTCGTCGTTCTTGTCACAGGACATCGCAATCGCGCCGCTCTCCCTCTCAATATATCCCTCGGTCACGACAAACATCTTCTCATTTTGACTATGCACCTTCAGAGTCAGATATGGGTACACTTCTTGGAGTACCAGAAGATTCTCCTGCAACTTCTAGTGCTGCAACTCTTGTTGCTGATGATGAGAGTGACGAGGATAGATATCAATTTGACGAGGACGAGGACGAGGTTGATTTTGATGACGACGATGACGAAAACGAGGATGAAGACGATGAAGAGGAAGACCAAAGTCCAGTATCGATCCTACGTACGCTGTTAGAAGAATGTCGTGCAATGAGGGAGGATAAAGAGGAGTCAATGTTCAATCAGATGATGTTTGGTGGGATGGGGTTGGGTATGAATTCCTACGGAATGGGTTACTCAATGGGACCGACTGGATATGTAGGTAGGACTTCATCTCATCCAACTGCAGCCTCTCGGACCAGTCGATATCCAAGGTCTCATCCAATGTACTACAGTAGTATTGACAACCGGCGATAGCAATAGGTTAATGATTGTCAATGCTTGTCTTTCAGCACAATTACGTAGTGGGATCTTGTACGTCTCCACCGATATTCTTGATGAGGCTGAGCGATAATATAGCCTCCAAGTACTTCAGTTGAACCGCGGAAAGGGATTGATTGCTCACGGAGACCCAGATAGCGAGTCGAGGGTGCATCAACATTATATCTGCATGTTGACTCAATTTCTGACTATTGATTTAATGCCTTGTAGATCAACTCTTACTCTCATATTGAAAGGCTTCTTCATTGTGAAGTCATTGTTATCTGAGTAATCCATTTCTTAGCCTCTCCTCTTGGTCGATGATGAAGGGCAGAAGAAGATTATCCGACAAAGCAGGCTTGCATTATACATTGTAATGACACATCAATATCAATCTCAATATTCATAATCATTGATCTTGTAACAAACTTTTCAAACTCAAGATTTGCCCGCCTTTTTGGCAGCAGTGCGTAACTT
>Ga0153999_1000560_pt1 | contig 16115 bp, 15 predicted proteins | sample TSNC083MetaG_FD_104675 | JGI IMG/M metagenome (GOLD analysis project Ga0153999, IMG submission 104675) | Attine ant fungus gardens microbial communities from North Carolina, USA - TSNC083 MetaG | ecosystem: Host-associated > Fungi > Mycelium > Unclassified | place: USA: North Carolina, Lumber... | reverse complement strand
ATTGCTACTGCCTTTACTGATTGATTCAGTGCACCCGCACCGATTGCCTGGATTTCAGCTGTACCTCGTTCGCGTAATACATTCGCAAGTGCACCTGCTACTGAATTAGGGTTTGATTTTGCTGATACTTTTAAAATGTCCATTAATGCTACCTCCTTCAATTGCTATTGGATTTCCATTGCTAGTATATTCGCGGAGATGTCTGCTTATGACCCCATTATTGTGCATGATGCGTTCTTACAATGTGGTTTAAGAAAAGAAAGGATGATCTGAGTTGATCATAATCCGTTCTACATGCTCAGCTCGTCCGCTCCCATCGTTGATTGTAACTAAGAATCCATTAAGTTGTGTGTTCCCTTTTTTATCCACCTCAAAACGTACTGGCAAGCTTGTCATGAAACGCTTCAGCACAGCTTCTTTCTCAACGCCTAGAATTGCATCGTAAGGACCTGTCATGCCAACATCTGTTATATAACCTGTTCCTTGGGGAAGAATTCGCTCGTCAGCAGTCTGTGTATGTGTATGCGTACCAACCACACAACTTGCACGCCCATCGACATACCAAGCCATTGCTTGCTTTTCACTTGTTGTTTCAGCGTGGAAATCAATAAAAATAAGATTTGTCCGTTTCTTCGCTTCCTTGATTAATTCGTCAACTTTCTGGAATGGATCATCAAGCGGAGCCATGAAAGTACGACCCTGTAAATTAATAACAGCAAGTTCTTTATCATTATATTTAAGGAAAATCAAACCTGTACCCGGTGTGCCTTCTGGGAAATTGGCGGGACGCACCAGATACTTCGCACTGTCTATGAATTCAAATATTTCTCTTTTATCCCATGCATGATTCCCAAGTGTTACAGCTTGTGCTCCCCATTCAAGAAATTGCTTATATATTCTTTCTGTTATGCCTTTTCCTGATGCTGCGTTCTCCCCGTTAATAATTGTGATATTCGGTTTATGTTTATCCTTTAACTGTGGCAAATACTTTTTTACCATATCGCGTCCAGGAGAACCTACAACATCGCCTATAAACATAATCTTCATAATATCCACTCCAATATCTAGTTTGTTTTTATATTTGACAAAAGCAAAAAAATAAAGCGAACCGAAGTCCGCTTTATTTTGCATACTCTACTGCTCTTGTTTCTCTAATGACCGTTACTTTAATATGGCCAGGGTAATCGAGTTCGCTTTCAATGCGTTTGCGAATATCGCGAGCAACACGTGCAGATTCAACATCGTCAATTTCATCCGGTCTAACCATGATGCGAATCTCGCGACCTGCCTGAATCGCAAATGATTTTTCAACGCCTGCGAAAGATTCAGAGATTTCTTCAAGCTTCTCAAGACGCTTGATGTAGTTCTCCAAAGTCTCACTCCTTGCACCTGGACGAGCTGCTGAAAGCGCGTCGGCTGCTGCAACGAGAACAGAAATAATAGATGTTGCTTCTTCATCGCCATGATGCGAAGCAATTGCATTAACGACTGTTTCGCTCTCATTGTACTTAATCGCAAGCTCCTTGCCGATTTCAACGTGGCTTCCTTCGACTTCATGGTCGATTGCCTTGCCAATATCATGCAGAAGACCTGCTCTTCTCGCCAATGTTTCGTCTTCACCGAGTTCTGCAGCAAGAAGGCCCGACAAGTAAGCGACTTCGACTGAATGTTTCAGTACGTTTTGGCCGTAACTTGTGCGGTACTTCAAGCGACCAAGAATTTTGATCAAATCTGGATGTAAACCGTGAACACCGACTTCAAATGTAGTCTCTTCACCAATTTCACGAATATGCTCATCAACTTCACGACGAGCCTTATCGACCATTTCTTCAATGCGGGCTGGATGAATGCGACCATCCTGGACGAGTTTTTCAAGCGCAATTCTCGCAATTTCCCTGCGGATTGGATCGAATCCGGAAAGGATAACTGCTTCAGGTGTATCATCGATAATGAGATCAATTCCAGTAAGCGTTTCCAGCGTCCTAATATTGCGCCCTTCACGTCCAATGATCCGGCCCTTCATTTCATCATTTGGAAGCGTCACAACGGATACAGTCGTTTCGGCTACATGATCTGCAGCACATCGTTGAATGGCGAGTGAAAGAATATTTTTTGCCTTCTTGTCAGCTTCTTCTTTCGCTCTGTTTTCAGTGTCTTTAATCATGACAGCTGTTTCATGGGAAAGCTCACCCTCAAGGCGGTCAAGTATGACTTTCCGTGCCTGGTCAGTTGTAAGGCCGGAAATGCGTTCCAATTCAGTCTGCTGCTCCTGTACCATTTGATCCACTTTGCTTTCCGTTTCTTCAATTTGGTTTTGTTTATCTGCCAGAGACTGTTCTTTTCTCTCAAGAAGAAGTTCGCGTTTATCAAGCGTTTCGCTTTTTCTGTCAAGACTCTCTTCTTTCTGCATAAGACGATTTTCCTGCTTTTGAATTTCTGCACGGCGTTCGCGCAGTTCTTCTTCAGCTTGCTGGCGTAGGCGATGGTTTTCGTCCCGCGCTTCAAGAAGTGCCTCTTTCTTAGTGGCATCAGCATTTCGATGAGCTTCCTCAACGATTTGTTTGGCCAATGTTTCTGCGCTCGAAATCTTTGCTTCAGCAATAGACTTACGAACGAGATAGCCAACAACACCGGCGATCAAGATCAGGGCAAGCAAAATGGGGATGATGATAGAGTTATTCATGATTTCACCTCCCATTGCTATAAAGTTTTCTTTTTAAAGATATCATGTTGTCGGCATGTACCATATTCAATGAAACGTATAATAGTTATTGGAAAAAAATTATACAATTTAATTTTAATTCTATGCCCCCTCATTGTCAAGGCTCGTCCGCTTTAGAAAAAGAAAAGCCTCCACCAGTAATTGTGCTGGTGGAGACTTTTAAAGTCGGATATTACGCGTCAAATAATTCCTGTTCTTTTTCTTCTTCAGGCTTCTCTTCAGCAACCTTATCTTCATCAAGCTGATAATGATCACGAATCGCGCGATAAAGTTCTTCTGTAATGTCCGGATGCTCTAGCAAATACTGCTTCGAATTCTCACGACCTTGACCCAGACGCTCTTCATTGTATGAGTACCAAGCACCACTTTTCTGGACAATATCCAGATCTGAGGCCATATCAAGAATTTCCCCTTGTCTGGAAATACCCTCACCATACACGATATCAACTTCTGCCTGTTTGAAAGGAGGAGCAACCTTGTTCTTAACAACTTTTATTCTTGCTTTATTACCAACGATATCATTACCTTGCTTCAATGTCTCCGCACGACGTACTTCAAGTCTAACAGATGAGTAGAATTTAAGTGCTCTTCCGCCTGGCGTTGTTTCTGGATTACCGAACATGACGCCGACTTTCTCACGAATCTGGTTGATAAATATAGCAATCGTATTAGATTTATTAATTGCACCTGAAAGCTTTCTAAGTGCCTGTGACATGAGACGCGCCTGCAAACCAACGTGAGCGTCTCCCATTTCACCTTCGATTTCTGCACGTGGAACGAGTGCTGCAACCGAGTCAATTACCAATATATCAACCGCACCACTTCGAACAAGTGCTTCTGCAATTTCAAGTGCTTGTTCACCTGTATCTGGCTGAGATAGGAGCAATTCATCCGTATTTACACCGAGTGCTTGTGCGTAATTAGGATCAAGTGCATGCTCAGCATCAATAAAGGCTACTTGTCCGCCCTCTTTTTGAGCTTCAGCAATAGCATGCAAAGCCACCGTAGTTTTACCAGATGATTCTGGACCATAAATTTCAATAACACGGCCTCTTGGGTAACCCCCTATGCCGAGTGCAACATCTAGCGCGAGCGATCCGCTAGGAATAGTAGCTAGCTTTGTAATAGGCTGTTCACCCATCTTCATAATGGAGCCTTTACCGAACTGCTTCTCTATTTGTCTTAACGCATTGTCCAAAGCTTGTTTTCTATTGTCCAAAACGTAACCTCCTTAAAATCTATACTTATATCATACTCTTAATATGGATGTTTGACAAGAAAAAAGCGAATGGATGTTCCCTAATTTCTTAACTTATTTTAAGAAAGAAAATAATCTTTCAAAATAGATATAAGACAGAATTTCATTTTTATAGATGAAATTTTATTAATTATGCAATTTTAGTAATTTATGAATCATAGCTAAACCTTTTGTAACTGACTTGTTGCGGACAGAATGACGACCTCCTTGGAAGTCAAACTTCTCAACTTGGATAGCATCTTTATAAGATATTGCAATAAAGACTCTTCCTGCAGGCTGTCCTTCTGTCTCATCAGGGCCGGCAACGCCTGTAAATGAAATGCCAATATCTGTACCTAGCAGCTGGCGAACACTTTGCGCCATAGCTTTAGCACATTGCTCACTTACTGTCCCATATTCATCAATTAGTTCAGCTGATATACCAAGCAGTTTTTCCTTTGCAGAACGGTCATAACTGACAATACCCCCATAACACACTGCGGAAGCTCCTGGAATTGATATAAGCTCATCTGAGAACATACCGCCCGTTAAGCTCTCCGCTGCTGCAATTGTCTGGTTTTGTTCTTTAAGCAGAGAAAAGACACTGCTTGCAAGTGATTCATCATTTAATCCATAACAAAATTCACCAACGCGCTCCATAATAGCCTTCTTAGCAGTTTCATTTAACAAATCTGCAGCTTCTGCTGTCTCAGACTTTGCTGTCAAACGAATCGTTACGCCATCCTTAGCTACTAATGGAGCAATCGTTGGATTCGTCTGCTTCTTGATTAAATCTTTCAATTCATCTTCAAGTTTCGACTCACCAATTCCCGCAAAACGCAGTACTAATGATTTAATGATTGCGGATTTACCGCCTGTCTGCTCTAAATATGGGAATACATGTTCATTGCACAGACTTTTCATCTCACTAGGAACACCTGGGAGGAAAACCCATGTTGTACCGTGGAATTCTACGATCATGCCTGGCGCCGTACCTTCAGAATTAGCTAGTACATTAGCCGTTTCAAATACAAGCGCCTGCTTTTTATTATTATCCGTCATTGGAGTCTTCTGTGCTTTGAAAAAATCGTATAGCTTATCAAGAGATTGCTTATGTTCAATCAGCTTGAGCCCACTCATCGCAGCGAATGCATCTCTTGTGAGGTCATCATCTGTTGGACCAAGGCCGCCTGTAACGATAACGAGGTCTGTCCTATTTTGCGCCTGGGCAAACAAATCACAGACCCTTTGCAAATTATCACCAACAACTGAATGATAATAAACGTTCAGCCCACGATCTGCTAAGTTCTCAGAAATCCAAGCAGCATTCGTATTCGTAATCTGTCCAAGAAGCAATTCCGTACCGACTGCAATGATTTCGGCATTTTCTCTTTTGATCATTTAGAATCCCTCATGACGTGCCAATTCTTAGCAAAGTAATCATAACCAGAAAGGACCGTAAAGAATGTTGCGATATAAAGCATGATTTTTCCGAATGGGAAACCAATCCATTCAAATGGGAAATTGTACAAAAGCAATGCTGCTATAGCAATCAGCTGTGTCATTGTTTTCAATTTACCAAGCTTACTTGCAGCAAGTACGATTCCTTCTCCTGAAGCAACGAGTCTTAAACCTGTAACCGCAAATTCTCGGCTGATAATTAGAATGACTACCCAAGCTTCAGCGAATCCAAGCTCAACCAGCATAATTAATGCCGCAGAAACAAGCAATTTATCTGCAAGTGGGTCAAGGAATTTGCCAAGGTTTGTTACAAGATCATACTTTCGTGCGTAATATCCATCCACCCAATCCGTCGCTGAAGCGAAGATAAATAAAATTGCCCCCCAAAAATGAGCAACAGGGATTGACCATTCTCCAGAACCGATGTAACCCCAATCCCCGTCAACTGCTAAAAGAATCACAAAAATTGGAATAAGAATAATACGTGAAATTGTAATTTTATTAGGTATGTTCATTAGCTTGAATTCTTCCTTCCTGTTTTACAGTTTATAAACCCCCTCCATGCATATGGAGGGGGTTCCGTTCATTATTCAGAGTCTTTTAGCTTTAAATGGATTTTTTGGAACACCTTTTCCGACGGATCTGCCGGATAATCCATTTTCTTACCATTGACCTTTATATCGATTGCTGGTGCATTACCGATAATAAAGTACAATTCATCACTACTTGCAAGCTCCAGTTCCACAGGTGATGAGTCTTTTGTGAAAGAGCCACTGAATTTCGATACATTTCCACTCTTAACCTCAAGCCATGAATCGCCCTCGCCTGCAGATTCGATAACAACTTCTGCTTTATCCCCTGCATTTTCAATATCTACAGTTGATTCTGGAGAGCTACCTGTTCCTTCTTCAGCCACGGTAAATGATACATCTTTCTGTTTTTTATCTTTATCTTTATCTTTATCTTTATCTTTCTTCTTATCTTCCTTTTTCTCTTTCGTATCGGCTTTTTCCTGCTTAGCTGCTTTTTCTTCTTCATCTTTCTGATCAGCAGCTTTTTCTTTCTTCTGTTCCTTTACCTCTTCATCGCTGTCCTCATCATCCGCTGTACGAATAATCTCATTACCGTCCTGATTTTTCACCGGGTCCGTACTATTAGATGCTGTCTTCTGATAAAAGACGACTGCCAAAACAAGTATCGCAATGATTAACAGAAACACCGTAATCTTTGGCAAAAGCGAACCTGTATTACGTGAACGTTCTCTAGTCGGCTGGTTGATTCGTGTATACTCTTCAGTTTCCTGCTTTTTCTCTTCTTCTACCGGTGGAGTCCCTTCAAACTGGTCAAGCAGTTCTTTAGAATCGATTCCTACTGCATTTGCGTATTCCTTAATAAAAGCTTTCGCATAAAATTTCCCAGGTAGTACACTGAACTTATTATCTTCAATGGCTGCCAAATAGCGTTTTTGAATTTTCGTTGTTTCTTGCAGTTGTTCAAGCGTTAGATTTTTTTGTTCTCGCGCTTCTTTTAATCTTGTGCCTATATCCATCATGTCACACCGTCCCTACTTAAAAGTCAAACATCGAGAAACCATCATTTTCCAAAAACTCGGGTTCCTCAATCGGTTCATATGTAATTTCTTCATCTTCATGGCTGCGCAGTTCAATTATATAATCGAAGTCATCTATATTATATTCAGTAGCTTGAACAAAAATATCAGGATGTTCAACTACTTTCACCGCACTTAGCTGCATAATCTCCCGAATTAGCTGCCAATGTTTTTCGTTCGCTCGTTTTTTCGATACAATACCATCAATAATATAAATATTATCGTTGCTGTATTCGCCTTCAATCAACTGGCTGCGAACAGTCTGTTTCAACAATGTACTAGAAACAAAAAGCCAACGTTTATTCGCACATACGCTCGCCGCTACGACAGATTCAGTCTTACCAACACGCGGCATGCCACGTATGCCAATCAGCTTGTGGCCTTCCTTCTTATACAATTCTGCCATAAAATCTACGAGCAGACCGAGTTCATCACGAACAAAGCGGATCGTTTTCCGATCGTCCGCATCACGATGAATATATTTACCATGCCTAACAGCCAATTTATCACGAAGTTTCGGCTTGCGAAGTTTCGTAATTGAAATCGTATCCATCGTTTCCAAGATAGATTTAAAACGAATGATCTGATCTTCTTTCTTTGAGCGGAGGAGCATGCCGCGGCGTTCGTCTTCAACGCCATTTATCGTAATGATATTGATCGACAGCATCCCCAGCAACGATGAAATATCGCCGAGCAGACCTGGCCTGTTTACACGGATTTCATATTCAAAATACCATTCAGTTGGCATGACTCCGCCTCCTTATATACGTATTCATGTTAACCAATACACTATTTAAATGCAATTCATCTATATAAATAATAAATCATTTTATACTCGGAAGGAAGTAGAAGTTCAAATAATTATACACTAAAACAACGAAAAAACGGGAAATTGCTTCCTTTTCGGAAACAATTCCCCGTTCATACTTTTCTTACCCTTTTTGTACCAATTTCACCATTGTGCTTGCAATTGCTTGTTGTTCATTCTCAGATGCCACATTCCATAGATCTCTCAATACAGCTTGCTCACTGTTTGCTGCTTCTACCTTATTTGCAAGATAGCCGCCTACTTCATGTGCAATATTCGTAATTGTTTCATGACTCATACCGTGATCTTGTGCCTGCTCAAGACGGTTGGCGAGAAATGATTTCCAGGAATCAAAGTTATTAAGAACTGACATTTTTATTTCCTCCTTCAGGATGCAATCTCGAATCATTATGTAGTATTTGAAATTATGATCTCTTTATGCATGCTGTGAAAGAAAAATCATGTGCAACTCTTACCATCCTCCATCCACATTTAGAATCTCTCCATGAATATAAGAGGATTTTTCATTGAGCAGAAAACCAACAGCATTGGCAACATCTTGTGGTCTTCCCGGTTTGCCAAGCGGTATTTCTGAAAATAAAAGTTCCCGATCATCAGCTTGCAGATGATTGTTCATTTTCGTTTCAATGAACCCTGGGCTCACTGCATTTACCCTTACTCCACTAGGTCCTACTTCTTTGGCAAGGGCCTTTACAAAGCTATTTTGGGCTCCCTTTACGGAAGAATACAGTACTTCATAACTTGCACCAATATTACCCCAAATGGAAGTGATAAAAATAATATTACCAGTACGCTTCTTTATCATGGCTGGTAGCAAACTTTTGGTAATCATCCAAGGGGCAAGTACATGTAAATTCATCATCTCGTTCATCCGTCTATAAGAAACATCCTGAAAAAGACCATAATCTGCTGCACCGCTTGCAAAAACGATATGATCTACAGGAAAATCAATTTTATTAAGCAAAGTATGAACGTTTTCTTCCAATTGTAAATCTGCTTTTAATTCCAGCAGAATCGTTTCCTCGCCCAACTGAGCACGCAGACGAGTCATACTACCTGCATTCGTATTATAATGAAGGAGGAGACTGAATCCAGCCTCCTCCAATTCTTTAGCAATCGCAGAGCCTATATCACCACTCGCTCCAATTATGAGCACATTCCCCTTTGTCATTTCTTTTCCGGGGTTATTTGGAATACAGCAAGACGATCTTCAGAAATCCAATTATTAAGGAAAGCATTCAATTCTTCTGCTTCAAGCCCTTCAAGTACAGGTACGAGTTGAAGGAAATCAAAGCCAATTGAATTATAATGAAGATATTGATTCGCAATATATTCCACCGAATTCATACTGCGAAGCACTTGACCAATTTTCTTCCGCTTCAATGTTTCGAATTTATCATTTGGAATAACCTTAGTGGATAGAGAAAGCAGCTGAGCCTGCACTTTTTCTGCGAATTCATCTGGCTGTTCCGTATTCCCACCGATCATCGAATAACCGAAGTTCTTTTCAATTGAAGTCTCGTAGTAGAAGCTACTGTCAATTAAACCACTCTGATAAAGATCTTGGTAGAATTGTCCGCCTTTTGAATAAAAATGATCCATAATGATATCCAAGTACAAATCTACTTTAATGAATTCAAGCGGATCTTGTGGTACAGATTTTTCTTTGATACCAACAATTGATTTTGGAATCGAAACAGGCATTTCCAGTATTTTTTTCTTTTCAGCAACTGTTTCCGGTTCTTCCGGATAAAAACGCTGAATATCTTCCATTTTTTCAAACGTTTTGGCAGCCTGATTTTTTTGAATCATCGCCATCATTTCTTCTGCATTAAAATTACCTGCGATGAAGATGACCATGTTCTCTGGATGATAGAACGTCTGGTAACATGTATACAAGTCGTCCTTCGTAATATCCTGAATTGATTCAACAGTGCCAGCGATATCGATATTAACCGGGTGATTATGGAACAGGCTCTTAATTGTGCCCATAAATGACTGCCAGTCGGGCTGATCATCATACATCGTAATTTCTTGGGCAATAATACCTTTCTCCTTCTCAACAGAGCTTTCGGAGAAATAAGGGTCTTGAACAAAATCAATCAATGTTTTCGTATTTTCCATAATATTGTCTGTAGCAGAGAAAAGATAGGCTGTACTTGTGAAAGAAGTAAATGCATTGGCAGAAGCACCTTGTTTGCCGAAGTCTTGGAATACATCGCGGTCTTCTTTTTCAAAGAGCTTGTGTTCTAGGAAATGAGCAATGCCTTCAGGGACTTTGATACGTTCTTTCTGACCGATTGGAACAAAATCCTGGTCTATTGAACCATAATTTGTACCAAATATTGCGTATGTCTTTGCCATCTCTTGTTTAGGAAGCAAGAAAACAGTCAAACCGTTCGAAAGCTTCTCTTTGTACAATGTTTCACCAATTGTTTCGTACAGCTGCTTATGCATCTGTTCCACCTCCGTTATTCGTTAGCAAATATACCGTGTCTTCCTGAATTTTGCTCGCTACTTCAACAATATCTGCTTTCTTCACGTTTCGTATATGCTCGATCATCTCATCAGTAGATACATTATCCTCAGAAAGTACTTGCTGATAGTACAACTCAATAATACCTTGTGGATGATCGAGTGTTTCTAGAATATCGTTGATAATCAGACCTTTCGTTTCCTCAAGAATCTCTTCAGTGAATTCACCTGCTGTCATATCTTTAAACTGTAATTCAATTATTTCTTTTGCTTTATTGTAATCTTCAGGCGCAATACCACTAAAAACAAACATAAGCCCCGCATGGCTCTCAATGCGAGATGCTGCATAATAAGCAAGACTGTGCTTCTCGCGTACGTTCATGAAAAGCTTTGAGTTCGGGAATCCCCCGAAAATCCCATTGAATACTTGCAAAGCATAATAACCCGGATCCTTATAAGTACAATTTGTCCGGTAACCAATATGAAGTTTCGCCTGCTGAATGTTCTCTTCTTCAATAATTTCTCTCGGTTCAGATATTTTTTTATGCTCAGCGTGATTGGAAGTTACAATTTCTTCGCTTATTTTCTGAGAAAATGTTTTTACCGCAAGCTGTTTTGTTTCTTCCACATTAAAATCACCGAGAATATACAAATCAAGCTGGTCGTTTACGAGCAAATTCTTATAATACTCGTATAAATTACCAGCAGTTATGGAATCTAAGTCTGCTTCATAGCCTTGTACATGCAATGCATAAGATTCACCTTCACACATCTCATCAATAAGACGCATTTGGGCATAGTTCATCTTGTCTTCTTTCACAGATTTAATACGTTGGCGCAATGTTTCCTTCTCGCGATTAAAGACGTCTTCATTAAAAGCGGAATTATAAACATTCGGCTCAAAAATGACTTCCTTTAAAAGTTCAATACCCGCTTGCATCATGTCTGGAGCATTCGGGATGAACTTGTCATTTGCAAGCTCAAGTCGGAAGCTCATAATATGACTTTCACCGCGCTTGCCACCATCAATTCCAAGTCCAGCACCGTACAATTCATCCAATTTGCTTTCAATTTCGGCTCGGGATGGATTCAAAGCAGTACCTTGACGCAATACATATGGCAAAAGCGCCCGTTTCGTAATGTCTTCACGGTTCAAATGTGTTCGGAATTTAGCAATCATATGCAAGGTCTTAAATTTTGTAGTTGGAATAAGATGAAGACGATAACCGCCTTCTTCATATATATGTTCTTCGATTGGTTTCAAATTGTTCCCTCCAATATGTCCCCTCTGCGATACGAGCAGAGTTGGGAAAATAATCTATCACTATAGTCTATCCCTTCAGTACAAATTTAACAACAAAAGCGGCTCGGCAAAAAGCGGCATTCAATTATAATTGAATGCCGCTTTGATTTAAGAGGATTCTGTTTCTGCTGCTGTTTCTGAGATAAGTACTGTTCTTGGCTTGCTTCCTTCATAAGGTCCAACAATACCTCTGTCTTCCATAGCGTCAATTAATCGTGCTGCACGTGTATATCCAATGCGAAAACGTCGTTGCAACATTGAAACACTTGCACTTTGCATTTCGATAATCATACGAACTGCATCATCATAAAGATCATCATCTACATCACTTGTCACTTCACTTGGTTCTTCAGGAATCATGTTTTCCTGATAAACAGCTTTTTGCTGTTCTATACAATGGTCTACGATCTTCTCAACTTCCTCATCGGATAAGAAGGCACCTTGTACACGTGTTGGCTTCGATGTTCCGACTGGCATGTAAAGCATATCACCACGTCCCAGCAACTTTTCTGCACCGCCTGAATCCAGTATCGTCCGCGAATCCGTTTGCGAGGAAACACTAAAAGCAATACGTGATGGGATATTTGCTTTAATAATGCCTGTGATGACATCAACTGATGGACGCTGCGTAGCAATAATCAAATGAATACCTGCAGCACGTGCCATTTGAGCAAGCCTTGTGATAGCATCTTCAACATCACTTGATGCAACCATCATCAAATCTGCAAGCTCATCAACAAGTACGACGATATATGGCAAATTCGGCTGGTCACCTTCATTTTCCAAATTATACTTGCGAACATGCTCATTATATCCTTCAATATTCCTTGTTCCTGTATCTGAGAACAGCTCATATCGCCGCTCCATTTCAGACACAACTTTCTTTAATGCCTGCGATGCTTTTTTAGGATCTGTTACAACGGGAGCCAGCAGATGTGGAATACCGTTATAAACGTTTAGCTCTACTTTCTTTGGATCAATCATCATCATTTTCACTTCATGTGGTTTCGCTCGCATCAAGATTGAAACGATAATGCCATTTACACAAACACTTTTCCCGCTTCCTGTTGCACCAGCAATAAGCAAATGAGGCATTTTATTCAACTCGTCCGCTACAGCATCTCCAGAAATATCACGGCCTAGTGCAAATAGTAGTTTCTTAGCAGGTTTAGATTGATTTTCAAGCACTTCACGTAATGATACCATGGCAATTTCTTGGTTCGGCACTTCAATGCCGACAGCTGATTTACCTGGTATTGGTGCTTCAATCCTTATATCTTTTGCCGCAAGTGCTAAGGCCAAGTCATCGTTAAGACTAACAATTTTACTAACTTTAACACCAGCTTCAGGATACACTTCATATTTCGTAACAGCTGGACCTACATGGACTTTCGTTACTTTTGCCTTTACGCCAAAGCTTTGGAATGTTTTTTCTAGTTTGCGAACAGTAGCCTGAATATGTGATTTTTCTTTGTTTTGTTTATTCACAACAGGTTCTTTCAACAACTTAAATGAAGGCAACTTGTAATCATGATTCTCATGGACTGCAAGGCTTTGCGTTAAATGTTCGTCCAGTTCTTTATCTTCAGCTGGGAGCTCCTGTTTCGCAGCAGGTACTTCTGGTATTTTCTCTTTTTGCGCATCAATAGCATAATTAATATGCAATTCTGTACTTTCCTCAGGCTCTGAAGGAGCTTCTTCGTGAACAGTTTCAGAATATGCTGCCTCTGCTTCGGCTTGTTCTGCTTCCAACTGACGCTGTAATTCCTTTTCAGCTTTTCTTTTCTCTTTTTTCACCGATCGTTTTTTCTTCATTGCTTTCATAGATTCAAAGAAACGATCCATTACCTTGGAGAATAAATCACCAACTGAGAATTCAGTAATAAAAATAATACCAATTAAAATAGTCAGTACAGATAATATTTTCGCCCCCGCAATAGAAAATAAGTAGCTAAAGAAGGCGAATAGTACACCACCAGCCATGCCACCCCCGGTTTGGCTACCTGTACCAAACCCTTGAACATAACTAATGAAATGCAGCCATGTAGATCGAATAATCGATACATCTGGTCCTGCAGCAAGCAGTCTTTCAAAAGTCTGGATATGTGTAAGCATAAGCAAACCTGCAAAACTGATATAGAAACCAATCAACTTCTTATGGAAGAAGTCTGGCTTCCGACGTTTGATCATAATGTAAAAGCCCGTTACAAGTAAGAAAATAGAAGCTACGAAATGCCAAATACCGAATAGAAATCGGAATATGTATTCAAGGCTTCGCGGAATCAATCCGTCACTGATCAAAGATGCTCCACTGCCGAAAATAGCAATCGAGATGAGCAACAGCCCAATTAGTTCAAATTTCACCTGACTCTTTAATTGTTTTTTTCTTTTTTTCCTCTTGGCCATCGTATCACCTCTGGAACAGTCGCAGATAAACTCAAGGTTAAGCCCTCACCAAATACTGGCAAGGGCTGTTTCATGCGTTTAATTATTATATCATAACAAGTCCACTCAAGGATGAATCTACCCTTTAACAATCATTCCTGGTGCAAGTCCCCCATTAAGGAAATCTTGCGGGTCCGTTGAAACAAGCTGTTCTATCTGATATGAACCATCAGCAAGACCACGTGCCAGAACTTGTTTGCCATTACTTGAGATAAGTTCACTTCTCGGCTGTTCTTCACTTGGAAATATATCGGTTATAGAAAGTGGTGTATACAGTATCATTGAATCACCTGCTGATCTTTGTTGATTTGAATTAGCTCTGCAACTTTCTTCATAGCGTGTTTTACGCCACCTACTTCATCAATCAGACCAATTGCAACTGCATCTTCTCCAACGACATTCGTGCCAATATCACGCGTTAAATTCCCTTTATCAAGCATCAGGTCCTTAAATTTTTGTTCCTCAATATTAGAATGCTGTACAACAAACTGAATGACACGATCCTGCATTTTGTCCAAATATTCAAATGTCTGCGGCACGCCGATGACAAGACCTGTAAGTCGGATCGGATGAATCGTCATCGTAGCAGTCGGCACGATGAAGGAATAATCTGCAGAGACGGCAATTGGCACACCAATACTATGGCCGCCACCAAGAACGATAGAAACAGTTGGTTTGGAAATTGATGCGATCATTTCTGATAATGCAAGACCTGCCTCAACATCACCGCCTACAGTATTAAGCAAGATAACTAGCCCTTCAATTTTCGGGTTCTGTTCAATCGCGATCAACTGTGGCAAAATATGTTCATATTTTGTAGTCTTATTCTGTGGTGGGAGCTGAATATGTCCTTCAATTTGTCCAATAATGGATAGGACATGGATATTGGAATCAGGAGCTTGAGGTACATTCGTCTGACCCAACTGCTGTATTTTCTCTACAATAGCAGATGCAGCTTCTCCCTCAGTTTTTTCGTTTTTCTCATTAACAGATTCTTTGTTTTCCTGTTCAGGGTTCTTTTTCATCTGAAACCACCTCTCTCTAAATGCTGACCTTAGTATGAGCCGATTGAACGATCATCATTCAGAATAGATGAAATCAAAAAAAGCGCATCAGGCCGAAGCCTGAATACGCTATCTGAAAAGGTTCTCTACAATTGTTTGTTCTTCATCAGAAAGTCCAACAAGCGGTAATCTAAGACCACCTGCATCAATACCCTTCAATTTAAGTGCAGCTTTTACTGGAGCCGGCGAAGGAGCAATGAACATACCTGTCATAATTGGCAACAAGTCGCAATGCATTTCAGCTGCCTTTTTATGATCGCCTGCATTAAACGCTGCCACCATGTCGGAAATTTCTCTGCCAATTACATGAGCTGCTACAGAAACGATGCCATGTGCTCCAATCGAAAGCATTGGCAAAGTAAGGCTATCGTCACCACAATAAACAGTGAAATCATCATGTGTTTGCTTGATAATTTCAGATGCTTGATTGAAATTGCCGCTCGCCTCTTTTACAGAAATGATATTAGCTATTTTACTTAAAGCAATCGTCGTTTCAGCTTCAAGATTACACGCAGAACGCCCTGGAATGTTATAAAGCATAATCGGAAGCGATGTTGATTTGGCAATAGCTGCAAAATGCGCATACAAGCCACGCTGGTTCGGCTTGTTATAAGATGGCGTCACTTGCATGATTCCATCAACACCACAATCGGCTGCTTCTTTTGTAAGCAAGATCGATGCTTCTGTATTATTGCCGCCAGTACCGGCAATCACTTTAGCACGGCCTGAAGCAGTCTTTACAACATGTTTAAATAAATCCAGTTTTTCATCATGTGATAGCGTCGGGGATTCTCCCGTTGTTCCACAGACAACAATACCTTCTGTTCCAGTCGCAATCAAATGCTCAACTAGACGGCTCGTTTCTTCAAAATTAATTGTATTATCTTTCGAAAAAGGCGTCACCATCGCTGTTAATACTCTGCCAAAATCCATGTTATGCCACCTTCCTTTAAAAAGAAGTCGGATATCT
>Ga0153999_1000558_pt1 | contig 16157 bp, 9 predicted proteins | sample TSNC083MetaG_FD_104675 | JGI IMG/M metagenome (GOLD analysis project Ga0153999, IMG submission 104675) | Attine ant fungus gardens microbial communities from North Carolina, USA - TSNC083 MetaG | ecosystem: Host-associated > Fungi > Mycelium > Unclassified | place: USA: North Carolina, Lumber... | reverse complement strand
TACTCCGTCACCGGCCGGCCCTCCGTCAGCACCAGCAGCCGATCTGACACATCCAGCGTATCCGTGATATTGTTGGTCAGTAAAAGTACCGATATACCCGACTTTTTAAGCGTAAAAATCAAATCCAGGACATGACGGCGGCAGTACATATCCCCTTTGGCCAGCGGCTGGATACACACGGCCACCTTGGGTTTAAACAAATGCACCCGGTAATACACCAGGCTATACCGCTCCCGAACCGTCAGCTCACCGATCTTCGCCGCATCAATACAAGGTCCGGTAAGGGCTGCATATTCCGATCGGATACTCTTTAAATAACTTTTCTTAATCAGACTTTTCCCAATCTTCTGATCCAGCAGAAACGTCAGATTCTCCATCGCATTCATATCCGGAAACAGGTACGTCTCCGTCGGGTCATCAGGAATCACCGCCAGACCATCCATCCGGAACATCTGGTCGCCGGCCCGCAGCGATTTGCCGTCCAGCATCACCTCGCCCGTCCAGTCCGCCAGCTGGCCGCCCAACCCTTTCCCCAGATCACCAATCACATAATTTTCCGGATCCAGCAGCGTCAGGCATTCCCCTTTTCGCATTTCAACATCCGCCATAATGCCCTGTCCGGCAGAAAAATTCTTGATCCGGAGAATGATTTCATCCTCCGGAATCCGGATCCCGGAATCCGGAAGATCATAGGAAATGATATAAGGAAGAATGGCTGCATCCGTCATTTCCCCCGCCACAAACACCTTTTTGATCCGGCCATCCGAAAACAGGGACACCCGATGGGCAATCTTAAAAATATCCTGATGATGGTTGCCAATATAAATAAAGGAAACACCATTTTCACAACAGACCTGAATGATCCGGTGAAATTCCTGCAGATGCATCTGCCCCAGAAAGTTGGCCGGATGCTTGAGGATAATCAACCGGCACCCCATCATTTTCGCCTTTAATAGCTCTACCACACAACGCTCAAAGGGATTTAAGTCCGCCGCCTTTTTATCCGGCGGAATGCTGATGCTCATCTCTTCCACCATGCGCAGCACCTGGTTATTCAGCACTTTGGTATTTACCACATATTTACGAAACCCTTTACGTAAAACAAAAATATTATCCGCCACCGAAAGACTGTCGATCAGCCCGCTGCTTTCTTCGATTACATATACCCGGTTGTCGGACCCATCACTATAAGAATACTGATTCACCAGCTTTTCCAGATAATAAACCCGGCCAAACTGAATCGGGACATTGTGACCGATCAATTCAATCAGCTGGCCAAGGCCCTTGGAACCCGATGCAATCAGCCCCATGATTTCGCCGCTGATGACATGAAAATTCAGATTATCCAGATACCGTTCGCCACCTGATTCCCAGATGATATTTTCCATGCGCAGAAGTTCTTCTCTCATCCTATCCTCCTGATGATTCTTACCCACTCCGAAAGCAATTTTCAGACACGCTCCAGAGGAAGCGTAATCTCCACATCCGTACCTGCCCCCGGCTGACTGTAAATATAAATGCCATACGCCTCCCCAAATAGCAGCTTGATCCGGTTATTCACATTTAAAATCGCAATTCCTCCCTGCCGGTCGGTCCGGGGATTGACATCATCCAGGGAAAGGGACTTGAGCCGTTCATTTAATGCACTTAATATATCCGCTTCCATTCCCAGGCCGTCATCCGAGACGCGGATGAGCAGCCGGTTGACCGTCGCCGAGATCCGAATGGTCAGGCTTCCTTTGCCAATCTTCCGCTCTATCCCATGATAAATCGAATTCTCCACAATCGGCTGCAGCGTCAGCTTGGGCAGACGGCATTGCAAAAGCTCCATTTCTTCCATATCCGCCAGATCATACTGAATCGACAAGGTCAGTTTATCACCAAACCGGAACTGCTGGATATAATAATAATTCTCAATGTTGGCCAGCTCGTCCTCCAGCGTCACCAAATGCTCCACATGGGATATGGTATAACGGAAAAAGGTCGCCAGTGATTCCGTCATCTCCGCAATGCTGTCCACCCCGGCGATCAGTGCCTCACTGCGGATGCCCTCCAGCGTATTATACAGAAAGTGGGGATTGATCTGGTTTTGCAGCGCCAGGTATTCTGCCTGTTTTTTGGATACATTGATCAGCTCCCGGGTATCCAGAAGCTCCCGGAAGCGGCTTTGCACCCCTTCCGTCTCCGGATCATATGGGTAGCGGATTTCAAACAGGTCGTCGAACACATAGCCGGCCGCAAACTGCCGTTCCACCCTTTTTGTCTCGGACAGCGGAATACAGATGTACCGATAGCCTATGTAAGTCACTAAAAGCAGTATGCCAAAGTACAGCCAGGCCACATTTCGGCCGGCATTCCCGCCCACGATGCCAAGGCTGATGGTGACCAGCAGGCAGATCAGCCACAATGTCAGGATTAAAGTCCAAATCCGGACGGATATATATCCCCATCTCTTCTTCACAATTTCCCCCTCCCACCGGCGGACCGTCAGGAATACAGCTTTCGGTATTCATTCGGTTTCAGTCCGGTATATTTGATAAAACCTTTGGTAAAATATTTCACATCACTATACCCCACCGCCTCACAAACCGCCGCTACCCCTAAAGTGCTTTCCTTCAAAAGCGTCTTGGCCTGCTCCATCCGCACCCCGGAGACATATTCCACAAAGGTCTTACCGGTTTCTTTTTTAAACAAAGAGCTGAAATAGGTAGGATTAAATCCCACCGCATTACTGACATCCTCCAATGTGATCGGCTGCTGGTAATGCTCGTTGATATAGCGCTTAGCCAGCCGGATGGGCCGGTTGTCTTCCTGGGCTTTTTCGGCAGCCGCCTTTTCATAGGAAGTCAGGATCTCACTCATCAGATAATCAAACAGCTGCTCCGCCGAAGCACAAGCATCCACACTGGCATTAAAATGTTCCAGGAAATTATGATCCGTCAGAATCCGGTGATTCTTCATAAAGAACAAATACAGGTTGCAGACCTCCCGGCACATCTGTAAAATCTCATGCCCGGTCACCTCCGGCATGTTCATCAGTTCTGCTTTCAGTCCGCCCAGCACGCCGCTCACCGCGTCCCGGTCCAGACTTTCCAGGGCCTGGTTCATCGCCTGATTAAACTCCGTGAACCAGTCCGTATCCGCCAGATAGGAGCTATTCCGGATAGTTCCCTCCAATAGCTTCCCGGTTCCGGCCACCAGCCGCTGCTCCACCAGGTATCTGGCATTTTTCAGCGAGCTGCCAATCTGCTTTAAGGAAGTCACCGGCTCACCAAAACCAATGGTCACCTGGATACCTGCCAGAATGGACTCCAGAACCGTCAACTCATTGAGGATCACCTTGCATTGGCGCCGGACGGTCTTGCGCTGATCTTCACTGTAGTTGACAAGAATATAGATAAAACTGCTTTCTACATAAAGCTCATGATCATATACGCAGCCGCTCAGCGCCTGCTCCACGATCTGGGCCGTTTTTTCCGAAAGAAACTCCAGATTCTGACCTTCCTCCATGGAAATATAGTCGAATTTAATACAAATCATCCGAAACAGTCCTGGCTGCAGATGATAATAATATTGTTCATTCACCTCTTCTAAAACCAGTTCTCCCTGGCTTCCCGCTTCACGATAAAGGATCGTGGACAGACAAGTCGTGCGCAGGCGCTCCACATCGCTCTTCAAAGCCAGCCGGACCCGTTCCTCAAAGGTCAGCTGCTTCGTTCGCTCCCGGTAACGCTCCCTGATTTTACGTAAAGTATCCACCAGTTCATCCTTCTTAATCGGTTTTAACAGATAATCACTGACACCGTACTTGAGGGCCGTACAGGCATATTCAAAATGCCGGTAGCCGCTGATAATAATAAATTCAATCGTCCGGTCCATCTCATGGCTCCGGCGGACCAGCTCCAGGCCGTCGTGGCCGGGCATGCGGATATCGGTGATTACCACATCCGGAAACAAAAATTCGATCTTTTCCAGCGCCTCAATTCCATTATGTGCAATGCCGATAACTTCCATCTCCAGAGAATCCCAGTCTACCAGCTTTTGAATCAATTGACAGATTTTTTCTTCGTCGTCTGCGATCAGTACTTTTAGCATAAGGCTATCCTTTCAAACTTGTTATGCCATTTATTATACAATATCTGTTTTGATAATTGCAATTATTTGCTTTTTTATTTTTATTCCGATGGATTTTTATCATTGTATTTATAATACATTTTTCGGAAATATTCATAATTAGGATACCCTACCATCTGTGCCACCTGGTACAGTTTGAATTTTCCGCTGGCAATCAAGGCTTCTGCCTGCTCCAGGCGAATGGCGGTCTGATATTCCTTAATCCCTACCCCGATATTTTTCTTGAATAGCGTTCCCAGATAGTTCGGCGAAATATAAAACTGTTCGGACAGTTCATTTAAAGTAATCTCTTCCGTATAGTTTCTGCTGATATATTTAGCTACGGCTTTACACAGATGAACATTACGGCTATTTGTTTTATTTCCTTTCTTTGCTGCCATCAACTCTGATTTTACAAAGGAAATAACCGCCGTTTTTACAGATTCACAATCCTCTTCCCGGACCGCTTCATATAAAATACTGATTTCCTGATAAGATATATCGTTTTGCAGAAAAAAAACACTAAGACTATATAACAAACGCCGCATCATCCGCCATCGGTATTGGCAATTGGTATCTTCAATCTTGAGCATCCAGTTCTTCAGACTCCAAAATACTACTTGTTGATCCCGGTCTTCAATTGCTGCTTTTAATACAGCATCATTGCCCAGTTTAAAATACAGCTGCTGCACCGGTTCCGGCATATCCAGCCGGAACAATCTGGCAAGAGACGATTCATATGCTGCTTTTACTAAATAGAACTCTCCATACAGATCACTTCTGGCACAGTTCAACTTTTCCCTGGTCTTTTTGTACCAGCTCCTTTTCAAACCTTCTAACAAGGCTTCCACTGCATCCTCACTATATCCGCAAAACACCAGGGAATAGGAATATAAATTTTCAATAATATTGATCCCACCATGCTTTTGTCCCTGCAATTCCCCCACCAGGTGCTGGAAATATTCCATATTTTCAACATCCTGTTCCGTCGGCATTCTTTCTGTTATCACGGACTCCGGAGCAACCGAAATCACCACAAAGGCCTTTCCCCGCTCCCGCTCCACAAACTCTGAGTACAATGTCATAAACCGGTGATACTCCTGGTCGTTACCACTCATAATACTGTTATAAACCGCATCCTTAAACACCTTGATTCCGGCCTGCACCAGATCCGTTGTAACCCCGCGGGCATCCAGGCGTCCTTTGATGCGGTCAAACACCTCCACAATCTGCTCTGGCGCCGATGGTTTAAGGACATAATCAACCGCTCCCAGCCGCAGCGACGATTGGGCTAATTCAAAGTCATCATAACCACTTAAAAAGACTACTTCAAGATTCTCAAAGCCGGCTTCTCTTAGCTCTTTCACCAGGGAAATGCCATCCTGAATCGGCATTTTAATATCGGTCAGAATTGCATCCGGCGGATCCATCCGTATGGCGTTCAGAGCATCTCTGCCATTGGTAAATGTTCCGGTTACCTGGAAGCCAATATTCTCCCATTCAATAGCATTTTTTATTCCATCTAAAATCCAGTCTTCATCATCTACCAATATAAGCTTATAAAGCATGTTCATCCTCCTTATCCATTACTAAATCTGCTGACCCGGAACCTCATTCAAGATCTTTATTTCAATCGTTGTTCCCACCTGCACTTTTGAATGTATTGTCAATCCACAGTCATCCCCATAGTACAATGAAATTCTTTTCATCACATTTTTAATACCATGCCCGATGTCTGATTCCATATCGATAATTCCCTGAATCAATTCCTCCGACATACCACAGCCATCATCAACCACACTAAAATAAATATACTCATCCTCTGCACATACCTTCACCCAGATCTGGCCGGTTCCGCCGCGAAAATCAAAACCGTGCAGAATGGAATTCTCCACCAGCGGCTGTAATAAAAGCTTAATCATACGATATCCCAGAACAGACTCATCAATATCAGTCGAAAAGAGAATTTTCCCCCGGCAACGAATATTCTGGATGTCCAGGTAGCATTTCAAATGATTCAGCTCATCCCTGACCGCATATATATTTTTTCCTTTATTCAAGCTGAGTCGCAGAAAATTGCCTAATAAAATGACCATGTTACTGATTTCTTTCTGCTTCATGCTCAACGCCATCCAGTTAATTGCTTCCAATGTATTATATAAAAAATGAGGATTGATCTGCGCCTGCAGAATCTCCAGCTCCTTCTTTTGCTTCAGCTTCTCCTGTTCCAGCAGGCTTTTAATCAACGTTTCAATTTCCGCTGTCATACGGTTAAACCGGGTGCACAAAACATCGATTTCATAAATACGGCTGGATATCTCAATTCTCTGATTCCACTGGTCCCCTTTAAAATTCATCACTTCCTTAGACAAGCGCAAAATCGGCTGAGAAATCTTGTATGCCAGTGTTCCGCTGATAACGCTGAACAGCACAAGCAATGCCAGGGATGAAATCAGCACCACCTGCTGGGTCTGTCGAAGCGGTGCCATCGCTTTATCATAATCAGAAATTGCCAGAACATATAAGTTCCTTCCTTCCAGCTTTCGTGAGCTTATAATCCGGTGGTGGTCGATTGTTGCAACCTGCATTTTTTGTATTGCGGCTTCCCCGTATTCCCCATAAGGCGTATCCTGCAGCTGTTCGCCGATTATACTGCGGTCAGTCCCGCTGATTACAATGCCGCTGCCATCCACCAGAAGAATCGTTGAATTCTCATCCTGCTGATAGCTTTTGATCTGATTATAAAACATCTCCTCATTAAGATTAACAACCAGGTGGCCGATTCCTTCGCCATAATACATACCGGAATGGATCCGCTGGACATAGGTCACAATAAAAGGGACATAAGGCAGGAACCATAAATCATTTTTCCTGGTTGGCAGCCAGCCATCTGAAATCTCGTGGATTCCGGCCAGCCCCTGGCCTTTTGCATAGTGATTATAATCATATACACCATTTATTTTTGTTGTTTTTATGTCATCATCTTCCAGCAGAATATTCACCGAGATAATGTCACCCAGGGAATAAGCAACCGAGGACAGGTTTTGATTCATATTATTCTGGAATACCATTTGCTCGTAGGAATTTTTATCTTTCCGGTAATTCAGAATATTATTGATAATGCTGTAATTGTTTACGGTACTGCGGGCCAGCAGCTCAATGGATTTCATGGATTGCTCCAAGGTATCACTGATATATACCAGCATTTGATACTGTTTCACCTCCATCTGCTCTTCTAAAACTTTTTGATAACTGCGCTGGCTGAAAAAAGAATTCAGGCTGAAAAATATTACCATGATCAGACAGTTGCTGATAATCCAAAATTTACTGATTGATATCTTAAAAAACGGTCTTTCCATAGTATCTTCGCCTCCATTATCAAAATCTATCTTTAGCAGAAGGTGCTGCAAACGTTAATCTGCAACACCTCCTTAAAGTATAACATATATATAGCCCTCAAACTATTTTTTATTTTGCATTGTTGACGGATTCGCTAATCGTTTTATATGCCGCTGCACCTGCCTCCTGCGGTGTTTTCTGACCATAACCGGTAGCATACTGCTCATCCATAATCGTGTTCTCAATCACTGCACTGCCAGGAACCAGCCATTCGTAGTCAATCCGCTGAGTATTTTCAATCAAAAGATTGACACCGTCCACGACCAGAAGTGCATCTCCCTGCAGCAACGGGGAAATCAGCTCACGAACTGATTCTGGTGCAGGAACGCCACGTACGGTCATGAGAATCTGGGCTGCATCTTTATCATTAATTAAGAAATCAATTAACATTGCCGATTCTTCCGGATGTTTGGAGCTTTTACCAAGGGTCCAGGGCATTGAGGCCAGCATGTAAGCGCCGCCGTTTTGCCTGGTTCCCGGAACTAAGGATACGCCCAGTTCTACCTCTTCTGCCATCGCCGCATGGTCCTGCGGCATCGTGGCAATGTGGTTTACTTCACAGGCTGCGTTACAGCTTAAAAACAGATTGTCTTGCTGAGATTCCTGCCCTACTGTCAGATCAAGAGGTGGAAATACACCGTTTTCCCGCCATTTATTATACTGCTCGTATACATCGCCCAGAGCGGCGGAAAAGTCCTGCAATTCGCCTTCCTCTGTAGCAAACCACTGGCCGCTCTGGCGGACCATGGTCATGGTCAGAAAATAGGATGGCTCTTTCATTCCATACTTACCGGTTTTGGCATAAATCTCCTGGCATGCCTCTTCAAAATCCTCCCAGCTCCAGTCATTGGCAGGATATGCTACCCCGGCATCATCAAAGGCCTTTTTGTTCCAGATAAACAACGGTCCGTTAAGCCCACTGGGAACACCATACTGTACCCCGTTATACTGGGCCCAGGTCAAGGCATTTTCCGGATAATCATCCAGCGTTAATTGCTTGCCGATGTACGGGGTTAAATCACCCAGCTTGTCATTGGCGGCCAGACTGGCAAAGTACACATTGTTATCCAACTGATAGACATCCGGTTCTGTACCGGAAGAAATCTGCGTCATCAATTTGTCATGATAGCCGTCGAACCCCTGATACTCGGCAGTTACCTTAATGTTTGGATGCTTCTCCATAAACAGGTCCAGCGCCTTTAAAGTGGCCTCATGTCTGGCATCACTGCCCCACCAGGAAATTCGCAGCTCTACCGGTTTCCCGCCCGTCTCCTGCACCGCCGTGGCACTCCCTTCGCCGCCTGCTGCCGTAGTTGCCGCGGTAGTTGCCGGAGCAGACGAACCACATGCTGACAACAGAATTGCCGCACCAGTTGCCATTGATACCATTTTCATTCTTAACATTTTTTTCATAAACCCAGCCTCCTTTTTATTTGTTGTTGCATTGGATCCGATAAGTTTTGATCTCATAAGGATGAATGGTAAAGTGAATCTGCCCATCTGTCACCGGTACATCTGAAATGTACTGTTCCAGAAGATCTGTTTCCTTACATGACACTGCCGCAAATCCCAACGAGATGGTCACGTCGCTGATGGTATTGTAGGTTTCAAATACCCGGAGAATGATATCCTCCCCATCTTCGCTCTTCTTCACCGTATCCATCACGATGTTATCACAATCCGTCCAAAGCCAGGAATACTCATCCTCCCTGGCCCGGCCAGCCTGTACCAGCAACGGCACATTTGCTTCATATCCGGCCTGAGTCACTCTTCCCTCCCTGATTCCGCCATCGTGAGGATAGAACCAATAGGAGAAGGTATGGATTCCTTTGTCACAGGTATCCGACGGAAAATCGGCACTTCGCAACAGGCTTAACACCATCTCCGAATTTCTGATGGTATAGCCATATTTACAGTCATTAAGTAATGCTGCCCCATGACTGCCATCTGACACATCCCCCCATTTATGACCGCATACTTCAAATCTGGCCGCATCATAACTGGTAGTGGCATGATTGGGGTGTTCCACATTACCAAAGGCAATGTCATACCGGGCAGTCAGGGCATGAATATCTACCGGAAATTCGACCCGCAGCATCTTCTGCCGCTCGTCCCAGTTTACCTCGGTGCTAAACTCAATCATGGGAGCGTGGTGATACATGATGATGTCCTGCTTAAGCGATGAATGGTGAACCGTTTTTTCTACGGTAATAATCGTATACAGCTCATTATGCGCCTTTATGTTTTGACTGACGCAGGTAAATGGAAGTGATTCCTTATCATCCCGTTTTTCCGTTACCTCCCAGGCAGCCCCCCACTCCACGGGAATGTCCTCCAGCAGTTTCAACCGGTTAGCCTTGCTGCCAGACTTTAAAATCTGGCGTCTTGTCGTTTTATCATATAAGGAAATAATTTCCCCCATGGCATCAATGCTGACCGTCATCCAGCGGTTGGACACCTCTGTAATTCCATTGTCCTGGCTCAACAGCGGTTCTGCCGACGGTTCTGCCGGCCCGGTGTTTTCCGCTGTGATATCGGTCAGATCATATACCCGGTAACCCATGGATGGTACATTTTCTGCCAGAAAATCAATGGTTCCGTCACCTTTCACCACCTGCACCGGATATCGCCCCGTGCTGTCCACGACCGCCTTTCTGCCTTTGCCAGCAAAAGAAACCACCTGACTGCGCGGCCAGGACAAGGTATTATAGACGGTCACGCAATCCTCTTCCGGCTGTAACAGCCGTTCCATATTCTGCCTGATGCTGTCCGTGCCAATACGGCGAATTTCCCTGTACTGACGGTCACATTCTTCGTAAACCGGCCCGATACAAGTTCCCGGAAGCGTGTCATGGAACTGGTTTAAGAGAATTAATTTCCAGCCATCTGTCAAATCAGCGCTTTGATATTCCTTATTCTCCAGATACTGGAAAACCGATACAATCTCCCCATCCCGAAATAAAAATTCGCTTTTTCGGTTGTTTTTCTTATTATTAGCTGCTGTTGTATATGTACCTCGGTGTTTTTCAAAATACAGTTCTCCGGCCCATACCGGATAATCCTTATCAGGGTCCAGCGACTCAAAGTATTGCTTTACCGTTCCGATTTCAATCTCCGGCATCATTGGTACCCGGTCCAGCCTGGTCACTGTTTCCAGCATTTCCCTGGTTACACCACCGCCGCCGTCGCCATATCCATAAAGATAGATGATCGGGTCACCATTGCCCTTATTTTTAAAGTGATCCATGGACTGCCGGACTCCGGCTGCGGTTAAATCACCATTATACAAACCCAGGCCCCGTTCTGTACACATAGACATCATTCCTGATAAGACTTCGGTTCCGTCCAGGCCCCGCCACTTAAATACGCTGTAGGGGAATTCATTGGTTTCGTTCCAGGTCAGCTTGGTGGTAAAAAAGTAATCCGTCCCGGCCTTTTTAAGAATCTGCGGCATGGCTGAAGAATAGCCAAAAACATCCGGCAGGAAGCAGATATTGGAATCACTGCCCAGTTCATTTTGATAATACCGTTTTCCATACATAATCTGGCGGACAAAGGATTCTCCGCTAATCAAGTTGCAATCCGGCTCTAAGTACATACTGCCCAACGTTTCCCAGCGTCCTTCCCTGATCCGTGCTTTAATCTGGTCAAGCAGCTCCGGATAATATTTCCCGGCCATCTCGTAAAGCACCGGCATACTCTGACAGAACTTAAACTCCTCATATTGTTCCATCAGACGAAGCATACTGGAAAATGTACGGCTTACCTTTCTGACAGTTTCCTTTAACGGCCAGTGCCATGCCACATCAATATGAGAATGTCCGGCAAAGTACATTTTCACCGGCAGCTTAAGATGCTCATATTGGGCGATAGCGGTTAAATATTCCGTCCGGGCTTTTTGAACACTGGTTTGAAAGGTCTCCGGCCCGGCATAATCAAGCAACAGCAAAGACTGGTAAATCACGCTTAATACTCTCTGTCTGGTATACTCTTCTTTACAGCCATCAATAAAATCAAACCCGGTCTTTATTTCAAAATAATAATTCCAGGCCGGCCAGTTAATCGCGGCAATTTCGGATTGGGTAATGACAACATCGGTCTTGAAAATATTGTCACTGTCCAGAATCAGATCCTTGCAGTAGCTTTCAACCTCAATCTCAAAGCATTCCCCACCGGTGGCACATTCCGAAAGCATAATCATATTACGGTTAAAATCCAGTCCATTATAATGAACCCCATTGACGGAAACGCAGCCTTCACCACCTACCTTCAGCAACAGCACTACCGTTTCTCCCCCATAGCTTTCATCGACAATGATCTGATTCTTCAGAAACAGGGTCAGATCCGGCTGGCCGACATGGACTCCCTCCGGAAGCAGTGACCATTCTTCATCCCGCATCTCATAATCGTTCGGCTGACGGTAATATCCCCCTTTTGCCATCCACCCCTTAACCGGTGTAATATGCCGGTACAACATTGTCGCCAGACGGTTAAGCTCTGACTGAATCTTTTTTTCCATTTTTAACATAATCAATCTCCTTGCATTTATTTTCTACCCTTTTAATCCGGATGTACTGACTCCGTCAACAAAGTAATTCTGGAGGCAGAAGAACATAATAATTGCCGGCATTACGGAACAAAGCGACATTGCCATAACGGCCCCCCAATTGTCTGCACCGGTAGCATCGATGGTAGTCCGCATCGCCAGCGCAACCGTATACAAATCAACCCTGGTCAGATAGATCAGCTGATTCTGGAAATCATCCCAGTTCCACATAAAAGCAAAGATTGCAACGGAAAATAATGACGGCTTACACAGCGGAAAAATAATCCGTACAATAATACCCAAGGTCGAACAGCCATCTATTTTTGCTGCCTCATCCAGTTCTTTGGGGATCCCCTTGATAAACTGGGCAACCAGGTAGATAAAAAAACCGCCGCCGTTGCCCACCCCCAGGGCCGTTGGTATAATAAACGGCAGATATGTATTCAGCCACCCGATCTTACTAAATATTACATAGCGGGAAACCAGTGTTGTCGTCGCCGGCAGCATGATGGTTAAAAACAGGATACTGAACCAAAATGATTTAAACCGAAAACTCACTCTGGCAAAGGCATATCCGGTAAACAGGCTGGTCACAAGACTGCACACGACACAGCTAAGCACCAGAAAAAATGTATTCATGAAAAATTTACCAAAAGTATAAGGCCTGACCAGGCGCCACCCGGCGGCAAAATTATCAAACCGGAACTGGCTGGGCAGAAGGCTTGCACTTGTCAGCACTTCGGAAGAAGGCTTAAGGGCGGCAAATATCATCCAGATCAGTGGATACAGCATAATCAGTCCCAACAGGCTGATCAGCAGATAAATCAGCACTGTGGTCACCATTTTACGATTCATCACCACACCTCCTAATCATCAAAATTCAGAAACTTCTTTTCAATCAGGTGCAGGGTCAGAGCTGTCCCCGCAATCAGCACCAGCAAGGTCCAGGACAGCGTCGAGGCATAGCCTACATTAAAATACTTAAAGGCGTGTTGATACAGATAAATGACATAGAGCATCACCGAGTTAATCGGCCCACCCCGCCCGTTGAAAATAGTGTAGGGAGCGGCAAACATCTGGAATGCATTGATGGTCTGCATTAAAATATTAAATGACATCATCGGCATAATGCCGGGAATCGTTATGTGAATGAATTTGGCAATCTTTCCGGCGCCATCCACGCTGGCAGCTTCATATAATGATGACGGAATCTGTTTCAACCCGGCCAGGAACACCACCATGGATGAGCCAAACTGCCACACAGTTAACAGCGAGATCGTAAAAAGCGCATATTTAGGATTTCCCAGCCAGGATGCCCCTTCAATGCCAATTCTGGCCAACAGCGCATTGATTACACCATCCTTTACAAACAATGCCTTCCACAAAATTGCCACGGCAATACTGGATCCCAGAATGGATGGAATATAGTAGACCGTGCGGTAGATTCCGATTCCCTTTATTTTCATGTTGAGAATCAAGGCAATACACAGGGCAAAGATGATCTTTGCCGGAACCGCAATGAACACATATTTAAAGGTAACCTTTACCGCCTGGTAAAAGATATCATCGCGAAACATCTTTGTATAGTTTTCCAACCCGATAAAGGATGGTATATTGATTAAATTATAATTGGTAAATGACATCAGGAAACTATGTATAATCGGCCAAATCTGAAAACAAAGAATTCCTATGATCCATGGTGATATTAAAACATATCCGATCAGATTCGCTCTGGACTGTATCTTCTTCCGACTCATCACTTTCCCTCCCCTCATCAATTCTTTTATCATTATTTTAGAGGATTGTGTGCATAATCACAACATACCAAACTTACACTTTTTCTTCTATTTCAACACTTTTTATATATTTTCGTTCTATTTCGATGATTTATGTGCATTTTTCACAATCGGCCCTCTCATAATCAACAACGAGACTGGTTCGACCGCACTGCCGGTAATGGAATAAGGTTCGGAGACTGCCGGTATAAAAAACTGGTCATTTCTTTTTAAGGAATCTTTTTGTGTTCCACAGCTTAAAGTGCCTTCACCGGAGAGTATATACAGGCAGTAAAAGATCCCTTCTCCCTTCAGGTCGCACCGGTCTTTGATATCCAGCCGCTCAACCTGGAAACAGGGGGTATCTTCATAACTGATGATTTGGTAGGCTTCATTCATTTTCTTTGGCTGAATACAGAATGCCGCCTTAACTTCTGTGAGGCTCATTCCACGATAGTCAAAGCAATCAAACATTGCTTCAAATCCCAGCCCCTGATGGCACATGGCATCATCAATTTTAAAGCCGGAAGGGGTGGTCTTTTCAACTCGGATGGTATAGTCTGTCGGCTCCTGAATCTCAATGATCATGCAGCCACTGCCAATCGCATGGGGGACTCCGCCTTTGACGAGATATGTCTCACCATTTTTAACTGGAATTTTATTTAGCAGGCTCAGCATTTCACTAAGGTTTTGCTGTTCAAAGTACTCTACCCATTTTTCTTTTGTAATGCCTTCTTTAAACCCCAGATAAATACAAGGTGGTTCTGCTCCGTCCGACCTGGTATTTAAAATATACCAGCATTCGGTTTTGCCAAATTGGCTCTGGAACAGGCGCTTTGCAGTCTCCTGATCCGGATGGACCTGGATGGTCAGACGTTCCTGGCTGTCTATCATCTTGATCAACACACCGGTCGTTACCCCCCATTTTTCCAGGTGCTCTTTTCCCAGCATTTCTTCCGGATGTGCCTCAATTAGTTCCTTTAAGGAAATATTGGCACTTTCTGCCAATTTGCATATTCCTTCTTCGATATCCTCTCTTCCTGCGTTAAATGCCTTTGTGATGGAATACATCCACTCTTCCGGAAAATGATCATCTGTTGCGGCACAATCACCATGAAGATGCCCGATTTCCCTTCCTCCTATATATGTTCGCCATACCCGCTCGCCTGTAAGTTTCAGAGGTTTATCTGTCTTTTTCATCGATGTGGTCTCCTTTCATGATTTGACGTTGACAGTTAATTTCAGCATAACGAATTTCCGGGGTTATTCAACGGTACAATTCATCAAAAAAACCTCTATATTGATGAATCTGTCAGACTGCCGGGCACCAAAAAAGGGCGCTCACTTTCGCGAACCCCCTCATATCTGGTTAAAAAAATCAGCTGTTTTACAACATGACAAAACCCCTTCTGCAAATCCACAGAATTCACAAAAGAATGTTTCCTCTACTTTCTTCATCCAAAGTGTAACTCCATCAGACCGGAAACGCATCATAAAAGTAAGTGACCCAACGCACTCTCCAACCAGCTGTGTATCAACCAGCAGCGAATGTTCATCCAGCCATGTTCCGGTGGAAGCAATCGGCTGATTATATTTGGCGATAACCGCCGTCCGAAGTGTATTGTCACATCCGAACGGAATCTGATAAGTGGCATCAGGATTTTTCAAGGTAAGCAACCCTTCCCGGGAATCCACAGAGACTGTCAATTCGGTAAATCCGCCGTCATTGGGCAGAAGCCGGTACACGCCCCCGGCGCTGCCGGCAGAATAAGAATAAGAACAAGCTCCCGCACCGCCGTTTAAAGCCAGCGTTTCATAAACCGCATCCAAAATCTTCTGGGTACCGCCCTTAATATTCTGTGAGTCGGCAGTGATCACCACAATAAGCTCCCGTTCCGGATAAAACAGGACATACTGGCCACCCATGCCGTACATGGCAAAGCCGTCGCGGATGCGCCAGAACTGATAGCCGTAGCCCTGCTGTTCGTCAAGGGTCTGGCCGAAATGCAGGGTGGGAGTCTGCCGGCTGACGGCTTCCCGGAGATAGTCAGAAAAAGCATCTGTCCCGTTATGGAGCTGTTTCATCAAATACTGTGCGGTTATCATCAGGTCCTTTGGCCGGGCCATCAGACCGGAACCGCCCATCTCGGCTCCAAATGGATCTAAGATGATGTAGGCGTCTTTGGAAAAACCGGCGTCATCCGGAAAATAAGTCCGCAAATAATCCAGAACCCCCATACCGGTCAGTTTTTTCACCAGTGCGGCCAGAGTATGGCTGGCGGAGCTGTCATACAGGAAAATCTGGCCGCTTTTATGGGTTGGCG
>Ga0153999_1000556_pt1 | contig 16213 bp, 17 predicted proteins | sample TSNC083MetaG_FD_104675 | JGI IMG/M metagenome (GOLD analysis project Ga0153999, IMG submission 104675) | Attine ant fungus gardens microbial communities from North Carolina, USA - TSNC083 MetaG | ecosystem: Host-associated > Fungi > Mycelium > Unclassified | place: USA: North Carolina, Lumber... | reverse complement strand
TCTGATTTCAACCGGAAGATTTCGGAAGATGCCGAGAACAAGGTTCTGGAGGAGTTGAAGGCAGATGGCGTAAATATTGTTGAAGTAGCTGACATTACCCCCTGGCAGGAAGCCTGTAAAGATATCATTTCTTCCTCGACCGCAAGTCAGGCAGAACTGTATCAGCAGATCCTGGATATGAAATAATTACATAACTGTTAAATACCGGGCACAGGAGATGTGCAATGTCTCCTGTGCCCGAATTTTCGAAAAGGGGGAATCCAAATGCCAGCAATATTTAAAACTATTGATAAAGTAAAGCCGGTATATGATGCCACTTACAATGTGGTGATGTTAGTCTGTAAGCTGCTTTTGACCGGCGATATTCTGATTACCTGTATGGCAGTCGCGGGACGGTATATCTGGTTTATTCCGGATCCGCCATGGAGTGAAGAACTGGTTCTGACTTGTATGTCATATATGGCGGTTCTTTCCGCCGCCCTGGCGATTCGCCGGAATGCCCATATCCGGATGACGGCGCTGGACAGTTATCTGCCGAAAAATGTAGTGAAAGCGTTGGATGTATTATCTGATGTTGCGGTGATGGTGCTGGCCGTTATTATGCTGACCGTTGGCTGGCGGTATGCTGTCAGCATCGGTGCCAAAGGTACTTATGTCAGTATGCCAAAGGTATCCCGGTTCTGGATGTATTTCCCGATTCCGCTGGCTGGTGTGGCAATGATTATTTTTCAATTGGAAGTACTGTATAATCATATTAAAGCATTTTTTGTCGAGGAGGGAAAAGAATAATGGATGTAAATACCGCAGCAATTGTAATTTTACTTGGCAGTTTCTTTATTATGATCCTCTTGCGTTTCCCGATTGCTTATGCCGTGGCGTTGGCTTCCGTATTATGCCTGCTGGCGCAGGGGCATAATTTGACGACCGTATGTCAGCAGATGGTAAAAGGAATCAGCTCCTTTAGTCTGATGGCAGTACCTTTCTTTATTACGATGGGATGCCTGATGGGATCCGGAGGTATTTCCGAAAAACTGATTGCCCTGGCTAATGCCTGCGTCGGCTGGATGCGTGGCGGTATGGCGATGGTAAATATCGTTGCTTCCTATTTCTTCGGTGGCATCTCCGGTTCTGCATCGGCAGATACCGCGTCACTGGGTTCGATTCTGATTCCGATGATGGTAGACCAGGGATATGATGCCGACTTTTCTACCGCCGTGACGATTACTTCGTCCTGTGAAGGACTTTTGGTTCCGCCCAGCCATAATATGGTTATTTATGCAACGACAGCCGGAGGGATATCGGTCGGCAGCCTGTTCCTTGCCGGTTATCTGCCGGGTGCATTGTTAGCGTTATCACTGATGATTGGCTCATATATTATTTCTGTGAAACGCAATTATCCAAAAGGTGATAAGTTTAGTATAAGCAATCTGATCAAACAGCTAAGCGTATCCTTCTGGGCGTTGGCAGCAGTTCTGATCGTGGTCTTCGGTGTTGTCGGTGGGAAATATACGGCGACCGAGTCAGCTGCTATTGCCGTTATTTACAGCTTGGTCGTTAGTGTGTTTATTTATAAAGGCCTTGACTGGAAAGGGGTATGGCGGGTAATTGGTGAGTGTGTAGATACTCTGGCGATCGTCCTGATTCTGATCTCTACCTCCAACGTGTTTGGCACTTGCCTGACCCAGCTGCATGTACCGGATTTGGCGGCCAGTGCCATCACCGGTCTGACTACTAACCCGATTCTGCTGGCTCTGCTGCTGAACCTGATTCTGCTGGTGCTGGGCTGTATCATGGATATGGCGCCGATTATTCTGATTGCGACACCAATTCTTTTACCGATTGCAACTTCCATTGGTATTGATCCGATTCAGTTCGGTATCATGGTGGTACTCAATTGTGGGATCGGTTTGCTGACGCCGCCGGTAGGTGCGGTATTGTTCATTGGCTCTGCGGTCTCCGGGGTGCCGATGGAAAAGGTGGTGAAGGCAACCTTGCCCTTCTACCTGTGCATGATTATTACATTGCTTTTGATTACGTTTATTCCGGGAATCAGTATGCTGTTACCGATGCTTTTAAGAGGATAAGTGGATGGGAGCGGTTCATGAGATATCAGTATGTTTGTCGGACAACGGCACTTGATTTGTGGCAATTGTCAATGTATTACATTTACGGGTCGATGGTTGGGGTTTGTAATATTCTTTTTACCGTGGCTATTGTGGCTCTGATTATTTCCCGGTGGAATGAGGCCGGCGGTATATGGAGAAGTCTGATGGTACTGGGCGTGTGTCTGTTCACGGTGTTTCAGCCATTGTTAAGCTATCAGCGGGCCCGGAAGCAGGCCGCGCAGATTACCCGGGATACGCAGCTGGGGTTTGCCGATACCGGTATCTATGTCAAGTCTGGTGATGAAAGCACACAGATTCCCTGGTCCTCCATCAAAAAGGTTTCCCGTAAACCGGGAATGATTGTTGTGTTTTCGGACACCACTCATGGTTTTATTTTGACTGATCGGATCCTTAAAACGGAAAAAGATGATTTTTATCAATATGTTACATCGAATATAACACGTAGATAGGAGGGCCGACATAGTGGGTATAAAAAAAGTCCCCCTCACCTTCGTCCGGCGGAAAGTAAGGACATGGTTTTTGTCAGCAGGATTGCTGACAGTGACTGTTGCAGCCCTGTTGGCCGGCTGTCAGAAACAGCAAAAGAGTCAGGATGTACCCGAATTTGTTTTAACTTATGCTGAAAATCAGGCCGAGGATTACCCCACCACACAAGGGGCTTACCGTTTTGCCGAACTGGTCTGGGAACGTACCAGCGGCAAGGTGGAAATTCAGGTGAATGCCGATGGTGTGTTAGGGGATGAGAAGGCGATTGTTGAGCAGGTGCAGCTTGGCGGGGTGGATTTTTCCCGGGTATCTTTATCGCAGCTGGGGGAGATTATGCCGAAACTGAATGTTCTGCAAATGCCATATCTATATCAGGATGCAGACCACATGTGGAGGGTGCTGGAGGGCGAGATCGGTGATGATTTCATGAATTCTTTTGGCGATTCCCGGCTGATACCTTTGTCATGGTATGATGCCGGAGCGCGGAATTTTTACAATTCTGTCCATCCCATTGAAACGCTGGAGGATATTCAGGGGATGAGGATCCGGGTTCAGGAATCGGAGCTGATGATGGATATGGTTGAGGCGCTTGGGGGCAAACCGGTGCCGATCACATATGGCGATGTTTATTCGGCTTTACAGACCGGGGAAATTGAAGGAGCGGAGAATAACTGGCCTTCTTATGAATCAGTCAGACATTACGAAGTGGCAAGGTATTATTCCCTTGATGAACATACCCGGGTACCGGAGATGCAGTTGATTTCCCAGGTGACCTGGGAAAAATTAAAGCCGGAATATCAGGAAATTATCCGTGAATGCGCACAGGAATCGTCACTGTATGAGCGGGAGCTTTGGGTCGCACGGGAGAAGACCTCGGAGGAACGGGTTCGGAAAGCCGGATGTACTTTGACGGAACTTTTACCGGAAGAGAAAATGCGCTTTCAGGAAGCGATGGTTCCTGTGTATGAAAAATATTGTACGGACTACATGGACATTATCGAAGCCATTATAGCAGCAGGAAAATAACGACACTGTCTCCAGTTTTAGACAGTGTCGTTGTTTTTTAGTCCTGCGAAATATTGCCAGGATAATGGTACAGTTCTTCATAGGATTCCAGTTCGGCATCGGACTGGGGCAGGCTTGGTATTAAACCGGTGCAATCCATTGAAGAGCAGGAACGGATCTCTACATCGGACGGGGTATCACAGCCGTAGGGATCATTTTTGATGGTTTCCGGCTTTTCCGGGTTTTTTTCATTTCCCATATTTATCACCTCGGGATTAGTATAAGGAAAACCGGGAATCCTATACATTACATATTAAATTTCTTTTAAGGCAGCTTCGATAAATCCCCGGAAGAGTGGGTGGGGACGATTGGGCCGGGACTTTAATTCCGGATGAGCCTGGGTGGCAATAAACCATGGATGAGTAGGAATCTCAATCATTTCGACGATTCGTCCGTCAGGCGAAAGGCCGGACAGGCAGATGCCTTTTTCCATTAAAATACTTCGGTAGTCATTATTTACCTCGTAGCGGTGGCGGTGACGTTCATGAATGATTTCTGCTCCGTATAAAGTATAAGCCCGGGAGGATTTATCCAGAATACAGGGATAGGAACCAAGACGCAAGGTTCCGCCGATATTCTCCACGCCGTTCTGATCCGGCATCAGATGAATGACCGGATTGGCGGTGGCCGGGTTTAGCTCGATACTGTGCGCATCTTCGCAGCCAATGACATGTCTGGCAAATTCGACAATCGCTAATTGCATGCCCAGACAAAGACCCAGGAATGGGAGGTTATGCTCACGGGCATACTGAATGGCCAAAAGCTTGCCTTCGATACCGCGGTCACCGAAGCCGCCGGGAACCAGGATTCCTTTTACATCGCTAAAAAATTCAGTTACATTCTGCTTCGTTACCGTCTCTGAATCAATCCATTTGATGGTTACCTGGGCCCGGTTTGCCACACCGCCGTGTTTTAAAGCTTCGACCACCGAGATATAAGCATCGTGAAGCTGGGTATATTTGCCAACCAGGGCAACCGTAACTTCTGTTTGGGGATGCTTCCAGGCCTCAATCATCCCTCGCCATTCGGCCAGATCCGGTTCCGGACAGTCTAACTTCAGACATTCGCAGGCAACCTGTGCCAGATGTTCATGTTCCATGGCCAGTGGCACTTCATAAAGAACTTCCACATCCAGGTTTTGAAGAACATGATTTTGGGGCACATTACAGAAGAGGGCAATTTTGGATTTTAAGCTGTCGTCCAGCGGATGTTCGCTGCGGCAGACCAGAATATCCGGCCAGATGCCCATACTTTGCAGGTTTTTGACACTGGCCTGGGTCGGTTTGGTCTTTAGTTCGCCGGAGGCTTTTAAATAGGGAATCAGGGTCACATGAATAAGGATGGCATTGTCATGCCCGACTTCGTGTTGGAATTGGCGGATGGCTTCCAGAAATGGCTGGCTTTCAATGTCACCGACCGTACCGCCTACTTCGATGATGGCGATTTCGGTGTCGGTGCCGGCAGAGCGGTGAAACCGGTTTTTGATTTCGTTGGTGATGTGGGGAATGACTTGAACGGTGCTTCCGCCAAAGTCGCCGCGGCGTTCTCGCTGCAGGACATTCCAGTATACTTTACCAGTAGTTACATTGGAATTTTTGGTCAGGCTTTCGTCGATGAAACGCTCGTAGTGGCCAAGATCCAGATCCGTTTCGGCTCCGTCGTCAGTGACAAAGACCTCGCCGTGCTGGACCGGATTCATGGTGCCGGGGTCGATGTTGATGTAAGGGTCGAATTTTTGCATGGTGACTTTGTAGCCGCGTGCTTTGAGCAGCCGGCCCAGAGACGCGGCAGTGATACCTTTACCAAGGCCGGATACGACGCCGCCGGTGACGAAGACATACTTAACTGACATAGATAGAACCTCCTTTGAAATGACTTGTCATTAAAAATAACTTATATATTATACAACCTGACGGTTGAGAAATCCAGAAAAATTTTAAAATTAAAAAAAATTTTATTTGTTTAGAAATACTTTCCTTGATTTATATGTGCTCTGCATTTATAATGTAGATTAGTTGTGCAAATGAAAATCCCTTTGGCTGGACTGGGGAAAAGAAGGAATAGGAGAACATATTCATGGATAACAACAATCCAAATAATAATAACAATAACAATAATAAAGCACCGCAGCAGAATCAGCTGGTGGTTTTGCTGCTGGCGGCGATGCTTACTTTTGTGGTGTTTGTATTTATGCAGAATACTTTGAATGGCAGTAAGCGGGAAGAAAAAAGTTATGACGAGTTTGTCCGCATGGTGGAGTCGGGTCAGGTGGAGTCGGTAATGGTTAAGAGTTCGGAGATCGTTATCAAGGTCAAACCGGAATCGACGGAATATCTGCCGCAGCTGGAGTATTTTACGGTGCGGGTCGAGGGCGATTATGAGTTGATGACCCGTCTGCTGTCGCACGGGATAACGATTAACCGGGAGAAGCAGACGATCGGTACGATGGATATTCTGGGTCTGGTGGTGCCGTTTATTCTTATTTTCGTTTTTATGAATTATATGATGAAACGTATGGGCGGTGGCATTATGGGGGTTGGCAAGAGCACGGCCAAGACCTATATGCAGAAAGAAACCGGAATTACCTTTGCGGATGTAGCCGGTGTGGATGAGGCGAAGGAATCGCTGGTGGAAATTGTGGATTTCCTGCATAATCCGGCCAAATATACCAAGATTGGTGCCAAGCTGCCAAAGGGAGCTCTTCTGGTGGGATCGCCGGGTACCGGTAAGACTTTGCTGGCTAAGGCGGTGGCAGGAGAGGCCAAGGTGCCGTTTTACTTTTTATCGGGTTCGGATTTTATGGAGATGTATGTCGGTGTCGGTGCATCGCGTGTCCGTGATTTGTTTAAGCAGGCACAGCAGACGGCTCCTTGCATTATTTTTATTGATGAGATTGATTCCATTGGACGCAGCCGAAGCAATTTTGGCGGCGGGGGTGAGTCGGAGCAGCAGCAGACTTTGAATCAGATGCTGTCGGAGATGGACGGTATTGATTCTTCCAAGGGGCTTCTGGTGCTGGGGGCAACCAACCGGCCGGAGATTCTGGATCCGGCATTGCTGCGTCCGGGCCGTTTTGACCGGCGGATTATCGTTGATAAGCCGGATTTGAAGGGCCGTGTTGAAATTTTGAAGGTGCATGCCAAGAATGTGGCGCTGGATGAAACGGTGGATCTGGATGCGATTGCGCTGGCTACTTCTGGTGCGGCGGGATCGGATTTGGCGAATATGATTAATGAAGGTGCGATTCTGGCGGTAAAGAATGGCCGGAATGCGGTTAGCCAGATGGATTTGTTTGAAGCCGTGGAAGTGGTGCTGGTTGGTAAGGAGAAGAAGGACCGGGTGATGAATAAGGAAGAACGCCGGATTGTTTCTTATCATGAGGTTGGGCATGCGCTTGTCAGTGCGCTGCAAAAGGATGCGGAACCGGTACAGAAGATTACCATTGTGCCGCGAACGATGGGGGCACTTGGGTATGTGATGCATGTGCCGGAGGAAGAGAAATTCCTGAATACGAAGAAGGAACTGGATGCCATGCTGGTTGGCTGTCTGGCGGGCCGGGCGGCGGAGGAGCTGGTGTTTGATACGGTGACGACGGGGGCTTCCAATGATATTGAGAAGGCGACCAGATTGGCGCGGGCGATGGTGACGCAGTACGGGATGTCGGATAAGTTTGGTCTGATGGGGCTGGAGACTCAGGAGGATCAGTATTTGACCAGGCGGACGGTGATGAATTGCGGAGATGCGACGGCGGCTGAGGTGGATGTGGAAGTGATGCGGATACTGAGGGAGGCTTATGAGACGGCAAAACGGCTGCTGGGGGATAACCGGGACGTGATGGATCAGATTGCGGACTTCCTGATTGAGAAGGAGACGATTACCGGTAAGGAGTTTATGGCGATTTTCCGGAAGTGTAAGGGATTGCCGGAGCCGGTGGAGGAAGAGAAGGATAAGCCGAAGGAGGATGCCGGTCAGTTGGAAGATTCTGATGTATTGGAACAGAAGTTAGAAGAGGAAAAAGAAATATAAAGTATCAATGAAAAGCTAAAATCGCAGTGCAGGAATTGGATGCAGCCCCGGTATAGATTATATATCGGGGCTTTTGAATTGTATTGGACATAATAGGATGGCTGAATCGTTTCATTCAAATAAAAGGTTGAAATTTGGATATAATGCACAAAACAGGCTGGATAAATTCGTTCAGTATCACAGTTATGATGATTTTTTAAAGAATATTGTTGACAAGATAATAGAATTTGATTATAATAAATGAAACGTTTCGTTTTTATGGAGTAAAAATTAGGAGTAAAGCTTATGACTACGATGAAAGATGTTGCAAAAGAAGCGGGTGTATCTCTGGGGACGGTGTCCGCAGTGATCAACGGATCCGCCTCGGTTAAAGCAGAAAATGTAAAGAAAGTCACGCAGGCCTGTGAGAAGCTGGGCTTCGTGCCAAATCTCGTTGCGCGGACATTAAGAACCGGCTCATCTACCGGTATCGGACTTCTGATTCCGGATATTACGAACCCTTATTACCCGGAGCTTGCCCGTGGTGTGGAGGATGCAGCTTTTCAAGTCGGATACAATGTATTTTTGTGCAATAATGACCGCAACGAGGCCAAAGAACGGGATTATGTCAATTATTTGTTATCGAAAAATGTGGATGGCATTCTGATGACGAAGCCGCAATTATCAATAGAAGAGTTAAAGATGGTGAGAAAACGATGTGAGCTTGTCATCTTAGATCCGGGCAATACCCCGTTTCAGGAATTTGACACCGTAGTCGCTGATAATATAACCGGTGCACGTGAAGCTGTGGCATCCCTGTGCCGGCACGGACACAAGCGTATTGCTTATGTCAGCGGTTCCATGGATTCGGAAAGTGCCAATGAACGTTTTAACGGCTATTTGCAGATTCTGGAGGAGAACAATATGATTGCTGACAAGCAGATTATTAAGCATGCGGGCTATAGCTGGAGCAGCGGATACGAAGCCGGTCTGGAGCTGCTGCGGGAGTCCAACCGGCCGACCGCTATCTTCGCCGCAAACGATATCATTGCATTTGGTATCATCAAGGCACTTGCGGACAATGGGCTTCTGGTACCGCGGGATATGTCGGTGGTGGGCTTCGACGATATTATAATGGCTTCCTACAGTACGCCGTCGTTGTCTTCCGTCAGAATGCCCAAATATGAAATGGGTCAAAAGAGCGTAGAGATCTTGGTAAAACGGCGAAACGAAAGGAATGAAACCAGAAAGAGCAGCTATAATGAAAGTGTCCTGGCTCGTTTTGAAACGGAGTATATCGAGCGTGAAAGTGTATCCTCTTGTCCTTGACGTAGGGTACAAACTTTTTGGCCATAAATGAAACGTTTCAAAAATAAGCAAAGGAGAAAGTCATGGGGAAAATGAAAATTGTGATCGGCAATGATCATGGCGGAGTGGACATTAAAAACAAGATTATGGAAAAGCTTGCGGCGGAAGGGAATGAGATCATCAACATCGGTACCGATACGGAAGATATCGTGCGTTACCCGTATTATGCGGAATGCGTGGCAAAGACCGTTGCAAAAGGGGAAGCGGATCGGGGAATTCTGATTTGCTCGACCGGTATTGGCATGAGCATTGTCGCAAATAAATTTCCCGGTGTCAGGGCAGCGTTATGTACGGATACCTACATGGCAAAAATGACGCGCCGGCACAATGATTCCAATATCCTATGTCTGGCGGGACAGTTGACGGGGCCTCTGGAAGCCTATGATATTGTGGAAGCGTGGCTGACTAACGAATTTGAAGGCGGCCGGCACAACATCTCCCTGCAGCTTATATCCGAGGTGGAAAATAGACTGTTTCAGAAGGAATTGCCGGAGGGAAGCGCTATGACGCAAGGATTATAGCAATGAGACCAGTAAAAAGGAGGAGGATGAAAATGAAACTATCGGTGGCCATTGCGGCTGAAAATGCGGATGCCAGTGCCTTTGTAGTATGGCGTGGCTTTGAGAAATCCATTGAGAAGGCATCCGCGTATGGATATGACGGGGTAGAGCTGGCGCTTAAAACGGCCGGTGAGGTAGACCGAAACCAATTGGACCGCACACTAAAACGCTGTGGCATGGAGGTTAGCTGCATCAGTACCGGGCAGGTGTTTTCAGCACTGCATCAGTATCTGACAAATCAGGATGAGGAGCAGCGGTTGGCAGCGGTGGAGACCCTGTCGGGGCTGATTGTCCTGGCAAAGGATTATGGAAAGATGGTCAATATCGGAAGAGTCCGGGGCTTTTATCTGCCGGGCGAGGATAAAGCGTTAGCGGAAGAACGGTTTGTTGATTCTTTACGGCGCCTGGCGGAGGTTGCCGCAAAGCATGACGTCACGATCATCATTGAGCCGGTCAACCGTTATGAAACCAATTTTATCAACAGTGTGGAGGAGTGTGCGGCGTTCCTTCGTGGGGCAGACTTGCCGCATGTCGGGATCATGCCGGATGTGTTCCATATGAATATTGAGGATGCCAAAATCGGAGAAAGCCTGATCCGCCACAAAGAGCTGATTCAATATGTGCATTTGGCAGACAGCAACCGTTATGCGCCCGGCAATGCCCATATGGATTTTGGTGAAATTTTTCATGCGCTAGAATGCTCCGGCTATGATGGCTGGGTATCGGTGGAAATCTTTCCCATACCCACGCCGGATGATGCGGCCAGGCAGGCGGCAGATTATCTGCTTCCCTATATCCATAAGCACAATCAAAAAATGCAAGGTCATTCAAAGGAGGGAAAGGCGGTTTGGGAATAACAATTGAAGAAGTAAAACGGCTGGAAGCGCTGTGCGCAAAATTTAGAGCAGATTTGATTGACACGCTTCACAAAAAGCAAACAGGGCATCCGGGGGGATCGCTTTCGGTATGCGAGATATTAACGGTCATCTATTTCACCCAGGCGCAGCTGTATCCGGAGGATCCGCGCAATCCCCTGCGTGACCGCGTGGTGCTCGGCAAAGGTCATGCGGCCCCCATGCTGTATCGCGTGATGGCGGAAAAAGGATTCTTCCCGGTGGAAGAGATGGAGACCTTGCGTGATTTTGAAACAAGGCTTCAGGGGCATCCGAGCATCAAGGATTTACCGGGCGTCGATCTCTCCACCGGGCCGCTGGGCATTGGATTGTCGGCGGCACTGGGCATGGCTTTAGCGCTCCGGCTGGATCAAAGCGCGGCAAGGGTGTTTGCCGTACTGGGCGATGGGGAGTTGAATGAAGGAACGGTTTGGGAAGCCTGCATGTGCGCAAGCAAATTCGGTGTGGATAATCTGACAGCAGTGATTGACTGGAATGGAGTCCAGTTGGACGGAACCGCCAGGCAGATCATGCCGATGGGTGATCTGAAAGCAAAGTTTGAAGCCTTCGGCTGGCATTGCATCGAATGTGACGGACATGACATTGGAGACCTGGTTCGGGCATTTGAGGAAGCCGGAACCATTGCCGGAAAGCCTCATGTGATACTTGCCCATACGGTGAAAGGAAAAGGTGTTTCCTTTATGGAAGGCAAACATATCTGGCATGGAAAGCCCATCGGAAATGAGGAGTATATTAGTGCAATGAGGGAACTGGGAGGTGCGGACTGATGGCAAAAGATATAAGAACCGCATACGGAGAAGCGCTTTTAAAATACGGCGCCGATAACCGGGTGGTGGCATTGGATGCGGATGTGAGCAGTTCTACGAAAAGCAGTTTATTCGGCGAAAAATATCCTGAGCGTTTCTTTAACGTCGGGATTGCGGAAGCAAATATGACAGCCATGGCGGCCGGATTCGCCGCCGCCGGAAAAATTCCGTTTGTCAATACCTTTGCTGCTTTTCTGGCAAGTTTGGGGATGGTTGCGGCCTGCTCGCAAGGCAGCTATTCCAAACTGGGCATGAAGCTGATGGGCGCATATGGCGGACTCTCCGATTCGTTTGACGGGCCGAGTCACCAATCCGTTCAGGATATCGCAGTTATGCGGACGCTGCCTGATTTTAAGGTATATGTGCCCAGTGATGAGTTTCAAGTGGATTGGCTGGTAAAAAATGCCATCCAGGATGCGGCTTCGCCTATGTATATCAGGCTTTCCCGGGAAGCATTTCCGATTATTTATAAAGCAGATACCGTGTTTGAAAGCGGCAAGGGTATGGTTCTGCGGGAGGGCGGGGACATCACGATTATCGCCTGTGGCATTATGGTCGGAAAAGCCCTGGAAGCGGCCGCTGTTTTGCAGGAGCAGGGGATTGATGCGGCAGTTATCGATATGTTTTGCATCAAACCGCTGGATCGGTCTCTCATCATGGAATACGCGCACAAGACCGGCGCGATTCTGACGGCCGAGGAGCATAGTGTGTTAGGCGGACTTGGAGGTGCGGTAGCCGAAACGGTATGCACTGGGGGGATGGCGGTTCCAATGGGGTTCATCGGGCTTGCGGATTGTCATGCCGAATGTGGACCCTACGGCAAATTGCTTCATAAGTACGGACTTGACGCAGAGGCAATTGTTTCCAAGGCAAATAGTTTATTTAAAATGAAAGGAACAGGACAATTATGAAAAAAATTTTGGCAATGGCAATCACTTTAACAATGGTATTCAGCATCACGGCATGCTCCACTTCCGGTGCTACTTCTGGCACTTCGGCAGCAGGTACCACTCCGTCAGCCGGTGCAGACACGACTGCCGCAGAAACTCCGGCCGGTACTCCGGCAGCCAGTCAAGACCCTATCTATCTTGGCGTACAGTGCAGAATCGATAACGCGACGATCCTTCCGCAGGAGGGAGCCATACGTGCCGCTAAGGAGATCAATGAGACGGGCGGCCTTCTCGGCGGCAGAATGATTGAGCTGGTCATTGAGGACGATAATATGCAGGCCGACGAGGCCATTAACGTTGCGAATAAGTTTTCACAGCCTTCAAGAAAGATCACTGGTGTCATTGGTCCTTGGACCAGCACTTGTACGCTGGCCGTATATGAAATTTATGAGAAAGCGGGAATTCCTTTTATTGTGTCAGGAACTGCCGCTACCTTAGAAGAGCTTGACAAGGTGAACGATGCCAGCTACACATTTTTAGGCCGTGCCAGTGATCGTACTCAGGCTGATATCGCTGCAAACTATGTTATTGAAAATTTTGATGTTAAAAAAATCGGTATCTTGTATGAAACGACAGACTACGGCGAAGGCGGCTATCGGGCACTTGACAAAATATTCAAGGAAAAGAACTACGAGGTTTCCGCCCAGGCCATCGGATACACCGACGTTGATATAACTACACAGCTTATTAAGCTTAGGCAGTCCGGCTGCGAAATTATCGTTGCCTGGACGGTAAATGTTGTTGTGGCTTCCCGACAGATGTTTGAACTTGGCATGGCGGATATTCCGGTTGTAAACTCTTCACAGATGGCCACTGCCTCCTACTACACTCAGTGCGAAGCGGCCTGGATTGAAAACTGGGTATCCGTAACCGACTATTTTAACGAAGGAGATGCTTTCGCACAGGGAATTGAAGCAGATTTTGGTCATGCAGCCGAGTTATCCCAGGCCTGTTACTATGGCTATGTCTACACCATGGCGGCAGCGATCGAAGCGGCTGGAAGCTCCGATCCGAAGGCGGTACGTGATGCACTGGCGGCGATTACCCAAGTGGAAACACCCATTGGCATCGCTCGGTGCGATGAATCCCATGTTTTGAACCATACCAGTGTGATCGTCGGCTTTAAAGACAGAGAACCTTATATAGTTGGCAAATTTGAACTTTAATCTCCCCTGGCCCCCCGTCAAACCGGCGGAGGGGAAATAATCGGAGAGAATTACATGAAAAAGGAGAATATCATGGATATAATACCTCAGCTCCTGGTTACCGGTATTGCTCTGGGCTTTATTTATTGCCTTATCGGTATCGAATTTACGATCGTCTACCAAAGTACGCACCTTTTGAATATGGCTCACGGTATGATAATCACCTTTGGCGCTTATTTATTCGGCGGCACTATGATCAACGGCCTCGGCCTTCCTTACTGGCTTGGCATCATCCTTACCGTATTGGCCTGTGGGGTGATGGGATATGCGATTTCGGCCCTTATTTTCAATCCGCTCCGCGCAAAGGGGATGATTTTCTCGCTTGTTGCCTGCGGCATATTTGGTAATATTTTAGCCAGCCTTTACCTTGCAATCTGGGGTTCCTATGCTTTTACCGTGCCAGGTTTTTTATCTGGTGTAATTACGGTCGGGTCGGCACGAATTGCGAAGTCATACACTTATATCATCATAACCGCAATTTTTTTGATCGTTGTGTATGAACTGTTTTCCAGGAAAACCAGGCTTGGCAAGTCTCTTCGCTGTGTTGCGCAGAATCCCAACGCAGCCGCTCTCATGGGGATCAAGGTTTCACAGAATATCAATATCTCTGTAGCCATAAGCTCAATGATTTGCGGGGTAGTCGGCATCCTGGTTATTCCGCTGTTTGGAATCAAAACCACAATGGCCACCACCGTCGCCTTAAAAGGCTGGATCGCCTGTGTCGTCGGAGGCTTTGGATACCTTCCGGGGACGATCGTTGGCGGACTTATTCTGGGTATTTCCGAAACATTTGTTGCCATGGCGATTCCTTCGGTATTCAAAGATGTGGTATCGTTTGTAATACTGATTGCCATGCTGCTCATAAGACCGGGCGGAATCATGCGCGATAAGGTCAGATAGGGGGAAAGCATGATGAAAAAGAATATACCGGTGCTCCTGCTTGTGCTTTGTGCCGTCTTCATTCCACTCGGGTTTATGAAGTCCAATTACTTCATTCAGCTCTTTCAGCAGGTACTTATTTACATTGTTGCGATAATGGGCCTTAATATCGTCATGGGCCAGGCCGGGCTTACCAATCTGGGCACGATCGGAATCATCGGCGTTGGTGCTTACGGTGCCGCAATGCTTGCACGGGCCCTGGATTCCAGCACGCTCTTATGCCTCTTGCTGGCGGTCGTACTCGGCCTGGTGCTTGGCTTAATGCTTGGATTTCCCAGTCTGCGTGTCAAGGGTACTTATCTGACGATTACAACCTTGGGTTTTTCGCAGATCGTATACCTGCTGTTAAACAACTGGGTTGATTTTACGGGCGGCCCCATGGGTGTGAGAGGGTACCCATATTTGAGCTTGTTCGGTTTTAAACTGGAAAGTGCCATTTCCTATTACTATTTCCTGCTTGTGATTACAATCTTATGCGTTGCCTTTTGCATAAGACTTTCAAAATCAAAGTTTGGGCGCAGTTTCAGGGCCCTGCGTGACAATGACGAGGCGCTTGAGTCTCTGGGGATCAATATTGCGACAATAAAAGTGCTTGCTTTTACGCTGGCGGCCATATTTGGTTGTCTGTCCGGTGCACTGTACGCCTTTATGTCTCGCTATGTCAGCCCCAATGCCTTTGCCATGGAGCACTATGCCCGGTATACGCAGATGATCATCATTGGCGGTATGGGAAATATCTACGGTTCCATTGTCGGCGCAATTTTTGTTACCATTGTACCGGAGTTGATGCGTGATTTAACGACTCAGTATCAATTGATTTTCAATATTATCACATTTGTCTTTATTATGACTTACCCGGATGGCCTGCTGGCGTTAGGCAAGGAAATCATCAGGAAGATTGCGGGTGCTTTGGGGGGTGCGAAGAATGGCAACATTGAAGCTTGAACATATCACGAAAAGCTTTGGCGGTCTTGTGGCCGTCAATGACTTAAGCTTTGAAGTCAAGCCGCGGGAAATTCATGCGCTGATCGGTCCCAACGGCTCAGGCAAGACAACGACGCTTAATCTGATTAACGGCGTATTTCCTGCGACAGGTGGGAGTATTACCTTTAATGGTAAGACGATTACCGGAATGCCCACCTATCAGGTCGCCCGGCAAGGCATCGGCAGAACCTTTCAGGAGCTTAAAACCTTCGGCTCGCTTACCGCAATGGAAAATCTGCTGGTGGGCGCACAGCAGAAATCAAAAATCAGCTTTGGCCGGTATCTGTATGATTTTGCCGGTGAGAGAAAAGAAGAAAGAGAGATGTGCGAAAGAGGTACGGAGGTATTGAATTTCCTCGGTCTTTATCAGTACAAGGATACGCCGGCGCGCAGTCTGCCCTATGGTAAGCGGAAAATGATTGAATTGGGGCGGGTGCTGATGTTTGAACCGCAGATGATTTTGCTGGACGAGCCGGCTGCCGGACTGAATCCTACCGAACGTGTGGAATTCATCAATATTGTAAAAAAAGTATTTGAGAAGGGCATAGAAATCTTTATGATTGAGCATAACATGGATGTTGTGATGGATATGAGCCATCATATCACAGTATTGAACTTCGGTAAGAAAATAGCGGAAGGCAGCCCGGCGGAAATCCAGCAGCATCCAGAAGTTATCAAAGCATATCTGGGTGATCGCTATATCATGAGATAGGGAGGAGAAGAGACCATGTTAACGCTTGAACACTGCAATGTATTTTACGGTGAAATCCAGGCCCTTTACGATGCTTCCCTGGAGGTGAACGAG
>Ga0153999_1000555_pt1 | contig 16223 bp, 12 predicted proteins | sample TSNC083MetaG_FD_104675 | JGI IMG/M metagenome (GOLD analysis project Ga0153999, IMG submission 104675) | Attine ant fungus gardens microbial communities from North Carolina, USA - TSNC083 MetaG | ecosystem: Host-associated > Fungi > Mycelium > Unclassified | place: USA: North Carolina, Lumber... | reverse complement strand
TTACACCGGAACGGGCGAATTTACGGTTGCTTGCCATCGAATCCTTCATTGCATCCGTTAATAAAAAGGCTGTGGATTCTTTTAACACACGGCGGGTTTCCGGCTCGTTATTAATCAGGATTTTCCCGTTGTGATCGACTATTTTGGTGAAAAACACCGGTTTTGTATAAATCCCGCCGTTCGCGATGGAGGCATAGGCACCGGTCAGCTCCAGATTGGTGACACCAACCGTCAGCCCGCCAAGGGCAGTGGCGGCATTCAGGTCTGTTGGAGTCAGGGTAGTAATACCGAAATTTTCAGCATATTCAACGCCAAGCTGCGGTGTCACCGTTTCCATCAGACAACGTACGGCAACGATATTCATTGAATAAATAATACCGTCACGGATGCTGGAATAGCCCAGATAACCCTGGCTGTACCAGTTGGAGAACGTCTTCTTGCCGACCGTATACACCGAGTCATAATAGACGGTTCCAAGGGTTGTCCCCTTGGCGTCAAGAGCAGGTGCGAAAGACGTAATAATCTTAAAGGCAGAACCCGGCTGCCGTTTGGTGTTGGTAGCCCGGTTTAAGGTCAGGCTGGCGGTTTTTTCACCCCGTCCGCCGCTGATGGCCTTCACCTGTCCCGTAGCCTGATCCATGATAACAAACGAGGCCTGCGGCTGCAGGGTGGGAGTTAAGCGTTCGGCGATAATGGTATCTTCCGCAGACAGAGTATAGGCTTTATAAGCTTCGATATCCTGTGTAATTGCTTCCTCACTGTTGTAAAGGCCGTCATACTTGTCGTGGAGGACGTTAATATGCCACTTCTTTAGGTGTTCCTCGGAGTAGTGTTCAATTGCTTGATCCGCATGGGTTACCGAAAGCCGGTATTCGATGGAATAACGGGCGGCTGAGTAGTTGGTGGGATCATTGATTTCTTCATCCACAATCGCCTGGATTTCAGGATCCTGAGTGGTATAAATCTGCAGTCCGCCGCTGTACAGCAGGTTGTGAGCCTGGGTATCCGAGTACCCCAGCTTTTCCATCAGGGTTTCCTTCACCTGCTGGGTCAGTTCATCCGTAAAATAGCTGTAGGGGGTAGAGGCGGCCTCCCGGGATATGGTATCCACATCCTGGATCCGGTCATAGACATTATCTGCCAGCGCCATATCCTGCTGTTCCTTGGTTATATAGCCCTGATCATACATGTACTGCAGGATAACCTTACGTTTTTCTTCATTTTTTTCCTTGCCGGAAATGGGGTTCAGATGAGCCGGATTCTGGGTGATACCGGCAATGACCGCACATTCGGAAAGGGTCAGATCGGATAATTCTTTATTAAAATACCTTCTGGCAGCGACCTTAATTCCCAGAGTATTGCTGCCAAGATTAATAGTATTCAGATAATTAATCAGGATCTGTTTGCGGTCCATGGATTTGGTCAATTGTAAAGCCAGATACTGTTCCTGTAATTTCCGTTCCAGCTTGGATCCGAAACTGGTTTCCATACCGCCGTTAAAAACATTATTCTTAATCAGCTGCTGGGTGATGGTACTGCCGCCGCCCCGGCTTTCGCCGGATATAATACCGATTGCGGCACGGGTAATGGAGCGCAAATCAATTCCGTTGTGCGTCCAGAACCGGGCGTCTTCAATGGCAACGAAGGCATTGATCAGATCCTGGGGCAGTTCATCGTAGACCGCCTCTTCCCGGTTAGAACCGGCAGTAACCAGCGTATCGGTCAGATTACCGGCGCTGTCATATACCGTGGTTGCGTATCCGATGGGAACAATACTGTCGACATTTACTTCCGGGGCATTGTCAATAATGCCTTTAAACATCCCGATACAGACACTTCCCATAACCAGAAAAGAAAAACAGGCTAAAATAAAGCAGACCTTAAATAATGTCAGAAACAATTTCGCCGTATATTTGGATGAATGGGAATTAGCCGCTTTTATCTTTTGCGCTGTTGCTTTTTTTCCGTAATTCATAGTGACCTCCTTGGGGTTGTTCTGCAGGCAGAAAAACCCTGTACAACATTATATCAAAAATTATTCTACTATTCAATTACTTGTCAGAAATAAGGATTCCTGTTATCCTTTTAGTATGTTTATAAAGCTTGAAAATATTAAGGAGAAAAGATGATTGAGAGCTATAAAATTCTTTATCGGGGCGGCGAAGGGCAGATTATCGAAAAGAAATCCCGTTTTATAGCCACCACCCGGCCGGCCGAATGTGAAGAAGAGGCCATTGCTTTTATCGAAGAAATGAAAAAGAAATATTGGGATGCCCGGCACAACTGTTCGGCCTATGTGATCGGGCCGCGGGGGCAGCTACTCCGCTGCAGTGATGACGGGGAACCGGGTCAGACAGCCGGCCGGCCGATGCTTGAGCTGCTTTTGGGAAAGGAAATCAGGAATGTCTGTGTGGTGGTTACCCGGTATTTCGGCGGCATCCTGTTAGGAACCGGCGGCCTGGCGCGGGCATATTCGGCGGCTGTGAAGGAAGGCTTAAAAAACAGTATAGTGCTGGAAAAAATTCCGGCCAGAAAACTGGCTGTTCATACCGATTATAATGGTGCCGGCAAGCTTAACTATCTGGCTGTCCGGCTGGGATTTACGGTTCTTGATACCGAATATACCGACCGGGTGATGATGCTTATGCTGGTGCCGGCCACTGAAACAGAATCGGCAAAGAAACAGATTACGGAGAAGACGAACGGACAGGCGGTGATCGAAGAACGGGAACTGTTGTATTATGGAATGATGGGGCGTGAGCTTATTTTGTTTTAATTTATTGTTGCATTCCACCTGTGATAATGTTATATTTATATATTGCAGCCAGTACACAGAGCTAAGGGCCGTTTTTTTAAAGTCCTTAGCTTTTTATAGATTCCTACAATTAAAAAAAGCGAGAGAAGAATTAAGTCATGAAGATGAAAAGAGAAGATGTAAGAAACATAGCAATTATTGCGCACGTTGACCATGGAAAGACGACTCTGGTAGACGAGCTTCTGAAACAAAGCGGGGTATTCCGCGTCAATCAGGAAGTGGCCGAACGGGTGATGGATTCCAATGATATTGAACGGGAGCGGGGCATTACCATATTGTCAAAAAATACTGCTGTTTTTTATAAAGATACCAAAATAAATATTATTGATACGCCCGGTCATGCCGACTTCGGCGGCGAAGTGGAGCGCGTGCTGAAGATGGTTAATGGTGTCATCCTGGTGGTTGACGCATATGAAGGAGCTATGCCGCAGACCAAATTCGTACTGAAAAAAGCGTTGGAACTGGATTTGTCCGTAATTGTCTGCATTAATAAAATTGACCGTCCGGAAGCCCGGGTCGATGACGTGATTGATGAAATCCTAGAGCTTTTAATGGATCTGGACGCATCGGATGAACAGCTGGACTGTCCGTTTATATTTGCATCCGCGAAAAACGGCTATGCCAAAATCGATATGGCGGATGAAAGCAGTGATATGGGACCGTTGTTTCAAACGATCATTAATTCTATCCCGGCACCCGAAGGTGATCCGCAGGCAGATACCCAGTTGCTGGTCAGTACGATTGATTACAATGAATATGTCGGCCGTATCGGTGTCGGAAAGATTGATAACGGCACCATCCGGGTAAATCAGGAATGCGTGCTGGTCAATCACCATGACCTGGAAAAGAAACAGAAGATAAAGATCGGTAAGCTGTACCAGTTTGACGGCTTAAGCAAGGTCGAGGTGCAGGAGGCATCGATGGGAGATATCGTAGCAGTTTCCGGAATTGCCCAACTGCATATTGGTGATACGATTTGTTCGCCGGAGAATCCGGAGGCAATCCCGTTCCAGAAGATTTCCGAACCGACGATTGCGATGAATTTTATAGTAAATGACAGTCCGCTGGCCGGACAGGAAGGAAAGTTTGTGACCTCCCGCCATTTACGTGAACGGCTGTTTCGGGAACTGAATACTGATGTGAGCCTGCGGGTTGAGGAAACCGACTCGACTGAAAGCTTTAAGGTATCGGGACGGGGAGAACTGCATTTATCGGTGCTGATTGAAAATATGCGCCGGGAAGGATTTGAATTTGCAGTCAGCAAGGCCGAGGTTCTATATAAATACAATGAACGAAATCAAAAGCAGGAGCCGATGGAGATCGCTTATATTGATGTACCGGAGGAATTTTCCGGTGCGGTTATCCAGAAACTGACATCCCGTAAAGGTGAGCTTCAGGGAATGAGTCCCGCCAACGGCGGTTATACCCGTCTGGAATTTTCAATTCCGTCCCGGGGGCTGATCGGATACCGTGGTGAGTTTATGACCGATACCAAGGGAAATGGAATTATGAATACAATTTTTGACGGGTATGGTGCCTATAAAGGGGATCTGACTTATCGAAAGAGCGGCTCCCTGATTGCGTATGAAACCGGCGAAGCAATTACGTATGGACTGTTTAACGCCCAGGAGCGCGGGGCCCTGTTTATCGGACCGGGCGAACGGGTCTATGCCGGCATGGTAGTCGGCCAGAATCCAAAAGCAGAAGATATTGAAGTAAATATCTGCAAGACAAAAAAGCTAACCAATACCCGATCCTCCGGCGCTGACGAAGCACTGAAGTTGGTGGCAAAACGGATCATGAGTCTGGAACAATGTCTGGAATTTATCGACACCGATGAACTTCTTGAGATTACTCCTCAAAACCTGCGAATCCGTAAGAAAATCCTTGACCCAACGTTGCGGAAACGGGCCATGAAAAAATAGAATTACCGCAAGGTTGTGAGATTTCTGTCGGAATTTCACGACCTTTTTTGGTACTTAAATGGTAAATAATGTCATAAATATACTAATAGCGGTAAAGCAAAATATGTTTAAGGAAAAAGGAGAAAGTACCATGGCAGAAAAAGTGATGGAAAACAACAAAGTAAGTGTGATTGGAATGGTAGTATCAGGATTTACCTTTAGTCATGAGGTGTTTGGTGAAGGATTTTATGTGGTGGATTTAGCGGTAAACCGTCTGAGTGACCAGGCTGATATTATTCCGCTTATGATTTCGGAGCGGTTGATTGATATAGAACAGGATTATCAGGGCAATACGGTGGAAGCGGTCGGCCAGTTCCGTTCCTATAACCGGCATGAAGGAGTAAAGAACCGGCTGGTGCTGTCCGTCTTTGTCCGGGAAATTAATTTTATTGAAGAATTTACGGATTATACCAAGACTAACCAGATTTTTCTGGATGGCTATATTTGTAAGGAACCAATTTACCGGAAAACTCCTCTGGGACGGGAAATTGCCGATCTTCTGCTGGCGGTTAACCGGCCGTACGGGAAATCGGATTACATACCCTGCATTGCCTGGGGGAGGAATGCCCGTTATGCGTCAAATTTTGGTGTAGGCTCGCGGATCCAGCTGTGGGGAAGAGTGCAGAGCCGGGAATATACAAAAAAAATAAACGAGACGGAATGCGAAAAACGGGTGGCCTATGAGGTTTCCGTCAGCAAGCTGGAATGCGGAGAGGATGAGGAGTCTTAAGGGAAAAGTAAGAAAGCTTGCAAAATATAGTGGAATGTGTTACGATTAGCAAGTTAAAATTTTCAAAAGTGATAAAGGTTGACTGAGGGACGAAGATGATGAATCGGGGAAAGATTGATATTATTTATGGCGATGGTGCCGGTAAGACCGAGCTGGCTTTAGGCCGGGCGATTAAAGCTATGACACTGCAGAAAAGCGTGATTGTAATTCAATTTTTAAAGGGCTGCCAGCGAAAAGAAGAACTGGAAGTATATGCCCGGCTGGAGCCACAGATAAAAGTGTTTTGCTTTGAAAAGTCAGACTGCAATTTTGAACAGTTGTCGGAAATTGAAAAACAGGATGAGCTGCTGAATATTCACAATTGTATTAACTATACCAGAAAAGTCCTGGCCACCGGGGAATGTGACCTGCTGATTCTGGATGGGATTCTGGGACTGGTAGTGCACAAAATTCTGAATGAAGAAGAGCTGGAAGCGATTCTTTCGGTACGGAATGAAGCCGAGGTTTTGCTGACCGGTGACGAACTGCCGGAGTCCATCCGGGCACTGGCAGACCGGGTTGAGCATGTTCAGGTTGACAATTGACGGCGATGATGATAGTATAATTATAAACTTAAAATGATGGTAGAGGTTGCGCGAAGCATAAGTAACGTACCGGATGCGCCAGACGCAGAAGAAGGTACCAAAAGGGTGAGCGCCGAAGATTTGGTACGGACTGGGCGTATCATGTCTGGGCATATGGTGAATAACTATATGACTGTCATCCGATCGGATGGAGAGCTGCAAAAAAAGGATAACCTTTAAGAGCCGGCCTGCAGCCGGCTCTTTTTTAATAAGGATTTTCCTTAAGGATCTCAGGTACATTCCCGTTTTAGCGGGAACTGTCATAAAGTATACTATAAAGGAGGAAACAAATGGCTATTTTTGAAGGTGCAGGGGTTGCCCTGATTACTCCGTTTACTGCTGACGGAGGAGTGAATTATCCAAAACTTGAGGAGCTTTTGGAAGAGCAGATTGCGGAAGGGACCGATGCAATTATTTCCTGTGGAACGACCGGCGAGTCATCCACCATGTCCCATGACGAACACCTGGATGTGATCCGTTTTACCTGCCAGGTGATAAACAACAGAGTCCCGGTAATTGCCGGAGCAGGCTCCAATTCAACCAAAGAGGCCGTTTACCTGTCTAAAGAAGCAGAGGCGGCGGGCGCCGACGGGCTGCTTTTGGTGACCCCGTATTACAATAAAGCGACCCAGAATGGTCTGATTAAGCATTATACCGAAATCGCAGAGGCGGTAAAGGTTCCCGTGCTGCTGTATCATATTCCGGGTCGGACCGGGGTTGTCATGAAGCCAGAGACAATCGTGTCTTTATGTAAAAATGTTCCCAATATTGTGGGGGTAAAAGAAGCCAGCGCAGATTTTTCGGCAATTGCCAAAATGATGAGTCTGGCGGATGGCTGCGTGGATTTATATTCCGGTAATGATGACCAGATAGTACCGATCATGTCGTTGGGCGGAAAAGGGGTAATCTCCGTATTATCCAATATTGCTCCGAAACAGACCCATGATATCTGCCGTACATACCTTGACGGCGATGTGAAAAAAAGCTGTGAGCTTCAGCTGGCTGCCGTTATGCTGAGCGAAGCGCTGTTTTGCGAAGTCAATCCGATTCCGGTAAAAGCAGCGATGAATCTGATGGGAAAAGGCGTTGGCGGGCTGCGTATGCCGCTGACGGAGCTGGAACCGCAGAACCAGTCACGCCTGGCAGAAGCGATGAAGCAGTACGGAATTTTATAGGCACGAAAGCGGAGGCAATCTACCATGATAAAAATGATTATGCATGGCTGCAATGGTGTAATGGGGCGGGTCATTACCAATCTGGTTAAGGATATGGACGGAATTGAAATTGTGGCCGGAATTGATTTAAATGACGTTCAATCCGAGGAATATCCGGTGTTTCCATCACTTTGGGACTGTAAAGTGGCGGCAGATGTGATTGTTGATTTTGCGTCGGCCAAAGCGGTGGATGGCTTGCTTAAATACTGCGAAGCCAAACAAATGCCGCTGGTGCTTTGCACCACCGGCCTTTCTGATGAGCAGCTTGCGGGTGCCTGGGAAGCGGCAGAAAAAACGGCGGTATTGCGGTCAGCAAATATGGCGCTGGGTGTCAATACTCTGTTAAAGCTGGTTCAGGATGCGGCAAAAGTTCTCGCCGCGGCCGGCTTTGATATAGAAATTGTCGAAAAACATCACAACCAGAAGGTGGATGCACCAAGCGGTACGGCACTGGCACTGGCTGATGCGGTGAATGAAGCAATGAATCAGAAATATCATTATAAATATGACCGTACCGCCGAACGCGAAAAGCGCGATAAAAAAGAAATCGGAATTCAGTCGGTTCGCGGCGGCTCGATCGTAGGTGAGCATGATGTGATTTTCGCCGGACCGGATGAGGTGATCACGTTCAGCCATACGGCATATTCCAAAGCGATTTTTGCAAAAGGAGCTCTGGAAGCAGCAAAATTTTTGGCCGGTAAAGAGCCGGGAATGTATTCCATGGCCGATGTTATCGCAGCAGCACAACAATAAAAAAAATTGAATGTATAAAATATTTCCGCATTCCGCATACTAATCATAACAAAAGAAAGGAGCAATGATTATGAAAAAAATCATATCTGTTTATGTCCTCATGATGGCACTTGCTATGTCTATTATGACCGGATGCGGAAATAATAACACCGGAACCAAAAAAACAACCCAGGCGGCAAAGGAAACAACGCATGCCGCTACGGCGGGAACTACAGCCGGAACAACCGAAACTACCGGAACAACCGGAACGACAACTGGAACCACCGAATCCACTGGAGCCGTCAGTGGAGCTATTAATAAAGTGGAAGATAAAGTGGAAAAAGGCGTAAATAATGTTACCGGCAATACAACTGCCGCTACTACCGCTGCTAAATAAAAGCCACTGACAAAAAATACCAGAGAAAAAGAAGGAGCAGGATAAAAACTGTTCCTTTTTATTTTTGCATCTGCCGGATATCTATGGTAGAATTATATTGGAATTGCACAAAAAGATAATTTACTGGTGGTGTTAATATATGGGAAAAAATTCACCTAAAAAGTGGCGGCGGAGACTAGGAAAAAAGGACGGCAAAACATTGCGTCAGGTTTTAACCGTTATGATTGCACTGGAGTGTCTCTATGGCCTGAGCCTGACAGGTCAGCCGCCTGTTGTTTTTCAAAAGGAGCATAGCCTCAAGCGGGAATGGAGAGTGCCCCCCGGCACCGGGGAATGGGGCGGCGACATTTACGGAGTCTGGTTTGACCGGAAAATGTGGCGGCTTCACTTTTATCATACCCGGCAGTCAATAAACGATCATTAGTTAATATAATAAAAGAATCTATTGCATTTCATTATTGGGTGTATTATAATTTCTTCTGAAAAGGCTTACTTTTATATCTATAACTTATAAATTGCAAAAGGACAGGTGGCTATCATGGAGAAGAAAGATTTACTGTATGAGGGGAAGGCAAAAAAAGTATTTACTACTGAAGACCCGGAGGTTTTAATTGTATCCTACAAAGATGATGCAACTGCTTTTGATGGCACCAAAAAAGGCACCATTGTTGGAAAAGGTGCAATTAACAACCGGATGACGAATCATATTTTTAAATTACTGGAAGAAAAGGGCGTGCCGACCCATCTGGTTGAAGAATTAAATGACCGGGAAACAGCAGTAAAGAAAGTGGAGATTGTTCCGCTGGAAGTTATTGTCCGTAATTATTCCGCCGGCAGCTTTGCTAAAAAGCTGGGAATGGAAGAGGGCATTAAGCTTTCATGTCCGACGCTGGAGTTCAGCTATAAGGATGATGCGCTGCATGATCCTTTTATCAATGATTATTATGCGCTGGCGCTGAATCTGGCAACCCGCGAAGAGATTGATGTAATTTCCCGGTATGCGTTTATTGTTAATGATGTTATGCAGGAATATTTTTCCTCCCTTGGTATTGACCTAATTGATTTTAAAATTGAGTTTGGCCGGACATCTGACAAAACTATTATTCTTGCTGATGAGGTATCTCCTGATACCTGCCGCTTATGGGATAAGGAAACTCATGAAAAATTGGACAAGGATCGTTTCCGCCGGGATATGGGAAATGTTGAGGATGCTTACAACGAGGTATTCCGCCGCCTGGGGATTGAATAAAGGAAGGAAAACTGCGATTCCATGAACGACATTAGAAATGAGCTGTGGGACCCGGATGAGCTGCATGAGGAATGCGGTGTCTTTGGTATGTATGATTTTGACGGAAACGATGTGGCTTCCGAAATTTATTACGGTTTATTTGCCCTCCAGCACCGGGGGCAGGAAAGCTGCGGGATTGCCGTCAGCGACACGGAAGGGCCGAAAGGTAAGGTACATGCCTATAAAGGCATGGGGCTGTGCAATGAAGTATTTACTCCGGAAATTCTGGAGGGGCTGCATGGTAATATCGGTGTCGGGCATGTCCGTTATTCTACTGCCGGAAGCAGCACCAGAGAGAATGCCCAGCCGCTGGTTCTGAATTATGTGAAAGGCACACTGGCGCTGGCTCACAACGGAAATCTGGTCAATGCTCCGGCACTGCGCCGGGAACTGGAATATTCCGGAGCGATCTTTCAGACCACGATTGATTCGGAAGTAATTGCCTATCATATCGCCCGGGAGCGGATTCATACCGATACGGTGGAGAATGCGGTGGCAAATGCAATGAAAAAGATTCAGGGTGCCTATGCACTGGTGATCATGAGTCCGCGAAAAATGATCGGGGTGCGCGATCCGTATGGCTGGAAACCGCTGTGTATCGGAAAAAAAGACCAGTCCTATATTCTGGTTTCAGAAAGCTGTGCGCTGGATACCCTGGATGCTGAATTTGTCCGGGATGTTGAGCCCGGAGAAATTGTTACCATTACCCGGGAGGGGATTAAGTCTGATAAAAGTATGTGTCTTCCGGATCGGAACCGGCAGGCCAGATGTGTCTTTGAATATATTTATTTTGCCCGCCCGGACAGTGTGTTTGACGGGGTGAGCGTGTATCATTCCCGCCTCTTGGCCGGCCGCTGTCTGGCTCAGGATTCACCGGTTGCGGCTGATCTGGTGGTGGGGGTTCCGGAATCCGGTAATGCCGCGGCACTGGGCTATTCCATGGAATCAGGAATCCCTTACGGAACGGCTTTCGTGAAGAATTCCTATGTCGGACGGACGTTTATCAAACCAAAACATAAAAGCCGGGTATCCAGTGTTAAAATCAAATTAAATATATTAAAAGAGGCGGTTGCCGGCAAGCGGGTAATTATGATTGACGACTCGATTGTCAGGGGAACCACAAGCCATTTGATTGTTAAAATGCTCAGGGATGCCGGTGCCACCGAGGTGCATGTCAAGGTTAGTTCGCCGCCGTTTCTTTATCCCTGCTATTTCGGAACCGATATTCCGTCAAAGGAGCAGCTGATTGCCCATAACCGGTCTGTTGATGAAATCTGCCGGCTCATCGGTGCCGATTCGTTAGCCTATTTAAAGATGGAGCGGCTGGCGGAAATAGCCGAGGAACTGCCGATCTGTACGGCCTGCTTCAGCGGTAATTACCCGATTGCACCGCCGACAGAAGATATCCGTGGTGAATACGTAAAGTAAAGTTTAAGGAGACTGATATGTACGACAAATACCAAAGTCCGCTGTCCGAACGTTATGCGGGCAAAGAGATGCAATATATCTTTTCCCCCGACAAAAAGTTTAAAACCTGGAGGCGGCTCTGGATTGCCCTTGCCGAAACGGAAAAGGAGCTGGGACTTCCGATTACGCAGGAACAGATTGACGAATTGAAAAGCCATGCAGAGGATATTAACTATGAGGCGGCAAAAGAGCGGGAAAAGCTGGTGCGTCATGATGTTATGTCTCATGTATATGCATATGGCGAGCAGTGCCCTAAAGCCAGGGGAATTATCCACCTGGGTGCGACCTCCTGTTATGTCGGTGACAATACGGATATTATCATTATGACAGAAGGGCTGCAACTGGTGCGTAAAAAACTGCTTAATGTTATGGCAGTGCTGGCAGAATTTGCTGAAAAATATAAAAATCAGCCGACACTGGGCTTTACCCATTTCCAGCCGGCTCAGCCGACGACGGTGGGCAAGCGGGCAACCTTATGGCTGCAGGAGCTGTATCTGGATCTGGAAGATTTGGATCATGTCCTGAAATCGATGAAACTGCTTGGCTCTAAAGGTACAACCGGGACACAGGCAAGCTTTTTGGAGCTGTTTGATGGCGAGCATGAATTGTGCCGTCAGGCCGACCGGATGATTGCTGAAAAATTGGGCTTTGACAGCTGCTATCCGGTATCCGGACAGACCTATTCGAGGAAGGTTGATACCCGCGTGTTGAATGTTTTGGCCCAAATTGCCCAAAGCGCGCATAAATTTTCCAATGATATCCGTCTGCTCCAGCACCTCAAAGAGATTGAAGAGCCGTTTGAAAAGAACCAGATCGGCTCCTCCGCGATGGCATATAAACGCAATCCAATGAGGAGCGAACGGATCGCTTCGCTGTCCAACTACGTGATGTCAGATGTCATGAATCCGATGCTGGTAGCCGCTACCCAGTGGTTTGAACGGACGCTGGATGATTCGGCAAACAAACGGTTAAGTATCCCAGAGGGTTTTTTGGCGGTTGACGGTATCCTCGATTTGTACCTGAACGTAGTGGATGGTTTGGTAGTATATCCAAAAGTAATTGAAAAGCATTTTATGGCGGAGCTGCCGTTTATGGCAACGGAAAATATTATGATGGATGCCGTAAAAGCGGGCGGTGACCGGCAGGAGCTTCATGAACGGATCCGGACATTATCGATGGAAGCGGGCCGGAATGTAAAAGAAAAGGGCATGGACAACAATCTGCTGGCGCTGATTGCCGCCGACCCGGCTTTTGGCCTGACGGAGGAAGAACTTAAAAATACCATGGAACCATCCCGGTATATCGGGCGTGCACCGCAGCAGGTAGACGAATTTCTGGCTGAGGTAATCAATCCGCTGCTGGAAGAAAACCGGGATTTACTGGGCATAACGGCAGAAATAACGGTATAATAACGCGGTTATGGCTAATTAATATTAATAAGTGTGCCTAATATATAACACCGGCAGATTAGAAATAATTGTCGGTGTTTTTTGTTTGCATATTGATTTTACCCGGGTTATCCGATATACTGTATATGGTTTCGGGAAAGAAAGAGCGGGAAACGCTGATGATTAAGGAGGACAAACATACATGGTAAGAGCAATTGTAGGTGCAAACTGGGGCGATGAAGGCAAGGGTAAGATCACAGATATGCTGGCAAAGGAATCCGATATTATTATCAGATTTCAGGGCGGAAGCAATGCCGGACATACCATTATTAACAATTATGGTAAATTTGCTCTTCATTTGCTGCCGTCCGGTGTTTTCTATGACCATACAACCAGTATTATCGGTAACGGGGTGGCATTGAATATACCCTATCTGTTTCAGGAAATTAATGCCCTTGTAGAGAAGGGCGTGCCCAGACCCAGAGTGCTGGTATCTGACCGGGCACAGCTTATGATGCCATACCATGTGCTTTTTGATACCTATGAAGAAGAACGTCTGGCCGGTAAGTCGTTTGGTTCTACGAAATCCGGAATTGCCCCGTTTTATTCTGATAAATATGCAAAGATTGGATTCCAGGTGAGTGAATTATTTGACGAAGAAACCCTGAAAGAAAAAGTCACTCGGGTCTGTGAGCTGAAAAATGTAATGCTAAAGCATCTGTACCACAAGCCGGAATTGGATCCTCATGAGCTGTTAGATACGCTGCATGAGTACCGTGACATGGTCGCCCCTTATGTATGCGACGTGTCCGCGTATCTGTTTCAGGCCATCCTGGAGGATAAAACCATTTTGCTGGAAGGTCAGCTGGGTTCCCTTAAGGATCCGGATCATGGTATTTATCCGATGGTAACCTCTTCTTCCACGCTGGCAGCTTACGGTGCGATTGGAGCTGGAATACCACCCTATGAGATAAAACAGATTACGGCGGTCGTGAAGGCATACTCCAGTGCAGTCGGAGCCGGTGCTTTCGTCAGCGAAATTTTTGGCGGGGAAGCCGACGAACTGCGGAAACGCGGCGGTGACGGCGGCGAGTATGGTGCGACAACCGGCCGCCCAAGACGGATGGGCTGGTTTGATGCCGTTGCTTCCCGGTATGGCTGCCGGATTCAGGGTGCGACGGAGGCGGCGCTGACCGTGCTGGATGTCCTGGGGTATCTGGATGAGCTGCCGGTTTGTATCGGTTATGAAATTGATGGAACAGTAACGAAAGATTTTCCAACGACGGCGAAGCTTAAAAAAGCAAAGCCGGTATATGAGAAACTGCCGGGCTGGAAGTGTGAGATTAAAGGAATCAGGAAATATGAAGAGCTTCCCGAAAACTGCCGGAATTATATTGAGTTTATTGAACGTGAGTTAGGAGTTCCGGTTACCATGGTTTCCAATGGCCCGGGGCGCGATGATATCATTTATCGGAATTAATAGGTGAAAAAAGGCGAAGAGATTTCGCCTTTTTTTGTGTGAATTTTTATCTGGCGTGCAGCTTGTGTGAATGATTTTCAAACACGCTCTAGTGCTGTTCGGAACAAAAAAATAGCCTTTGGGGAGAAATTGCGGACAAAAATGATGGATTTGAGATATACTTAAAAATAATTTTTATGGAAAAAGAACTGGAGATAAACGAAAGGAGATAAAGAATGAAAAAAGTGCGTAGAATAACAGCCATGCTTTTATGCATTCTGATGATGTTTCCTACTCAGGCAATAACCGTATTCGCTGATACGGAGGAAATTCCTGAGGTTGCAGCGACTGAGGAAAAAACGGAGCCTAAAACAGTGGAGGAGCTAAATTCTTCCGAAGAGCGGATTGAAGAGACGCTCCCGGTTGAGCCGCTGACGGTATGGAATGAGGAGGCAGTGATTTACTGGAACCCTGGCGGCGAATTACCGGCCGAGCCGGCCAGTGCGTCGAATGCAGCGAAAGCCAGTGCGTCTAATGCCAAAAAGGGGCGTGACAGTGCCGACGGAATGAGTCCCGAACGGCCGGTCAAAACACTGTCCAGAGCTCTGGAACAGGCGGAAAAGCTTCAGGAAGAACGGGGCGTGGAGACGTCTGAGATCACAATCTATGCGATGAGTCCGATGGAGATCACCGATGGACAGCTTTATGTGCTGAACGGAGCAAATATCAGGATTGCATCCTGGCCGGGACGGTCTTATGACAACGATATAATATTTTATGTAAATGGCGGGCAGCTTTCGCTGATTAATACCCTGCTGGAATCCGGCAATCAGGAGGATGATTCGGAGGAGACGCAGCTGATTACGGTACATGGCGGAACCCTGCAGCTTGGCCAGGCGGTCGAGATCAACGGTCAGATTGCCATGGATTACCGGAAGGTAAAAGAAACCGGATTGTGGGAGACTGCCAGTGCTTCGAACACTGCGACCAGTTCCAATGCGGCCGCTAAACATTCTGAAAGCGGCGCGACCACAAGCTTTCATATTGATGATTACATTATAAGCACCGATGAGGATAGTGCGGAGTTAATTGAAGATACCACCACTGCGAGTACTTGGTGTAAACCGGTGATCGAACTGATGGAAGGCTATGAAGACAGCATCGGGGAATATCTGCTGGATGTGAATACCGATAGCAGCAGTAATCAGTTTGAGCTGGTCAGAACCCTGTATGCCGATGAACTGACGGGAGAAGAATTCCTGGATTACTTTACGATTACTTACAATGATGAAACAGGTGCCCAGTGGAATCTGACGGCGGCAACGACCGAATCGGCAGCAATAAGGGATACAGCATCCGCGGATACGGCCTTATACCGGAGCTTTGAGCAGCTGTTGACGGATGCTCTGGACGAAGAAGCAGTTGCGGTAAGGACAGCTATGTCCAACGGAACAACAACGGTAACGGTAGCTTCTACCAAATCCCTGATTGCAACCCGGGCGGGCAGCGGCACTGTGAAATACTGGAATCCGGGTGGGGCGCTAACCGTATCAGGGGAAGCATTCCCGGCCGGATCGGATTCCGGCTATGACGGCAACTCGCCGAATGCGCCGTATAAAACATGGGATAAGGCAGTGGCGAATGCAAACGGCGGAATCATTATATGTATGCAGAGCGTAACTTTAGGAAGCGGTGCACAAGAATACATAGGAAGTCCGCAGCCAGATGGGAGCTATCTGATTCAATCCGGCTCACGGGAAACTATGGTAACGCTGATGGTCTGGGAAGCCCAGGCGCAGCCGGCATTTATCGTACCGTCAGGAGAAACACTTGCTCTTAAAAATATTGAACTTTCGGGTATTTATAAAGAAGGCATCGCTGTCAGCACGCAGACGGTGCTTTGCCAAAGCGGAGATATTATAATTGAAGAGAACGTTACGGCGGAGACCGGATACATTCAGGTGAATGCTTTCAGCGGTCTGGCCAGCCACCCGGTAATAGTAAACAGTATAGATGATGGCATCATTACGCTGTTCTTTGGCGGAATCAACAACAATCATTCTTATCGGTTCACCGATGTCGTAGTGCCCGGAACAGCACTGGTGGCGGATGTAACAGCGGATGCGGATGCAGTAGGGCAGGCGCT
>Ga0153999_1000554_pt1 | contig 16245 bp, 10 predicted proteins | sample TSNC083MetaG_FD_104675 | JGI IMG/M metagenome (GOLD analysis project Ga0153999, IMG submission 104675) | Attine ant fungus gardens microbial communities from North Carolina, USA - TSNC083 MetaG | ecosystem: Host-associated > Fungi > Mycelium > Unclassified | place: USA: North Carolina, Lumber... | reverse complement strand
CCACTTGGTTCCCACAGATAAGTTCCCTGTCAAGGTTCCACCAGTAAGAGGAAGCGCCCCAATATTCGCGGGCGTGACCCCTAAGTTACTTCGGGCCGCCGCCGCGGTTGTAGCTCCTGTCCCTCCGTTTGCGACCGAAACCGGAAAGCGGCTTGCCAGGCTGGATAAACTTGTGCTGCTTGTTGTTACGTCCGAAGCCACCTTCAGCACACCCGTGGAAGGGTTATACGCCAAGCCGGAGTTTTTAGATACGCTGGATGTAATATCTTCATTATATAAAGAAAATAGTAACTTGTAAAAAGCATTGGCGGCACTTTCATACTGTGTAACAGTTCCGCTGCCGATATCGCCGATCAAATCATATTGTTCGCCGTTGTAGACAAACTGGAATGTACGCCCCTCTGAAAGGTGCTGTGGAGCGATTGTTTCCCCGCGGTAGTAGATTTCCCGCGCCCCAGTCCCGTTGACATCGAGGAGGGGGTCTGCCGCGGTATTTGCAATATCAAACCGGACGGTAATCTCGGCCCCTTTTACCAGATGGTAATCCCCGCACTCTACTGTTTTTGTTTTGGCTGTCGCCTCTGTTTTACACACCGCATAGTGTGTAATTTTTGGCGCTAGCTTATCTACGGCATCCATATTGGTGTTAAAATCGTCTGCGTTGTAAAAATCGACTTGGTCAGGTTTCTTCAGGTTAAGATATTCAGTTGTTTTCATGGCGTAACCTCATTTCTCAGATAATTGTGTGTGTAAGAGTGTAGATCGGTGTGGCGGTGCTGTTTTAATTTGTTTCATACGAGACGCCGGCTCACTTTCAAGCTTAAGGCTATTGCAATTTCTTTATCTGCCATAGCATCTTACTTTCTTGTGGCGTCGCAAATTAACTAATCCATTTAACCAAGTAAGCCAGTCTTTACAAATAGCAAAGTGATAGTCGGGGTAATGGTAACAGCCAATGAGGATATATTTCTCACGTCAATCCTGGTACCCGTGAGCCTTAACGGGTATAATTCTGTTGATCCCATATAAAATCCAATAGCACCTACTAGCGTATAGCCTGACGGCGTCGTGTACGTGAATGTGATTGCCGTGCCGCTTTGTGCACCAACTGTCGTGAAGGGCCCTGTTACTGTTATCACCTTTAGCAGCCCACTCACTTTCGTGTCCAAGGCACTGACACTTGTCTGCAAGGTACTGACACTTGTCTGCAAGGCACTGACACTTGTCTGCAAGGCACTGACGCTGGTGCTGTTTGTTGTTACGTCCGAAGCCACCTTCAGCGCTAGCTTATCCACGATATCCATATTGCCGTTAAAATCGTCTACATTGTAATAATCGACTTGGTCAGGTTTCTTTAGGTTCAGATATTCAGTTGTTTTCATGGCATAACCTCATTTCTCGAATAATTGTGTGTGTAAAAGTGTAGATCGGTGTGCCAGCATAATCTTCGCGATTTAGACTGGTTTTATAACAAGTCAAAACTTTGGATCAAATTGCAGGGGATGATTTGAGCTATCATTCCTGTAACAGCCTGCAAATTATCGCGAACCTTACAACGCGTCTCGTATTGTGCATTCACGATTATGACCTTAACTGTGCCACCTCCGTTCCACACCGGATATGCCCTGCAACCATTTACGCCATCCGGGTTATTTTCCTTATATTTATTCATTACTTCAGGCCATTTTTATAAAGTTGTTTAGAATCCGGTCAGATAAAATACAGGGTTGTGCATAAAATCACGGAAAATTAAGTGAAATGTAGATTTTTGGAATAAGTCATGGTATAATAAAATGAATTTTATCTAAGGGGTAAAACAAATGAAGCTAATCATACAGATTCCATGCTACAATGAAGCAGAAACATTGACGATTGCGTTGAATGATCTTCCCAAACATATGGAAGGGATTGATGAGATTGAGTATCTGATTATTAACGATGGAAGTAAAGATGATACGGTGAAGGTGGCCCGTGAGTGGGGCGTACACTATATTGTGAATTTTACTCAAAATAAAGGTCTGGCGAAAGGATTTATGGCGGGCCTGGATGCATGCCTAAGAAATGGTGCGGATATTATTGTAAATACAGACGCGGATAATCAGTATTGTGGTGAGGATATTGAGAAGCTGGTACGGCCAATACTGGAAGGTAAGGCGGAAATGGTAATCGGTGAGCGCCCGATTGATCAGACGGAGCACTTTTCCCCCCTTAAAAAGAAATTACAGCATTTTGGAAGCTGGGTGGTACGTAAGGCCTCGAAGGCGGATATACCGGATGCTCCCAGCGGTTTTCGCGCGTATAGCAGAGATACGGCAATGCGCATGAATGTGATCAATGAGTATACCTATACGCTGGAAACCATTGTACAAGCCGGGAGAAACCGTATGGCCGTCGCCTCTGTACCAATCAGAACCAATGCGGAGTTACGGCCTTCCAGATTGTTTAGCAGCATGTTTGGATATGTTAAGAAGTCTATGATTACGATTTTACGGGCTTTTCTGATGTATCGGCCCCTGATGTTTTTTACTATCATAGGCGGGATCTTATTTTTATTTGGCTTTGGGATCGGTGTACGTTTCCTGCTTTACTGGTTCGGCGGAGTTGCAGATGGACATGTCCAGTCTTTAATCTTAGCCGCGACGCTTATGCTATCCGGGGTTACCACTATTATTGTCGGACTTCAGGCGGATATTATTGCAGCGAATCGGAAAATTTTGGAAGATATCCAGTACCGGGTTAAGCGCCTGGATTATGCATATGATAAAAGGGAAGAGGAAAAGGCGGTAGAAGAATGAGAATTGCAGTAGCAGGTACGGGATATGTAGGCCTCGTGACAGGCGTCTGTTTTGCAGAATATGGGCACCATGTTACCTGTGTGGATGTGGATGAGGTCAAGATCGAGCTTATGCAGCAGGGCGTCTCTCCTATTTACGAGCCCGGCCTGGATGAGCTGATGGAGAAGAATCGGCAGCGCCTCCGTTATACTACGGATTATCGGTCCGCATATCAGGATGCGGATGTGATTTTTATCGGAGTAGGGACTCCAGAGAAGCTGGATGGTTCTGCAAATCTGAAATACGTGTTTGCGGCGGCAGAGCAGATCACGCAAGCCGTCGTCAAGGATTGCGTGGTGGTGGTAAAATCCACAGTACCGATTGGAACCAATGACAAACTGGAAGTTTTCTTTAAAGAACGCCGGAGCAATGCAGCTCAGATTCATGTGGCATCTAATCCTGAGTTTCTGGCACAGGGAACAGCCGTACGCGATACATTAAACCCTTCGAGGATTGTCATTGGGGCAGAAGATGACTATGCTGCACAGGTTTTAAAATCCGTATACCGGGACTTTAAGGCTCCTATATTGATTACGAACCGAAAGAGTGCCGAAATGGTCAAGTATGCTTCCAATGACTTTTTGGCGTTAAAAATTTCCTATATTAATGAAATTGCCAACCTTTGTGAGCTGGTTGGTGCGGACATTGAAGATGTGGCGAAGGGCATGGGGCTCGATGAGAGAATCGGAAGCAAGTTCCTGCATGCGGGCATCGGATATGGTGGCTCGTGTTTTCCAAAGGATACAAAGGCCTTGCACTGGCTTGCCAATTTCCATGATTACGAAATGAAGACAATTAAGGCGGCTATTGAGGTGAATGATAACCAAAAGCTGCGTATGATAAAAAAAGCCCGTAAGTATTATCGATCACTAAAGGGTTTGAAGGTCGCAGTTCTAGGGTTAACCTTTAAGCCGGGAACGGACGATTTACGGGAAGCCCCTTCGTTAGTGAATATCCCAATCCTGTTGGATGAAGAGTGCAGCGTCCAGGCATGGGATCCGATCGGTGTAGAGAATTTTAAGAAGTATTACCCTGACGAAGTCTTGTATTGTGACACAATAGAGGAAGCACTGCAGGATGCGAATCTCTGCCTGATCTTTACGGAATGGGAGGAGGTTAAGGGACTGGAGGTAAATACGTTTTGCCAGTATATGAAAATCCCGATTGTAATAGACGGACGGAACTGCTATGCTCTGGAACAATTTGAGGGAACCGGAGTTACCTACGACAGCATAGGGCGCAGAGTAGTAAAGGGGAAGCATTCGTACGGAACAGGCTGGTGGATCGTATAGAGGGCAGGAATGTCCTCTTTATTGCGATGAAAGAGTTCTTTTTTATTATGTACATCGGTGCATTGACCCTGTTTGGGTTTTGCTGTATAATAAGCGGTAGCCTATAGGGAAGAGGATGAACGAATGTCCATGTTTAGGAATTCTCTGAAAAGTAATTTACTATATAAAGTATTATTGATCATTACCATGTTAATGATGACGATCCCCTACTTAAATGCGTATCTTTCTCAATTTATCCGCATTTTTCTGCTATGGGGAGGAGGCTACATTCTGTATGATTTTGTGACCGGACGAAGACTCTTTAAAGGCCGGTCACTTTTGTTGCTTCTGGGATTCTGTATTGCTTATGCACTTACGATATTCTGGAACCGGGAATGGTACTATGTAGACAACATGAAAGCTCTGGCCTATATGATCCTGGTGTTTATTCTGTTCTATGGTCATGACCCGAATACACCGGAAGCAGAGGTCAGGCGAGAAATCCGGATACTGTCACATGTTTTTGTGACAGGTACGTTTTTTCTTTCGCTGGTGTGTTTCCTTACCTTTCTGCTTTCTATCAAACACGTATATGTAGTGCGGGATACAATTGGTTATCTGGGAATGTGGGATAACCGGCTGTGGGGCTTATACAATGCCAATACAGGCGGCGCATTAAATGTGATTTCGATTTTTCTGACAGGAAGTTTCTTGCTAATGGGGCTGGGGAAAAAACGCGCGGTTCGCGTCTTTTATATTATAAACTTAGTGCTGCAGTTTTGCTGTCTGGTGCTCACTTATTCCAGAACATCCTGTTATTCGATGATGATCGCATTTGCGGTAGGTATTTATTTTCTGCTGCCGTATTTAAGACCGGCACTCGTTTCTATGAAGCGGGGAAAGGCGGCCCTGGTGCGGCTGGCAGCGGCGGGAGTGGTGCTGGTGTCCATCTTTTTGCTAAATGATATAGTCAGGATCGGGCTTTCCTATCTGCCCAGTCTGACGCAAAATCTGATCCATATTGGAGAATCGGACTATGAATTTGAACTGACGCAAGAGATGCTGGACCGGATCGAGGGAATTGAGCAGCGGGAGGGAGGGCTTCTTACCGGAAGGCCGATTCTCTGGAAGGCCGGCTGGAAGACCTTTCAATCGTCCCCCGTGCTGGGAGTGACCCGGCTGGGATTGTACGACCAGACGGTCGGATATCTTTCGGACCCGGACTGGGGCCCTGATCTCAAAGCAGGCGGGGTGCATAATGGGTATTTGACGATACTGATCTCTTCCGGTTTGGCCGGCAGTGTCTTTTTGCTGGCTTTCTGGGGGATGACGGGCAGGAAGTTCCTGCAGGCGGTCCGCCTTACGCGAGGTAAGAATACGGTGCTGCTCTTGCTGGGAGGAATCTTTTTATTGATGTTTTTGATCATGGAGGCATTGGAAGCCAGAATCTTATATCAGATGAATGTTTTCATGGTAATATTCTGGATGTACTATGGATATACCATGTACTTTGCGGAGAGAGAATGCGATGCGGAAATGGATTGATGGAAGTTGGTTTAAAATTCTATATTTTATCTTAGCCGCCTTCTCTTTTAACAGCCTGATTGCCGGGAGGAGCTGGATGACCTTCTTTTCGGCTGCCGTCATGGCTGGTGGAGTTATTCTGTTATTGTGGCGCTGTCTGCATCTGCGTGAGTACCGGAATATGCCATATCTGGCAGGCTGTATTCTTTTCTGGCTTAGCTATTTGCTTAGTTCAGCTATGAATGCTTCCTATGGAATAACAGGGAATCTTAAGGCGCTGCTTTGGATGGCATTTCAATTCTGTTTGCTTTACTGTGGCTGCCGGCGCCAGGATTCCGCGAAAAGGGAATTTCGGGTGATTGAATGGCTGCTTCTGCTTTACCCGGGAATACAGGCGCTGATCAGTTTATTAATGCTGGTTTTTTCTTATAGTGGTGCGGCCGTGGAGCGGGGAATGTATATAGGCGTGCAGATGGGGCGCTTGTGGGGAAGCTATTCCGATCCGAACTATGGCGCGGTTTTAGCGGTGGTGTCGCTTGTATTTTCGGCTGCCGCACTTTTAAGGGGGAACCGCACCGGCTGGCTGAAGCGTCTGCATTTCTTTAATATTTGGCTGCAATATTTCTATGTGGTATTCTCCTATTCCCGGACTGGGCAGATTTGTCTGTTATTAGGAGCTGCCTGCCTGTTCTGGTTCTGGTGCCGGCGGATGGAGGGCTCTCGCCTCTGTAAGTTTATGGTGGGGGCCTGTGTTCTGATCCTCTGCCTCGGAGGCGGTCTGGTGCGGGAAGGCTATAACCAGCTGCATGTTACCGTATACGCTGCGGTAGAGACCGGTTCCGAAGATGCCCTCCACCGGGAAGAGGAACTGTCGGAGGATATAACGAATGGGCGGCTTTCGATTTGGAAGGACGGAATTGCGGTCTGGAGGACAAGTCCGGTCTATGGTGTATCTTACCGGAATATTGCTTCCTATCTACAGGTAAATCTTCCTGATTCTTATATGGCAAACAGAGCGGTCCCCCTCAATACATTTCACAATGTGCTGATGGATGTTCTGGTAAGCCAGGGGATCGCAGGGATTATGCTGTTTCTGGGGCTGGCATTCTTTATGATCCGGAAAGTGATTCGGATACTTCGGGATATGGGGAAAGGATTTGGTCCGGAAGAACTGGCATTGACGGTAGGGCTGCTGGTAATCGCCTGTGGTGCGATGTTTTTATCGGATATCCTTTATATCAATTCCCCGACCGCGGTGATTTTCTGGTGGTGCCTGGGAGGCATTTTAAGAGTACGATAAATGCATCCATTATTTTTCTAATATATAATGGAGTACTATAAAGAAAGAAAATATTAAGAAAGAAGCACTAGATTGATAAACAAAAAAGTGCTACAATATTATACTGTAGTCACCATCTGCATGGGGGAAGAGACTTTGGAATTAATTACAGCAAGACAAGGTACAAAGCACGATGTATAACGGTCGTGGAAGAAAAATCAAACTGCTTGAAAGCGTAGAAAGAAAAGAGTGATAGGAGGAGTTTACGGAGTGAAAAGAGTGAAATGGGGGGCAATCCTTTTATCGGTCACATTACTGGCCGGTGTACCGGTACATCCGGCATGGGCTGCAGGCGAAACGGAGATTCCGGTATATGCGGAAACGACGGCTGCAGAAAGTACGGAGAACCTGGCACCAGAGACTACAGAGGCAACAGATTCTGCAGACATAACAGACGCTCCGGAAGTAACCGGTACTACGGGAATGGAAGATGTCCAGGATGAGCCGGAGGAATCTGTGTTAGTTGAGGATGCTTTACCGGAAGCAGCCGTTCAAAAGACCGTGATGGCTGGGGAAACCGAGATACGAGCATTCGTAGAACGCCTCTATCAGTTGTGCCTGGGACGTGGCGCAGATTCCGATGGGTTGAATTTTTGGGCCTCCTCTTTACAAAATAAAACAAAGTCAGGTGCTCAGGTAGCAGCGGACTTTATCTTCAGCCAGGAGTACATAGCGAAAAATGCGAGTGATTCGGATTATGTAGAGATGCTGTACCGCGTGATGCTTGGCCGTAACTCAGATGCGGTCGGTAAACAGGACTGGGAGAACAGGCTTTACAACGGACAAACCAGACAGGGGATATTTTCCGGATTCATATATTCTACGGAATTTACTTCTATCTGCGCATCCTACAATATTACGCGCGGAGATTACAAATCGGATGACATTCGGGATAAGAATCCGAATGTAACAGCCTTTGCAAGCCGTCTGTATAGAACCTGCCTGAACCGCAATCCGGATGAAGTCGGTTTGAAGGATTGGATCACGCGTCTGTTAAATGGAAATATGCAGGGGGGTATGGTAGCCTGGTCTTTCCTGAACTCGAAAGAGTTTATAGCAAGAGGAATCAATAATAGCGATTTTGTGGACGTCTTATATAAGGTATTTCTAAACCGTTCGGCGGATGCCGCCGGTAAGAAACACTGGGTGGATGCCTTGAACAGCGGCATGTCACGTATGTGGCTAACTGGTGGCTTCGTGGGATCACAGGAGTTTCAGAACCTTTGTGTCTCCTATGGCATTCGGGCAGGCAGCGTAACGTCTACAGAGGCCAGAGATCAGAATCCCGGTATAACTGCGTTAGTGAACCGGTTTTATGCGGAGGCATTAAAGCGGGCGCCGGGGGCGAGTGACTTGAATTACTGGACTCAGAGACTTCTGGATAAGTCGGCCAGTGGTTTGGATCTGGCACTGGGATTTTTCATGTCCGGTGAATATCAGAATAAAAAGACTTCCAATGCACAGTTTGTAACCGATTTGTATGCGTGCCTGTTAGGGCGTACACCGGATACGGCCGGTTTGAATAGTTGGGTGAGTGTCCTGAATTCCGGTACATCCAGACAAGCCCTTTGTACCCAGATTGTGGAGTCTGGGGAATTCCAGAAGATCTGTAATCAGTTGGGAATCCTGAAGATCGCAAATGGCTGGGTGAATGGAACCTATTATTACAAAAATGGTCAGAAATTAAGTAGCTGGCAGACGATTGACGGTGCCAGATATTATTTCAATCCCTCCAATAACAATGCTAAGCAGACTGGTTGGGGATATGTAGATGGATATAAGCTGTACTTTGGTGGTAATGGTGTATTGGTAACCGATCTGGAAAGCATAATTGGCAAGCAGTCCTCCTATGTGCTGAAGGTTAACAAGCTGGCAAACGTGGTGACGGTTTATGCCAAGGATGGCAATAATGGTTACATTATTCCTGTAAAATCCTTTATCTGCTCTACCGGAGAAGCAACGCCATTGGGAACTTTTAGTACCCCGAACAAGTACCGCTGGCATGAACTGATGGGACCCTGCTGGGGACAGTGGTGTACCAGAATTAGAGGTGGTGTTTTGTTCCATTCGGTATTTTATAATTCGTATAACAATAATATGAATTTATCCATCAGCGCTTATAATAAGCTGGGAACGACCGCTTCTCATGGATGTGTAAGACTAAAGGCCGGAGATGCAAAATGGATTTACGATAATTGCAGCCTTGGAACCACTGTGACTGTGTACAATAGTTCTACTCCGGGCCCTTATGGCAAGCCCACTGCTTATAAGCTGGCCTCCTGGCATTCCTGGGATCCGACCGATCCGACGGCTTATTATAAATGCCAGCAGAAAGGCTGCCATTAAGGCTTTATGTAAAGAGAATAAAAGAGCAATAGTTGACGTGCAAGGACTGATACGCATTGGCTAAATCATAAAAGCCAGAGTGTATCAGTTTTTTTTGTTAGTGCGATAGGTCCAATTCCCCCAATTCAGATGCGACCATGCGCCTATATAACAGTCATACCATAAAGACGAAAAAGCAAGAGAAACCTTGCAAAATAAGGAAATATTATATTTTTAATAATTAATAAAGTGGCAAACTCGAAATGAAATATCATTTGAAAAACTTACGAGAAGTTGCCAACGATTACTTGACACAAACCAAGAAGCGTTATACTATTGCCATTAGGGCGTGGTTATGCTAAAATAAATTTTATGATGTATGATGTAGGTCTATTAAGAGTGGACCATGAGCAGGGGGTTATACCAATGAAAATTTTTTTAACAACCGTGCAGATACCATTTATTACCGGTGGTGCAGAGTTTCTTGCTAAAAATCTGAAAGACGCCTTGATTGAGCGTGGGCATGAGACAGAGATCGTGACAATTCCTTTTATGGACAGCCCTCCGGAGTTGATTGAAGATCATATTCTGGCAGCCCGTATGCTGGACGTCCGGGCCGCCTGGAGCGGTGAAGCGGATTTGTGCATAGGTTTAAAGTTTCCAGCCTATCTGATGCCACACCCAAATAAAGTCATTTGGGCACTTCATCAGCATCGGAGTGCCTATGATTTGTTTGACACAGAATATAGTAATTTGAAAGACAATGAAGAAGGCAATTATTATCGGGGCGTAGTAAAAAATGCGGATGATTGTTACTTACATGAGTCTAAGCGCATCTATGCCATTTCAAATAATGTAGTTAATCGAATGATGCAATACAATAAAATTTCGGCCACCCCTTTGTATCCTCCTTGCCCGGATATGGATAAATTTTACTGCGGCGAGTATAATGACTATATTTTAATGCCGAGCCGTATCAATATCAGTAAGCGGCAGCTGCTGGCAATTGAAGCCTTGGCGCAGACAAAATCAAATATTAAGCTGTATATCGTAGGAAAAGCCGACCATCCCTTTGAACGGGAGCGTATGATGTTGTTGATTCAGGAAAAGAAGCTGCAGGACCGTGTGAGATATTTCGATTTTGTTTCACAAGAAGAGAAGTTTAAACTGTATGCCCATGCGAAGGCTGTTCTGTTTATTCCCATAGACGAAGACTACGGGTATATTACACTAGAAGCTATGTCTTCTTCGAAAATGGTGATTACGGCTCTTGACAGTGGCGGCCCACTGGAGTTTATAGAAAATGGCGTTAACGGATATACAGTCCCGCCGACAGCAGAAGGCATAGCCGAAGCGATAGACGCCGTTGCTGCGTCGAAGGCTATGGCCAAAGAGTTCGGAAGGAAAGCCAGGAGAAGAATCCGTGAAATGAATATCACCTGGGATCAGGTAGAGAAGGAGCTTACAAAACCATGAGTGTAACAGCAAAAAAGGCAAAGGAAGTTCTTGATGAAATTGAAGGAGGCCTTAGGCAGACCGGCGTGAGCGGTTGGGAAGTGGCGTCTATCCTATTAGGAAAGGAGAATTACGCTTCCTCTAAAGACCGTATAGAAAGGGGACTTTACGATACCAGCCTTATGGAACAGCACAGGGAAACGATGAATGCAGCCTCTGGGATTTCCTATTACCGTCCATTGACGGCTTCCCGAAGTATTTTGAAGAAACCGATTATCTTTGTAAAAAGAGTCCTGCGAAAGATGATGCGTTATCTCATACAGCCGATGGCGGATGATCAGACCGAGTTTAACCGGGCATCGGCCGCAACCGTGAATGAAATGTATCATTGCCAGATGGAGGTTATGCAGGAAATGCAAAACGGCATTTCCAAACGCGCTGAACTGCAGGATGAGATCGACAGCTTAAACCTTCTGATCGAAGATCTTAGGTCTTTGGAAGAGAAGGCGCATATCTTACTAAAAAAACATGAGGAGCCTGCCGACGGAGAGTATGCCGCCATAGATTACGAGGATTTTGAAAACCATTTCCGTGGACCCCGTGAAGATATCAAGGAATTTCTGAGTATATACATCAAATACTTTAGAGAGGCAGATCATGTGCTGGATCTGGGCTGCGGACGCGGAGAATTTTTGGAACTTTGTGAGGAAAACGGGATTCCTGCAACCGGGGTAGACTTATATGATAAATTTGTGGATTATTGCACAGGGAAAGGGTTCGACGTAATCGAAGGGGATGCGCTGGATCATTTGGAATCCTGTCCGGACAGTTCGGTTGGCGGATTGTTCATGTCGCAGGTGGTTGAGCATCTGACTTTGGATGCATTGGTGAGACTGTGTCATCTGGCGATGACAAAGCTTAAACCTGGCGCTTATGTGATTATGGAAACCCCGAATCCTATGAGCATGGCTATATACCGAAATTGTTTTTATATTGATCCTTCTCATAATAAGCCGGTGCATCCTTATACACTGGAGTATCTGCTTCGCAAGGCAGGATTTCGCGATACCAACCTTATTTTTACAGAATCCAGCCGTACACATGAGCAGTTTCCCCATCTGGTCAGTGAGGGCATTGAAAATCTGGAGGAATTCAACAAAGGCATGGATCGTTTGACAGACTTAATGTTTGGCAGTCAGGATTATGCAGTTATAGCGAGAAAAGGGGTAGTGGAAAGTAGCGTATGAAAAACTTGAGCCCCAAAATGGCTCCGAAGGAACCTTGAAAATTGCAGATATGTTAGTTTTCGATGGCTGGGTATTTACCTCTGGCATTCCGGTAGTGGCACTTTGTTCAGTGGCTCTCTGCCGCCGGATTTCTCATGGGGACTTTTCCATCTTGAATTGTTGTGCGGCAAGTGGATAGGCACTGTATCCGTCGGCGATAAATTTCAGGGCTTTGCCAGGGAATTCCTTGAATATGGCGAAAGCCACGCGCATGGTGAGGATGCAGGTACACATAGGTCTCATCGGCAGCCATTTCGCTAGAAGGCTTATAGTCATAGGAATCGACGAAAGGCCGGATGATGGTTGCCCATTTTGGCAGCTGCTTCAAGTATTCCGATCCTTGACAGGCTGTAGCGCATGAGAGCAATAAGGGCACTGGAGTTTCAGGGGGGATGTAACTTTATCACCGTTTCCCTTCTGTGTTTTGACGGGTGCTACCGCCTTGCCATAGCGGAGACGGCAGTATTCGTTCCAGAGCTGCCAGTCCTGCTTGATGGAAGGTTTGATTGGGCAGCTTGTTGGTGAGGAATTTTTGATATTTGGGACTGTGGAGTTCGTCGTATGCCCGCTGCTTGAGAGGGATGTATCTGCAAATGAAAAGAACAAGCCAGCAGATCACGAAAACAGGGGGTTATTGTTTTTTATTTAAAAAATAGTGGGGTAGCCCTTGAAAAAAAGATTCTAAGAAAAAATCAGAGTGTAAAACTTTACACTGCCAGAAAAGGTTAGGGAAAAAACGTATGAAAATAGGAATTGTAGGGCCTAGTCCGGTCCCCTTTACGATTGGTGGAATGGAAAAATTACTCTGGGGACTGTGCGATGCCATTAATCAGAAGACGTCACATCAGTGTGAATTGATAAAACTTCCATCCAGAGAGAATAATTTCTGGAATTTGATTGAAGATTACTATTCTTTTTATCAGCTTGATGTAAGCCATTTTGACGCTGTTATTTGTACGAAATATCCATCCTGGATGGTGCGTCATCCCAATTGTGTTTTTTATTTGCCGCATACGCTGAGAGGATTGTATGACACCTATCATTTTACGGGGCTTCCGACAGAGGTTCCGAAGGGGGATCCTTATGTTGACAGGGTGATGAATTATATTGAGGAAAACCCTTATCCGGAGTCCCTGGATGAGTTTTTCTCGATCTTGTTTGAGATGCATACGCATAGCCTTATACCGGAGTCCTTTTTGGATTTTCCGGGGCCGTTTATCCGCAGGATATTGATCTATTTCGATCACTTCGGATTGGCTCAGGCTCCATGGCGGGATATCTATTGTATCTCCGAAACGGTAAAGGCAAGAGTCGGTTATTTCCCGGAAGGGGCGAATGTGCAGGTGGTTTACCCCCCTGCCGCCCTGAAGAATTATTCCCATGGCGAATACAGGCATATCTTTATGGTCAGCCGTTTAGACCGGCCCAAGAGAATTGATTTGCTGATTAGGGCAATGAAATATGTAAAAGAAAATGTAAAGCTGCTGATCGCCGGTACCGGTCCCATGGAAGAGGAACTGAAGGAATTAGCGAAAGGGGATGACCGGATCACATTTTTGGGATTTGTCAACGATGAAAAGGTGGAGGAATATTATGCGAACAGCCTGGTAATCCCATATTTTCCCTATGACGAGGATTACGGTCTGATTACCGTTGAGGCCATGCTGCATAAGAAACCGGTGATTACTACCGTAGATGCGGGAGGACCGACGGAATTTGTTGTAAATAATAAAACCGGCTTTGTTACGAAGCTTTCCCCTGAGGATATCGCAGAAAAAATCGATTATTTTGCATCCCATCCGGTAGAAGCGAAGCGGATGGGTGAAAACGCTTATGAGAAAGTCAAGGATATTACCTGGGATTCCGTAATTGACCGTCTTCTGGAGACGCTGGAACCAAGGCGAACTAACGGACGTAAAAAAATTACGGTGACTTCTACATTTCCGATTTATCCTCCGAGAGGAGGCGGGCAGGCACGGATTTTTAATCTCTATAAAAATATTGCGAAAGAATATGACGTGGAACTCGTTTCCTTTGCTTCTCATAGGCAGCAGAAACTCCAGGCGATGATTGCTCCGGGTCTTTGGGAGATCCGTATTCCACAGTCAGAAGAGCATTGGCACGAAGAGCATGCTTTGGAGATAAGGGCTAACCTTTCTATAACCGATATTGGAATGATAACATTATCCCATCTGACACCGGAATATGAGAAGGCTCTGAAAAAGTCTATAGAGACCAGTGATCTGGTGGTGGCCTCCCATCCATACTTATATCGGGTGATTGAAAAATACCTTGGAGATAAACCTTTGGTTTATGAGGCGCACAATGTTGAATCGGAACTAAAGAAGGACATGCTGCCAAAGACAGCGATTGCAGGGGAGCTTCTGCAGCAGGTGTTTGATATAGAAAAAGAATGTTGTGAGAAAAGCCGCTTTATTATGACCTGCAGTCCGGAAGACCAGAAAACCCTAAGCCGGATTTATGGGACGGAAAGCAGTAAGGTTATCGTGGTACCCAACGGTGTAGATACCAGCGATACGGTTTTTACCAGCTGTCAGAAACGTATGAACAACAAGAAAAAGCTGAAACTGGAAAACGAGAAAATTGGAATTTTTATGGGGAGTTGGCATCAGCCTAATCTGGAAGCTGCTGTGAAAATTATTGAATTAGCAAAAAAATGTCCGGGAACCAAGTTTATGCTGATGGGAAGCCAATGCAGTTATTTTGCAAATCATGAAATACCGCAGAATATTGGTCTCCTGGGGATCGTTGACGATCGGACAAAAGGGAAAATCTTTGCTGCCGTAGATTTTGCCTTAAATCCTATGATGTCTGGCTCCGGAACAAATTTGAAAATGTTTGATTATATGTCGGCAGGAATTCCTGTGATTACAACAGATTTTGGCAGAAGAGGGATAGGCCGTAGGGATGTATTTATAATTCGTGAAGTCGACGAAATGGCAAGTGCCGTGAACGAATTTCATACCAGCCAATGGGAAGAAATGACGGTCAGAGCAAGGAGCTATATGGAGGACGTGTTTGACTGGAAGTGCATTGCCGATAACGTCTTAAAAAGACTGAAAGCAGAATGGTAAAGAAAAGCAGAGACGGTTAAAAGCTGTCTCTGCTTTTCCCGTGCGCCCGACGGGCGTATGGATGGCTGGTGAAATTTGACAAAGGGGTATAAATTTTGTATAATGTTACTTGCTTTATCAAGATATAAAAGAATAGGAAACTAAGATGAAAACTTTAAAAGAATTATATGCATACAGACAGATGATTATTAGTCTGGTAAGAAAAGAACTGCGAGGGCGGTATAAGGGTTCGGTATTAGGTTTTATGTGGACTTTTATTAATCCATTGCTGCAATTACTCGTATATAGTGTGGTGTTCTCGATGATCTTAGGGTCACAGATCGATAAATTTTATCTGTTTTTGTTTGTAGCATTGGTGCCGTGGCTGTTTTTCTCAGCATCTCTTACCGGAGGCTCTTCCAGTATCATTGCTTCGAAAGATATGGTGAAGAAGATTTATTTCCCAAGAGAAATTATGCCGATTTCTTATGTTACGAGTGCCTTTGTAAACATGCTGCTTTGCTTCCTTGTGATTTTTGCGGTTATGATTTTATTTGGGATTGAGACCGGAAAGGTATTTCATATTGAAGCACTTCTCTATCTGCCTGTGGTTATGCTAATTCAGTATGTCCTGGCCCTGGGCGGGGCGTTATTAACATCGGGACTTACGGTTTACTTTCGTGATTTGGAACATATTTTAGGGATTGTTACGATGGCCTGGATGTATCTCACGCCCGTTGTATATTCCGAAGAAATGGTTATGAAAAGAATGGGTGAATGGGCTTATCTGTACAATTTAAATCCGATGACCCCGATCACGATTGCATATCGGAAGATCTTATACAGTGGGGAAGTTCCGGATTTGAGTACGCTTGTCAATGCGGCGGTGCTTGGTGTAGGTGTTCTGATTATCGGCTATGTGGTATTCCGTAAATTACAAAAGGGCTTTGCCGAGGAGTTATAGATATGAAGCAGGAGAATGCAATTGAAGTAAGAGATATAACCAAAAAATTTAAGGTGTTTTATGATAAGGGCTCTGAGTTAAAGGAACGGCTGTTATTCCGTAATCGCAACCGCTATGAGAACCGATGGGTATTAAATGGCATCAGCTTTGATGTGAAAAAGGGCGAAGCTGTT
>Ga0153999_1000553_pt1 | contig 16249 bp, 10 predicted proteins | sample TSNC083MetaG_FD_104675 | JGI IMG/M metagenome (GOLD analysis project Ga0153999, IMG submission 104675) | Attine ant fungus gardens microbial communities from North Carolina, USA - TSNC083 MetaG | ecosystem: Host-associated > Fungi > Mycelium > Unclassified | place: USA: North Carolina, Lumber... | reverse complement strand
GCGGTGATTTTTATCGATGGTCAGGAACAGGAGCATTTGACAGACAACGTTGCAATCACACCGGAAAGTGACATAACATTTGTAAAAATGACGTTACTGGCCGGGCGGATGTGGTAAAGGAGGGTCAGATGGGCGAATATAGCGAAAAGACCAGAAAGCAGTTATTTGAAAATTATAAGGCCGGGTGGAAGACGCCGTTATTAATGGATAAAAAGACGGCGGGACTGCTGGAAGAGATTGAGACTTGTCAGGGATATTACGCAAAAAGGACTCCTGAAATCACAAAAATCTTAAGTGAATTAAGGAAACATCCGGAACAAAAACCATCCGAATATCTGAAAAAGAACTGCCGGAAACTGGTGGAGTTCTGTGCAAAGAAAGAGGACCAGGAAGAATTTTATTATATTATTGATAAGTATAACCAGTTCCAGTATTCTGCCGGGATGAGTCGGCGGTCAGTGCGGAGTAAGGAATATGGCCCCAGCCGCCAGCATATTTTTCCGATTTTGAATGACTTTCTGATGTTTGGAATCTATGGCTGTGATCTCAGTGATTTTTTGTTGAATCAGCTGCCGGAGGAGCTTTTAGATTTTAAAACCCGCAGTAACCATGGCAAGCGGGCGACTCAGTATCTGGATGACCGGATTGCTGCTCATCTGGACATGGGTGATAAAAAACTGCAGCAGACGATCACGGATATTTTATTCAGTGAGAATAACACAGCAATTGTGACGACAGAGATGATCCGGGGCATTATAAAAAGCTCCAATAAAGAAATGCACAAGCTGTTGGGTGATTTTCTTCTTGCTGCCCGGCTGCAGGAGGGGGTGCGCCAGGCTGTCTGTGAAAATATGGACTGTGGTACGACGGCGGCCTTTCTTACGTTGTTTGACGTGATTTGTGACCATAACCTGACTCGTTTTTCCGCAGTAAAGCGGGCAGTGGCCACCTGGACGGGTTTGTTTAATGAAGACAGTGTAGACCGGATTACCGAAAAAGTCGTTGCGCTGATGAAGGAAGCGATCCATGACCAGGCGCGCAGCCTGGAACTTACGAGGAGCAATGACAGCATAGAAATCATGCTGGGCTTGTGGTCCCTGGGCTTTTATGAGGTAAATGATGCCATTCAGGTGATGCAGGGATATCTGAAAGATGGCACGAGGAATCAAAAACTGACCATGGCTTACTATAACATGGAACTTTACTATCGGGATTTCAGCAGTATTGTGTCACGCCAGGTAATTGAGACGGCCGGTCAGGATTATGAGTTGATTGCGGCATTTATCCCAACGTACCTGGACGATGTGGATTCAGCGGTGACAAGAGCTCTGGTCAGTAATAAGCCTGGCTGGAATCAAATCGCGGATTCCTACGCGGCAATCCCGGTTACGGATTATTTCAGCAGCACAGAAGAAGCCCGGCATCATTTTGTGATATTGAAAGATTTACTGGCGGGGATGAGGAAGAAAAAACTGGAATACTCCCCTTTTATTTTTCCGTGGTATTCCGCCAGTTTGTCGAAAAATCAACTGGTGAAGCGAATCTGCCTGATTGCTTATCTGTTGGGTGAGCCGGAAGCTATGGATTATGCGGCCGGACTGCTTAGTCAGATTGATCCGTCGGAGGGCTATTCCAATCGGCGCAATTACCTGGAAATGTTACTGCACGATCCACAGACGCCGGCACAGGAAGAGCTGCTGCTGGCCGCGATTGCCGATAAAGAAAGCCACACTCGCCGGACCGCCTTTCAGATGGTGGAGAAACGTCAGTTAGGAGGGCAGCAGTATCGGCAGTTGGAGGAAATGCTAAAGTTTAAAAATGAAGAGATCCGGCGAAATGCCATCACCTTACTGGCCAAACAGTCGGGAGATGGGTTGGTAGATTCGGCAAAACGCCTGCTGGAAGCCGACAAAGAAGAAATCCGGACCGGTGGCCTGGACCTGATTTTACAGGTAAAAAAAGAAAGTGGCGGTACGGAGAGCTGCAAGCAATTAGTGAAGCTGACAAAGGATCTGACGGAGGTAACACCAAAAGAAAAGATTCTCCAGGAGGAAATCTGTGGTACCGGACAGGCGGAGGCCATTGTTCAGGAAAAAGGGTATGGCCTGTACGACCCGGATAAAGTCCTGGCAGTGCCAAAGATGGAATGGGACGAGAAACTGCTGAAAGACTACTTGCGTCCAGCCGAAAAAGAAGTAAAAGAACTGTTTGATAAACTGACGGCTTGGATTGAAAAGCACAAAAACCTGGAATATAAAAATGCTTTAGGCGATGAGTGCCTGCTCGGCAATGGCCTGCGGGCAATGACCAATGACCCGGAGATTCCTTATGAAGACCGCTATCCTTTCAAGGAGCTATGGATTGAGTTTTACGAGAAAGAAATCTGCGATTACCGTCGGCTTCTGTGGCTACGCCTGGCTGTTGAAAATGATTCCGCCAACCTGCGCCAACAGAAGGTGTATGACCGTTACCAGAAAGAGATTTTTGGCCCGGTGCTGTATCAGAATCCAATTGGTACGAGCATTCACAATACCTGCGAAGATATCGTAAGTATTCTGGATGCAATCTATCAAGATTCATTAGTGGCCCGTTCCTTAGGGAAAGCGACAGCGTTGTATGTGATTCAGAAGCTGCCGAAGGAAGCCTGCTGGTATGAACGCAAGGCGGATCAGTATTTTTATTCGTACAATACGAAAATTGCTTTTGTTAATAGTTTTAAAATCGGCAAGCTGTTGATGCCGGTCAGAAGCTGGAGCAATGACGAAGAATTCAAAGAGCGGTTCTATCTGTTTTATCAACTGGACCGAAAGATGGATTATCTTCATGAACTGGGGCAGTCTCGCGGGCAGAATACATATCTGAGTATCCTGGATTACCTGAAAGCATACCATCTGGGCATGCTGGAAGAAGATATGGTTTACCAGGCCATCTTTGAGAGTCTGGGTCTGACCAATGCATTTAGCGACCTGTCCATGTTCTTTAAGGATAAACTGTATCCGGCTCAGGAGCGGAATCTGGAGCTATATGGCGAGGGGCTGAAAGAAACGGCACTTTATCTGTATCCTCGGTTGGTGGATAAGATTCTGGATGTGGAACTGCGCCGTGGCGACCTGCCAACGATCTTCTCAGATCGGATTCATGCCATTCCGCGCATATATGGTGAGAAGCGGTTAGTGGAGATTTTGACAGCGCTCGGTACGGACCAACTGGACCGGGTATCTGGTTATTACCGGAGCAATACCGGGAAATCATCGTGCTTAAGCCATTTGCTGCAGGTCTGCTATCCGCTGCCGGAGGATACGGCGGCAGAATTTAAGACCCTGGTCAAGGGCAAGGGGATTACCACCCAGCGGCTGATTGAAACGGCAATGTATGCGCCCCAATGGCTGGACTTTATGGAAGAGTACTTAAGCTTGCCGGGATTTAAGTGCGGCTGCTATTATTTTATGGCGCATATGAATGAGCGGTTTGATGAGCGGCGGATGGCGATGATTGCCAAATATACACCGCTGTCAGCCGGGGAGCTCAATGACGGTGCTTTTGACGTGACATGGTTTAAGGAAGCGTATGAAACTCTGGGCGAGGAACATTTCTATAAGCTGTATGATGCGGCAAAGTATATCTCGGATGGCAATAAGCATTCCCGGGCCAGAAAGTATGCCGATGCGGCTTTGGGTAAAGTGACGGCAGCCGGGCTGCAGACAAAGATTGCGGCTAAGCGGAATAAAGATTTGCTGATGAGCTATGGTCTGGTGCCGCTGGCGGGCAGCCAGGATCTGCTGAAGCGTTATGAATATCTGCAGCAGTTTCTGAAAGAAAGCCGGAAATTTGGTGCCCAGCGCCGGGCCAGTGAAGCTTCGGCGGTGGATATGGGCATGAAGAACCTGGCGACCAATGCCGGATATCAGGATGTGATGCGGCTGAAGCTTTCCATGGAGACAGAGTTTATCAAGGCGTATGCTCATTTCTTCGAATGGAAAGCAGTGGGCGATGTGGAAATCAAGGTGGAAGTGGACGGTGCCGGCCGCTCGGAAATTCTATGCCAAAAGCAAGGCAAGAGGTTGAAATCCCTTCCGTCAGCGTTGAAAAAAGATGAGTATGTTATGGAGATAAAAGAATTCCATAAGAAGCTGAAAGATCAGTATAGCCGGGCGGTAAAAATGTTTGAGCAGGCCATGGAAGACCGGGAAATATTTACTTACGGCGAACTGGTGAACCTGATGGAAAATCCGGTCGTAAGACCGGTGGTGACGCAGCTGGTTTATATTGGGGCGGGGGATGGGAAAGGCACCATGGGCTTTTTATCATCCGATGGCCTGATACAGCCCTCCGGTAAGGTATTGCCGCTGTCGGCGGAGGCCGGAATCTGTGTGGCCCATCCGGTTGACCTGTATAGTCAGGGGCATTGGAGTGAATATCAGCAATACCTGTTCACGCCGGATGCTGATGGCAATAGGATGAAGCAGCCATTTAAGCAGGTATTCCGCGAGTTGTATGTGAAGCTGCCGGAAGAGCTGGATAAATACCGTTCGCTGATGTTTGCCGGCAATCAGATTCAGCCGCAGAAGACCGTCGGCTGCTTAAAGGGGCGCCGGTGGATTGCTGATTATGAAGAGGGCCTGCAGAAGGTATATTATAAGGAAAATATTGTTGCCCGAATCTACTGTCTGGCCGATTGGTTTTCGCCGGCAGATGTGGAGGCACCGACGCTTGAGTGGGTGGAATTCTCTGACCGGAAGACCTTTAAGTCCATGGCTGTCAAGGATGTGCCGGATATTGTATATTCGGAAGTAATGCGGGATGTCGATCTGGCAGTCAGCGTAGCCCATGCCGGCGGCGTAGATCCGGAGACCAGCCATTCGACCGTGGAGATGCGTCGGGCGATTGTGGAATTCAATCTGCCGCTCTTTGGTTTGACCAATGTGAAGCTGGAGGGCAGTCATGCCATGATCGACGGTCGCCGCGGCCAGTACAGCATTCATCTGGGCAGCGGCGTGATTCACCAGCTGGGCGGTCCGCAGATCCAGGTGCTGCCGGTACATTCCCAGCAGCGCGGGAAGCTGTTCCTGCCGTTTATGGATGAGGATCCCAAGACGGCGGAGATCATGTCTAAGGTGGTGTTGTTTGCCCGGGATGAGAAGATTAAGGATCCTTATATTCTTAGCCAGATAGGATAAAGCTTGCCGTTGACGCTATCGTCAACGCTGACAGTCAACACCGCCGCCTTGTGCAAGGCGGCGGTGTCTGTGATTGCCTTTCTTTTTTCCAATCTTCATCTTGAAATTGTGAGGAATTTGAAAAGTTGTCCCGTAAATCTTGTGTAACAAAATCAAAGGATAAAACAACACCGCGCCCACAGGCCTTTTTCCTGTTTGTTAGACTGCGGCACGCTTATTTCCCTCCCACAAATCGTAATATTCAAGCTTACTAAAACACACTTTCATGTCCTTTAATGCGCTAAAGAAAAAAGCAACAGCACCAAAATCATCGTAATCCTTTATGGGTTGAACCTTGCAATAAGTAGTCTCGTTAACTTTAACAATTTTTAATTTCTGTTGCAATATTCCGATTTTATCCAATGCAACATCTTTTTCATTTTCAGTTAAATCATCTCGCAATTCTGCAACAACCTTAAAATTATAATTTTCCATTTTATGTCTTCCCTTTCCTTGTTGTTTAAAATTTACAACCTAAAAAATCGAACAGTTTCCCACTGTGGAATTTCACTCGTTTACCTACGCTTTTCAGTACTGTATATATTTTTATTTTACCTTACTTCGCTTGAATTTACAACAAAAAGAATTTTTTTGCACGCGGCTTCCATCGTTACCGAAAACCCTGTTGTGAAAATTAAATTACACAAAAAAACAAAAAAAGGCTTGAAAAACACACCAATATATGATAGAATAACATCCGTCACAAAGATTATACTAAAGAAGAAAAGATATGCGCGAGTGGCTCAGTTGGTGGAGTACGACCTTGCCAAGGTCGGGGTCGCGGGTTCGAGTCCCGTCTCGCGCTTGGATGAAATGAAGAGAAACCTTGATTTTACGAGGTTCCTCTTTATTTTTTTGCCCTGCATCATGAAGACACCATGAAGACAAGATTACAGTACTTTTGAAGCGGAAGCGGCCTGATGAAGGGTGATACTTTGCCATATACACTTCTGGCAGCAGTGATGCTGGGGGCAATCGGCGGAGTCGGAATATTGGTTTATCAGGGTAAGAAGGAAAAGGAAGAATAAATAGAAAAGGCACTCTCCACCTGGCGGTTGGGGAGTGCTTTCCGTTTGTTCTCCTTGAAATTTGCCTGATGGGGGAGTATAATTATCCTAGTCGGAGAATTTTCCGCCCGATGATTATGACAACAGTATTGCGTATCTAAATAATTAATAATGAGGTTACTTTATGAATAAGCCTATGATTATAAAGGCGGAGCAACACTTGGATTTATGGGATAACAAATTTGCGCTTCCCAACGCACAGAGTCTTGAATGTGACATTTTAAAGCTTTCTTCGGAAACGTCCTTTACCCTTATTTGCTTTGATATTGTTTCATTGCGCACAATTAACGACGGGTATGGACGGAAGGTCGGGGATATGCTTTTATCTGCCGTCAGAGACTGGATTCTAAGCTTGGATTTCGGACAGCTTTACCGTTTGGAGAGCGATGAATTTGGCTTGCTGCTTCCTGGAGCCGACATGGAGACGGCTTTGGAAAAAGCACGGTACATATATGACCGCTTTGGAGAATCATGGACCGTAGGTTACAACGGAGCGGAGCGGCAGATTTTTTGTGCCGCGTCCATTGGCATTATATCAAGCAAAACCATCCAATCGCCAAGTGATATTTTAAATGTCATTGAGCGTATTTTAAAGATTGCTTCCAGGCAGGAAGCAATTGCCATCTATGACGAAGAGACAGAAAGATTGCTAAAACGCAACCTTGAAATAGAAATAAGCCTTAAAAGCTGCGTAAAAAACAACATGCAAGGCTTTGGCATACATTATCAGCCGATTGTTAATTGTATTACCGGCCTCTGGTGTGGCATCGAGGCTTTGTGCCGCTGGTGCAGTCCCTCGCTGGGCAATATCTATCCCCTTGAGTTTATTCCGATAGCGGAGCAGATCGGGCTGATTGGCATTATCGGGGAGTGGATTCTGGAAGCGAGCGTCGAACAGTGTAAGGAGTGGCATCTGGACACCCATGAGGATTTTTTTCTTGACATTAACCTGTCCCCGGTTCAGCTGCGGGATAAAAATCTGGATTCGAAAATCCTTACGATTCTAAAGCGCCACGACTACCCCAGCCATAAGCTGAGCCTGGAAATTACGGAAAGTGCCCAGCTGAATTTCAGCAATCATACCCTCGAAGCCGTATCAAGGCTGACCCAGCAGGGTATACCCGTTGCCCTGGATGATTTCGGAACGGGATATTCTTCTTTTCATACCCTTATCAATCTGCCGGTCAGCGTGCTAAAAACAGAAAAAGCCTTTCTAAACAATATAGAAAATGACGACTACCTCCAGCGGCTGCTGGAAATGATGGTAAGTCTGGCCCATGCCTCCGGTATGAAGCTGACCGCCGAAGGGGTGGAAAATGCCGGGCAGATGAAATTACTGATGGACAACCGGGTGGATTATGTTCAGGGCTATTTATTCAGCAAGCCTCTCCCCGGCGTGGAATTTGAGAAGAAGCTTCACAACTTTTATAGTAAAAAAGATAATTCCATTGCGGGCGAGTACAGCCGTATTGATATAAACACGTTGCTGAACTCGGAAAACGCTTATTCCCTGACGCCGTCCCTGTACCGGACACTTATCCGGTGCATGGAGACACTGTTCAATACTCCTGATATAAACGACGGTATCAACGCTGTTTTGGCGATGATCGGAGAGAAGCTGCGTATAAACCGCCATGTGCTGTTTCTTCGTGATCCGGGAGAAAACACCTTTACCAATACTCATGAATGGTGCGATGAAGGAACCCCACATAATATGGATCTGTTTAAGAGCATTGATATCTCGATAGCGACTCCAAGCTTTATTCCTCTGTTTGAAAAAGAAGGCATGATCGTGTCGCCGGATGTTTCGGTTTTGCCTGCGGATATATGCCAGATGTTTTTGGCGAATGGTATAAAAAGCAACATCGCAATCCCTTTGTGGCGCGGGAAAAAGCTGATCGGATACGTTGGGCTGGACGTATGCACCGGGCGCCGGAACTGGCTGCCCGAAGAGGTTCTCATGGTTCACAGCGTCTGCGGGATTTTAGCCAATGTCCTTGACCGGATATATTTGCAGGATGAGATCGCATACCAGCAGGAAATGTTAAATTCCCTGCTGAATAACAAGGACATCATTATCTATATGACTGATCTGGTAACGGATGAAATACTCTTCGTCAATGACACTTTGCATCAGATCTTGCAGGCGACCGGTCCTCTCACAGGAAAGACCTGCTGGAAGGCGCTTTGCCGTAACCAGACCCGCTGTGAGGCTTGTAAGCTGCCGCAGCTGCTCGAAAACCCGGAAGCAGATCCGGTGGTGCGGGAATATAGCCATGAACTCACCGGCAAGCGCTATATTGTGTATGACTGCATTATCCAGTGGGAAAATAATAAAAAAGCGCATTTGGGATATGCCATTGATATAACCCGTTTTAAATAAGTAACACTCCCTTTGCTATACCGGAGGAAACCAAATGAAGAAAAATGCCAGGATCCTTTCCCTGATCAAGCTTTTAAGTGCATATGATGAACCAGTCAACAGTTCTGTAATTTGTGACAAACTTAAAATCAAATCCAGAACGTTAAGAGAGGACTTGTCACAAAACAAGAATTTCTTTGCCCAGAATGGCATTGAAATCATTTCCAGACATAGGGCCGGATATGCCATTAGAATTACAGACGAAGACAAATATTATACATTTATGCGGGAAATGCTGGAAGAAGAAACGACAAACCAATGCCTGATTCCGGAATTTCCCGAGGAACGTATCAACTACCTGATCCGGCTTTTTCTAACCGCTGACCAATATCTGAAATTGGAAGAGATTGCAGAGAATATTTTTGTCAGCCAGTCTACTTTAAACAATGATTTAAAGGAAGTCAGAAACCGTCTGAAATACTTCCATTTGGAGCTCGACAGCAAACCTTACCATGGCATGAAAATTAAAGGGGATGAGCTGCACATAAGATCCTGCATGGCCAAATATTTTTTTAATACGGATACGACGGATCAGCAATTAATGCAGCAGGATATAAAAGATGAGAATCAAAGAAAAATCAGGGAAATCTTATACGAGACACTTTATGAAAATAAATTAAAGCTGACAGACATCGGATTTCAAAGCCTGGCGGTACATATTTCGATTGCACTGTTAAGAAACAGCCAGCCCCAGGAAGCTGAAACGGATGCTGCCGGTTTCAAAAAGCTGGAAAAAGAGAAAGAATATTTTATTGCCAAAGACCTTGCCCATAAGCTGCAGAAATGTTTCCAGGTAATCCTTCCGCAGGTTGAAATATATTACCTCACCATTCATCTGTTAGGTAAAAAAACATTTGACTATGGCAATCGCAAGAATTTTGTCATTTCAGAAGATCTTGAGATATTATTTGATAGGATCTTCAGTCAGTTGGAAAAGGATTACCATATTGATTTTTCAACTGATTTTGAATTATACACATTGCTGGCATTACATTTCCAGCCAATGATTAACCGGCTTCAGTACAAGCTGCCGATCGAGAATCCGATGCTGGATCAGATAAAAGAAAAAAACATAATGGCTTTTAATATGGCGGTATCCGCAGGAATGGCCATTGAGGAGCACACCGGACTGCATGTAAATGAAAATGAACTTGGCTATATGGCACTTCATCTGGCCTTGGCTTACGAGCGAAAAGAGCAGAGCATTCATAAGAAAAATATCATTATTATTTGTGCCAGCGGTGCCGGAAGCTCCCAGATCCTGCTTTACAAAATCAGGCAAAGATTTCATGATTATCTGGATAAAATATATGTGACGTCATTATATGAGTTAGAGGAGATAGACCAAAAAGAATACGATTTTATTTTATCGACCATCGCCATTCCCTTTGCGACGTCAATTCCGGTTATACAGGTACAATATTTTCTGACGGATAAAAATTTTCATCAAATTGACGGTGCGCTAAGAAAAACCACGGACTCTGACATGGTGGACCAATATTTCCGGAGTGAATTATTCTTTACCGATATCGAAGCAAAAAACAGGGATGACATTATCATGCAAATGTGCAGCCGGATCCGGCAAGAATTGAGTCTGCCCGAAAATTTTGAAGAATTAATATATCAGAGGGAAGAGGTATCTTCGACGGAATTTGGCAATGATGTGGCGTTTCCCCATCCGATAAAACCCGTTAGCGATCAGACGTTTGTAGCGACAGCCATTATGCCTAAACTGGTAAAATGGGACAAACAGTATGTTAAATATATTTTTCTTTTAAGTGTCAGCAAAAAAGAGAAAACGTCGCTGGCGCAATTATATGAGGTTTTAATCGATTTATTTTGCAATAGCGAAAGTATGAAGCTTCTTGACAAAAATCCTGCGATCACAACGTTAAAACTCCTGTTGGAGGAAATCGTCAGTGGAAATTACGCCGAAAAAATGTCGGATGATATTTTTCATTCATAACAAAAAATGCCGCTTTATGAGTGGCATTTTTTTGGATTCACGTTCTTCCCTCATTGTCTTATAATAAAAATATAAGGAGTGCCTTAATGTGAATGTGTTGTTGTGTTGCAGTGTGGGAATGTCCAGCAGCATTCTCCAGAGAGAAATACGGATTGTGGTACAAAAACGAAAATTGGATTATAAGCTGGCTGCTATCAGTGTTGCCCAGATCAAGGAGTATATTGATATGGCAGACATTGTATTAGTTGCGCCTCAAAGCGTAGCAGAATATGAAATGATCCGTACATTAGGTGATCTTTGCGGTACTTCTGTATTACTAATCGGCCGAGAAGAATACGGGAAAATGAATGGCGAAATGATTGTTGAACTTTTAGAGCAACAAAAAACAGGAATGGGGGCGGAAGAAGTGAATCAATTTTCATCTGTTTTAGAACGTAAATTAATACCTTTAATGAATAAGGTCTCAAATCAAAGACACTTATGTGCCGTACGGGATGGGTTAATTGCAACGATTCCATTGACGATTATCGGAGCAATCTTTTTATTAATTCCCTATTTACCCTGGCCGCAGTCTTATGTAAGCTTTATGGGCAATCACCCCGAACTGGTATCGAAGCTTCTGATACCATTTTATATGTCATTGGGATTATTGTCTGTTTATGTCAGTTTCGGAATCGGTATGAACCTGGCCAAATCCTATGATATGGACGGGCTGTCCGGGGCGGTGACCTCGCTGCTGACCTTTTTTACAACCCTAAGCATGACCACTGGGGAGAGCGGTGTTGCGATCAGTACGGCGTATCTTGGTGGAGAAGGCATGTTTACAGCTATTTTAACGGCAATATTGGCGGTTGAAGTCATGCGTTTTTGTAAGGTGCGTAATATCACCATTAAGATGCCCAAACAGGTACCGGCGAATGTGGGCAACAGTTTTGGTTCCCTGATTCCCGTGTTTATTTCGGTAGGAATCATATGGGCGGTCGTCCATCTGATTGGTTTTGATATTAATGTCGCAATTAGTAAAGCGATTACACCTGTATTGGGGATGTCCGCCAATTCGATTGCAGCTCCTTTGGTATATGTTATTCTGACGGCAATCATGTGGTTTTTCGGAATGCATCCGGCGGTGCTGCTTTCCATTATGATGCCGATCTGGCTGGTAAATGCAGAGGCGAATATGGCGGCGGCGGCAGCCGGAAGTGCAATTCCCAACATCGGGGTACAGCCATTTATCTTTACGTTTCTTTGGATTGGCGGCGGCGGCGGTACCCTGGCCCTGTGTCTGTTTATGTGCTTCTCAAAATCAAAAGTGTTGAAGAGCTTAGGACGCCTAAGTATTATCCCCGGTATTTTTAACATTAATGAACCGATCATATTCGGACTGCCAATTGTTTTAAATCCTATTTTGATCATCCCGTTTACCTTGGGACCGATTATATGCACAATTGTTACTTATCTGGCATTTTGGACGGGAATTGTGCCCGGTATGGCATATCCTTCGGCTGCCATTTGGACACTGCCTTCTGTATTTGCCGCGGCGGTGGCGACGACAAGTATCAAAGCCGCTGTTCTGGTAATCGTCAATTTTATTATTTATGCCGCTGTCTATTATCCATTCTTTAAGATATATGAGAAGAAAATGGTATTACAGGAGATGGAAGAAAGCGGGAAAGGGTAAAGGAGGCCATGTAAATGAGAACGAATTCCGACAGATTTCCGGCTGATTTTTTATGGGGTGGCGCAGTTGCCGCAAATCAGCTGGAAGGTGCATACCAGGAAGGCGGTAAAGGGCTTAGCGTTGCTGATTTGAATCGGTTCAGAGATGATATAGATGTAAAAAAGAAATCAAATAAAGAATTAAGTGTTAAGGAGATCGAAGAAGCGATTCATGACAAGACAGGCTGCTATCCGAAACGCTGGGGTATCGATTTTTATCATACCTACAAGGCGGATTTGGCTCTGCTTGCCGGAATGGGGCTGAAATCATTCCGGACTTCCATCAGCTGGGCGCGCATCTTTCCTAATGGCGATGATGCCGAACCCAGTGAAGAAGGGCTTAAGTTTTATGATGATTTATTGAATGAAATCATCGCCAACGGTATGGAACCGTTAATTACCATATCGCATTATGAAATGCCGGTTAATATTCCTTTGTCCTATAATGGCTGGTACAATCGTAAAACGATAGATTTATTTACCAGATACTGTGAGACGATATTGAAACGGTATAAGGACAAGGTACGGTATTGGATTCTCGTAAACCAGATTAATTTAGTAACCCATGAGTCTTTTAATCATTTGGGCATACCCTCTGATCGGGTGGAGAACCTTTTGGAAGCAAAATATCAGGGAGTCTACCATGAACTGGTGGCTTGTGCCAGGGCAATGAAGATGGGAAGGGAGATAAACCCCGACTTCCAATTTGGCTTTATGTCATATTATGGAAATGCCTTTCCGGCAACGGGAAGCTCCGAGGATGTTCTGGCGGCATTGAAATACAATCAATTGCAGTATTACTACTCCGATGTACTGGTCCGGGGATGTTATCCCAACTATATGTTCCGCTACTATGAAGATAACGGCTTGAATATTAAAATGGAGGACCGTGATTTTAAGGATTTTGAACATACGGTTGATTTTGTTACATTTTCTTATTATTACACCACGAACATCTCCGTCAAATCCATAGAACCATATGGAAATCCCCACGTACAGGGAAAAAGTGACTGGGGTTGGGGAATTGACCCGGTTGGGCTTAGAGTAGCACTGAACGAATATTACGACAGATACCAATTGCCGGTTATGATTACGGAAAATGGAATGGGGTTCTATGAAACGCTAGGAGCGGATCAAACGATCCATGATACCTGGCGGATGGAATACCTGAAGAAACATATTGAACAAATCAAGGAAGCGGTTAAAGACGGCGTAGAAGTAATCGGCTACTATCCCTGGGGACCGATCGACCTGGTCAGTTGTTCTTCTTCTGAAATGAGTAAGCGGTATGGATTTATCTATGTAGATTTAGATGATTATGGCAAAGGAAGCGGAAAAAGGTATCGGAAAGACAGTTATGATTGGTATAAGAAAGTAATTGAATCAAATGGTGAAGATTTGAATGTATAAAGGGAAGGAAGAAGAAACCATGAAAAATATATTGTTAGTATGCTCGGCGGGAATGTCAACCAGCATGTTGGTGACAAAAATGCAGGAATCCGCAAAAGAAAAGGGCATTGATGTTATGATCAAGGCGATACCCCAGGTAGAATTAAACCTGAATTTGAGCAATGCCGATATTATCTTACTGGGACCCCAGGTCCGCTTTATATTGGACCAGGTGAAAGCGAGTGCCGGGAAGATACCGGTAGAGGTCATTGACATGACATTGTATGGAACCATGAACGGTGAAAAAGTTTTAATGTCCGCGTTAGAAATGATTGGAGATGGTAAATGATGGAAGGACTTGAACGGTATTGCCTTGATCTTATTACGAATGTAGGGGATGCACGGTCTTCGTTTATACAGGCAATAGGGGCGGCAAAGCATGGCGATTTTGCAGGAGCGGAAAGTCTTATTGCTGCTGGCAATGAAAGTTTTTTAAAAGGTCATAAAGTACATGGTGAATTGCTTCAAAAGGCAGCCGGCGGTGAGCTGGGTCAGATTTCCCTGATTCTGATTCATGCAGAAGATCAGTTAATGAGTGCCGAAGGATTTAAAATACTGGCCAATGAATTTATTGATGTTTATAAAAAGATCGCCGTACTCTCTTAAGGTTTTCTTAATATGGGTAAATAAATTGACTTCTGCTGCAACCCTTGTTATAATGCTGATGTTATTGGAAATATTAGGAAATTTAACCTGACTGATAACAAATAACAAAAAAGGGACAGTAAAGGGAGAGACTATGAAGAATTTCAGAAAAAGATTTACGGTAGCTGCAGTACTAACCGCGATGGTTGTAACGGTATTATCCGGATGTGCCAAAAAGTTTGATGCTACGACTTATGTAAAAGGTACCCTGGATGCAAACTTCAAGAACGAGATTACGGATGATTATGTAAAACTGGTAGACGGCGGCAGGGAAGCTATTCAGAAGAACTACGATGATCAGATTGAGATGCTGCTGGATGAATTGAGAGAGACAGGGTGTTCGGAAGGTCTGGTTGAGCAGTACCGTGAGTTTTATATTGATTTGTTTAGCAAGTGCAAATATACCGTTAGTGAAGCAACGGAAGATAAAGCCACCCAAAATTTCACAGTAACGGTTACGGTTGAACCGCTGAGTATGGATATGCAGGGGATATCGGAACAGAGTGTCACACATATTACCGAGTGGATGCAGTCACAGGATGCCACTGATCCGGAGGCAGCGCAGGCAGCCGGCATGGAAGAAATGTTTCGCTATATGTTAACGCAGTTTCAGGAAAAGCTGGCAGCACCGGAATATCTGGAAGCCAAGACTTTTGAGGTTCATGTAAATAAAGGAACAAACAATATATACGAAGTTCCGCTGAATGAGTTGGAAGAGGTTATCGATGCCGCTATTGGCATGAGCCTGTAATTTTAAAGGAATCGGACAAAAGAGCGCTGCATCGGCGCTCTTTTTGATTGACGTTTGACCGAAAAATGGTCATAATAATATAAAATCATATGAACAACAGGGGGTAAATGACCATGCTATTATGGAATACCAGCGAAAGCGCAGCAGACTTGACCGAAACCCAGGCGGTGGCGGCCGAGGTACAGGCGGATCTGCAGCAATTAAAACCAAATGTTTTGTTAGAGTCACTTAGGGAATGGTCCCCAGGCCTTCTGGCATTTGCCTATCGGCTGATCATAGCCATTCTGATTATTCTGATCGGGATGAAGCTGGCCAGCTGGCTGCGTAACTTCTTAAAACGGACCTTTACGCGGCTGGATATGGATCTAAGTCTGAGCAAGTTCCTGATTTCTTTGATTAATGCGGCGGTGTATTTGGTTTTTTTATTCATGGCACTGGAGAAAATCGGCGTTCCTTCGGCTTCGATCATTACCTTATTAGGTTCGGCAACATTAGCCATCGGCCTGTCCCTGCAAGGGAGCCTGGCCAACTTTGCCGGCGGCATTCTGATTCTGCTGATGAGGCCATTTACGGTTGGTGACTATATTATCAGTCAGGGGATGGAGGGGACGGTTCACAGCATCGGCCTGGTATATACCAAATTAATCACTGCCGACAACAAAGCAATCACTGTGCCCAACGGCAGTCTGTCCAATGCCGCCGTCACCAATGTGACCGCCCGGGAAAAACGCCGGGTGGACCTGCGGATTGGCATCAGCTATACTTCCGATTTAAAAAAGGCCAAAGAAATCCTGCAGCAGCTTTTCAGTCAGCATTCCCTGGTGATTCAGGAAGACGGCGTCAGTGTGTTTGTCGATGAACTGGGAGCGAGTGCGGTCTATCTGGGTGCCCGTGGCTGGGCCAAAACAGGAGATTACTGGACCGTGCGGTGTGATCTTACCGAAGCGGTGAAAGAGGAGTTTGATGAGGCGGGGATTGAGATTCCGGCTGGGCGGATGGATGTGTATGTGAAGAATT
>Ga0153999_1000552_pt1 | contig 16250 bp, 18 predicted proteins | sample TSNC083MetaG_FD_104675 | JGI IMG/M metagenome (GOLD analysis project Ga0153999, IMG submission 104675) | Attine ant fungus gardens microbial communities from North Carolina, USA - TSNC083 MetaG | ecosystem: Host-associated > Fungi > Mycelium > Unclassified | place: USA: North Carolina, Lumber... | reverse complement strand
GGGGAGGTGCAGATACATGAAAAGAACATTCCAACCAAATAACCGCAAGCGTAAAAAAGTACACGGTTTTCGCGCACGCATGAGCACGAAGAATGGCCGCAAAGTTTTGGCTCGCCGTCGTCTTAAAGGAAGAAAAGTACTATCAGCATAAGGCCACTGACATGCTCAGTGGTCCTTTTTTTCAATTCAGACAGCTTTTCTACGGAAGAACGGTTGCGATAAATTTGAATTACACCGCCTATCTGTAAGATTTTGATGAAGGCGGTAACCGAAACCGAACACTGGCAGAAGTTGTTGCAAAGGTGATCTAAATGAAAAAGGAATATCGGGTTAAAAAGAACAAGGAATTTCAGTATGCATTTCAGAAGGGTAAGTCGTTTGCAAACAGACAACTCGTGATTTATCACGTTAAAAAGACTGATCAAACACATTACCGGGCAGGATTGTCCGTTGGGAAGAAAATTGGCAACGCTGTCACGAGAAATCGGATCAAGCGCTATTTGCGACAAGCATTTCAGGAATTAGATGCATACATAGCACCTGAGTGCGATATCATTGTAATAGCGAGGCAGCCAGTCAAGGATCTTGAATTTGCAGTAATCAAGAAAAGCCTTGTCCATCTATTGAAGAAGGAACAGCTTCTGACATTTTAATTAAATAGATATAATGGTATGAAATCCAATTTAGAGCCTTTCAAGGAGGAATTTCTTTGCGCAAGAAGCTTTTATTTACGGGAGCTTTAATCCTGCTCGTACTTGTGCTATCCGGTTGTGGGAATGTTAATGAACCGATTACAGCCCAAAGCACGGGTTGGTGGGACAAGTACTTCGTTTATCAGATGTCACGAGCTATTGAATACTTCGCCCAGTTATTCAGCTCCAATTATGGATTAGCGATTGTCATCGTGACGGTTATTATCCGCACAGTCTTGCTGCCATTGAACATTAAGCAGTTGAAGAGCTCACGAGCTATGCAAGAGGTCCAGCCTAAGTTGAAAGAAATTCAAAAGAAATACAGCTCGAAGGATGCGAAGACTCAGCAGAAGCTTCAGCAAGAAACAATGGCCTTATTTAAGGAAAATGGTGTAAATCCGCTCGCGGGTTGTTTGCCAGTTGTTGTGCAAATGCCATTTCTTTTTGCGATCTACCAGGCAATCATGCGTACAAGTGAGATTGGAAAACATAATTTCCTTTGGTTCCAGCTCGGCAGTACGGACTATATACTGCCCATCATTGCAGGTGCGGCGACATTCATCCAGCAGAAGTTGATGATGTCAGGAAGTCCAGCCAGCCAGAATCCACAAATGACAGTTATGTTATACGTCATGCCAATCATGATCACAGTGATGGCATTCTTCTTCCCGTCAGCGCTTGCGTTGTACTGGGTAGTCGGAAACATATTCATGGTCGGGCAGACACTACTTATCAATAACCCGATGAAGAGGAAGGCAGAAACTGACAGTGGGGCGAAGTCGTGAAACAAGTAACGGCAAGTGGTAAGACGACAGAAGAAGCCGTCCAAGCCGCACTCGAATTACTGCAAGTTACAAGGGAACGTGCTGAAATCCGCATTCTCGATGAAGGCAAAAAAGGGCTATTTGGAATATTTGGGGCCAAGCGCGCTATTGTCCAAGCAGTCCGTATCAAAACACCAGCAGAGCAGGCTGAGGAGTATTTGATAGGAATACTTTCTCAACTTGTAGCTAACTCTCGCATTGAGAGAAGAGAAAAAGGAAAGAAAGTTTATTTCGAGCTATTTGCAGATGCAGCGGGGATAGAAGTCTTAATTGATAAAAATGGCCAAGTATTAAATGCTTTGCAGGAACTTGTGCAGCTTCACATTCACACAACTGGCAGCAAATATGCCCAAGTTGAACTGGATGCGGGCGGATATCGTACCAAGCGTAAAGAAACATTGCGGAATCTCGCAATGGAACTTGCAGAAAAAGCTATTAAAACTGGCCGTAAGACAGCATTTGAACCAATGCCATCTTACGAACGAAAATGGGTTCATGCCTGCTTGCAAAATCGAAAAGATCTCGAAACAAGTTCCATTGGCAAAGAACCATATCGCCATATTCTGATCGAACCGAAGAGTAACTAAAACAAAAAGTGGCCGATAAGTCTTAAAAGACTTATCGGCCACTTTTTTTAGTGAACGTAATGTTGAGCTCTTATAGCCCATGCTAGTAATGGGGGATCTATGTATCTCAAATTACGGTGAAGGTTCATTTACTTGAGAACTGAGCATGAAGAAGTACTACCTATTTGATATTGAAAGTCGCTTTTCTCTTAGTCCTTTTTAATTGAAATATGAAAGAAATACATATCCAAATCAAAAACCCCGTAAGTACCAACTATCCACATGTTCATAATCACCACACCCTAGGGAAAATTTGATATAATGAATAGAAGTGTGAAAGTTACTAATAAAAGTATCAAAGCCGTTGATAAATGAAGTAACCTAGCGGTAAAATACAGTACTAATTGAATTATAACCATTATTGCTCAAATGGAGAGCATCAAATATATGAATTAAAAACCAGGAGGCACCATTTATATGGAATTTGATACAATTGCGGCGATTTCTACGCCGATTGGTGAAGGTGCGATTGCGATTGTCCGCCTCAGTGGGCCAGATGCGATGGCTACGGCAAACCGGATTTTCACTGGTAAAAATTTAACAGAAGTACCAACCCATACGATTCATTACGGGAAACTGCAGGATCCAGAAACAGGTCAGATTGCAGATGAAGTGATGATCTCTGTTTTGCGTGGTCCTAAGACGTTTACGCGCGAGGATATCGTTGAAATCAACTGCCACGGCGGGCTAGTTGCTGCGAAACGGACGCTTGAGCTTGTACTTGGGGAGAACGTCCGTCTAGCGGAACCTGGAGAATTTACAAAGCGTGCTTTCCTTAATGGACGAATAGATCTCTCTCAAGCCGAGGGTGTGATGGATCTAATCCGCGCCAAAACGGATAGGGCCATGAATGTCGCTTTGAAACAGCTGGATGGTCGTCTATCTGGATTAATTCAGAAATTGCGTCAAGAATTGATTGAGACAGTTGCCCATGTTGAGGTGAATATAGACTATCCAGAGTACGACGATGTGGAAGAGATGTCACATGAAGTTATGCGTACTAAAACAAGAGAAGTTCACGATGAAATAGAATCACTGCTCGAAGTGGCTAAGCAGGGTAAAATTCTTCGCGAAGGTCTTGCTACTGCTATTATTGGTCGTCCGAATGTTGGTAAATCCTCACTTATGAATACACTTGTTCAGGAAAATAAAGCAATTGTGACTGATATTCCAGGTACAACTCGTGATATTATTGAAGAATATGTGAATGTCCGCGGTGTGCCGCTCCGTCTCGTTGATACTGCGGGTATTCGTGAAACTGAGGACATCGTCGAGAGAATGGGTGTGGAACGTTCACGCCAAGTATTAAAAGAAGCGGACTTGATTTTGTTCGTCTTGAATTTTAATGAGGAACTATCAAATGAGGATCTTCAACTGTTCGAGGCAGTACGCGATCTTGAATATATTATTATTATCAATAAAACAGATCTGGAGCAGAAGCTTGATTTGAAACGAGTGAAAGAACTTGCTGGATCTCATTCCGTTATTGAGACCTCACTAGTAGAAGAGAAGGGTGTCGATGAGTTGGAACATGCTATTGCACAAACGTTCTTCTCGGGAGAGCTCGATTCAGGCGACCTGACATATGTATCCAATGTGCGTCATATCCAACTTCTAAAGCAAGCGAAACAGGCTTTAGAAGAAGCTATGGAGGGCATTGCACTTGGCATGCCTTTGGATATTGTTCAGATTGATGTAACAAGAACGTGGTCACTTCTCGGAGAAATTATTGGCGATACAGCGAGTGATAGCTTGATAGATCAGCTGTTCTCGCAGTTTTGTCTTGGAAAATAAGCAGCAAGATTAACAGAAAGGATGAGGGTTATGAGCTACAATGCAGGCGAGTTTGATGTAATCGTCATCGGAGCGGGACATGCAGGTGTGGAAGCAGGACTTGCTTCAGCAAGAATGGGTGCGAATACTTTAATGCTGACACTGAATCTGGATAACATTGCTTTCATGCCGTGTAACCCATCAATTGGTGGACCAGCAAAGGGTATTGTTGTCCGTGAAATTGATGCATTAGGTGGCGCAATGGGGAAAGTAATTGATAAAACATATATCCAAATGCGCATGCTGAACACGCGTAAAGGGCCGGCTGTACAAGCCCTTCGTGCACAAGCAGACAAACCGCTTTATATACAAGAAATGAAGCAACTGATAGAGAATCAGGAGAACCTTACAGTACGCCAGGGCATGGTCGACAGTCTGATTGTCGAAGATGGCGTATGCAAAGGTGTAGTCACAGAAACGAAGGCTGTTTATTATGGGGAAACTGTCATCATTACAACAGGCACGTTTATGCGCGGAAAAGTATTGCTAGGAGATATTGAGTATGAAAGTGGCCCGAATAATCAGCGCGCTTCTGTGAAGCTCTCTGAAAACCTTGAAGAACTTGGCTTTGAACTGACACGTTTCAAAACAGGTACACCACCACGTGTTAACAGCCATACTATTGATTATTCAAAGACGGAGATTCAGCCGGGAGAAGAGAAACTCCAAGGTTTTTCATATGAAACAACGGAATTCATTACAGATCAAATTCCATGCTGGCTCACTTACACAAATGCGGGTACACATAGTCTCATTGAAGAGAATTTGAAGAAATCGGCGATGTATTCTGGCATGAAGCGCGGTACTGGACCACGCTATTGCCCGTCTATTGAAGATAAAATTGTCCGATTTAATGACAAGCCACGTCATCAGATATTCCTTGAGCCAGAAGGCCGCCATACGGAAGAAGTATATGTACAAGGACTGTCCACATCACTTCCGGAGGATGTCCAGCACGATATGATCCATTCTGTAGAGGGATTGGAAAATGCGGTAATCATGCGGGCAGGCTATGCAATTGAATACGATGCCGTTGTGCCGACACAGCTTTGGCCAACATTAGAAACGAAGAAGATTCCAGGCCTTTATACAGCTGGGCAAATTAATGGAACATCAGGCTACGAAGAGGCGGCTGGGCAAGGACTGATGGCTGGGATTAATGCAGCAGCAAAAGTGCTTGGCAAGGACCCACTTATTCTTGACCGTTCAGATGGATATATCGGTGTTATGATAGATGATCTTGTTACAAAAGGGACAAATGAGCCATATCGTCTGCTCACATCACGTGCAGAATATCGTCTGCTTTTACGTCATGACAATGCCGACTTGCGTTTGCTTGAAATCGGACATAAATGGGGTCTTGTACCAGATGAACGTTACAAACGTTTCTTGGATAAAAAGGAAATGATTGAAGCTGATAAGAAACGACTTTCTAAGATTGTCATCAAGGCAACAGATGATGTCCAAGAAATTCTTATAGCAAACGATGTAACGCCACTCCGGGATGCTACAAAGGCATATGAATTGTTAAGACGCCCTGAAATGAGTTATGAAATCCTCGATAAACTTATTGAACCTGCTGAGTTTTCTATCACACAAGAAGTAAAGGAACAAGTTGAAATCCAGATTAAATATGAAGGCTATATTAAAAAGGCTGTTGAACAAGTCGATAAAATGCTGAAGATGGAAGATAAGAAAATACCAGATCGCATTGACTATGAAGCCATTACAGGCCTTGCTACTGAGGCACGTGAGAAGTTGAAAGAAATTCGTCCACTTTCTGTTGGGCAGGCTTCACGTATTTCAGGAGTAAATCCTGCGGATGTATCGATTCTTCTTGTTTATATCGAACAAGGAAAAATTGCCAAGTTGGCTCAATGAAACGGAGGCACTGCCGGAATGAATCCTGAACAATTTGTCTCCGCTTTGGCGGAGAAGGGCATTGAATTAAATGAGAAACAAAAGGAACAGTTCTCTCTGTACTTCCAGTTACTCGTAGAGTGGAATGAGAAAATGAATCTGACAGCGCTGACTGATGAGAAAGATGTTTATCTAAAACACTTTTATGACTCAGTCTCTGCTGCATTCTATACTGATTTCTCAAATGGAGAACTACTAATTTGCGACGTAGGTGCGGGAGCAGGATTCCCAAGTATCCCTTTAAAAATCTGCTTCCCTAATTTGCGTGTAACCATTGTTGATTCCTTACAAAAGCGCATTACATTTCTGAATGAACTTGCTGCAAAACTAGGTTTACAGCAGGTGGCATTTTATCATGATCGTGCTGAGAATTTCGGCAAAAACCCAATTTTCCGGGAAACCTTTAATATTGTAACAGCTCGGGCCGTTGCGAGGCTTTCAGTCTTGTCTGAGCTTTGTATACCGTTATGTAAAAAGGGTGGTACATTTATTGCAATGAAAGGTGCTCAAGGAATGGATGAGCTTGATGATGCTGGAATGGGCATTGAAATGCTTGGTGGTGAAGTAGTGGGCAAAGAGACATTCTCATTACCAGAAGAAGATAGTGATAGATCAATTATATTTATTGAAAAAAGACGCAAAACACCTAAGAAATATCCTCGAAAAGCAGGCGTTCCAAATCGCGAACCGTTATAAAGAATAGTAGCACATCTATTTATCTGTCGAATAAGGATGCAGGGACACATAAAACAGCTGGTTTAAATAAGAGATTATATATCTTTTGCTCAGCTTATAAGAGAGTTCATCGAACTTTGGCGAAAACAGCAGTGTCTCTGTATTTTTATGATAGAATATAGGAAATATGTACTTCTAAAAATATATAAAACGGGGAAATGTTCCACGTGGAACATTTTTATTTATCTTATATTGATGTTTATTTACGTTTCGTATCTTAAAGGTGGTGTCTTTAGTGTTACAGCCTTTTAATCGTATTTTTGGTCTTGGTGATCGTGCTGTTGAATCCGAACAGGAGGATGAAGGAGCATTGTTGGGCAGCGAAGTAGCGCAGCTGCCTATTACTCAAGTTGAACCAAACCGTTTTCAGCCGCGTTCAGTTTTTAATGATGAAAAAATAGTGGAATTAGCCCAGACGATAGAGTTGCATGGCATGATTCAGCCAATTGTTGTGCGCAAGCTGGAAGAAGAGCGCTACGAATTGATTGCTGGTGAAAGGCGCTGGCGAGCTGTACAAGTACTAAAGTGGGGAACTATTCCTGCAATTATTCGTGATATGAATGACAATGAAACAGCGAGTGTTGCATTAATTGAGAACTTGCAGCGTGAAGAACTGACAGTGATTGAAGAGGCATCTGCTTATCAAAGATTGATTGAACTTCAGCAACTTACTCAAGAAGCACTTGCCCAGCGATTGGGCAAAAGCCAGTCGACCATTGCTAATAAGCTGCGACTGCTAAAGCTACCGTCTGCTGTTCAAGAAGCCCTTATGAATAAGGCAATTACGGAGCGCCATGCACGTGCTTTGATCAAGGTAAAGAATGAGGAAGCACAACTTCATGTATTGCAGGAAATTATGGAGCAGGACTTGAATGTCAAACAGACTGAAGAACGTGTTGCTAAAATAGATGCACCAGTGCAGGAAAAGAAGCCCAGACGTCCTCAGTTTAAAGGTGTAAGCAAGGATATTCGTATAGCAATGAATACAATACGTCAATCACTCAATATGGTCACTGATACAGGTATTAATGTAGAGTCTGATGAATCAGATCATGAGGACTATTATCAAATTACGATAAAAATACCGAAGAAAAATTAAATTTACTGTTCCGTCTGTACCTATCGAATAAAAGATGGGTACCTTTTTTTAGATAAATAACTGTTTTAAAAGAAGTTTCCTAACCCATAGTATCCGCTTTCACTATAAATATACAAACGTGCCGAATTTTATTCCAGATTAATGGCCAGTAAGATTACTTTTAAGTTGTTAAAAAGAAGCTATGCGAATAAAGAGCTAATCAACTACCGAAGAGGCCTAATTCGCTCAGCCATAATTTTGAGGAAAAAACTACCATGAAATTGAGTTTCACTTATCCATTCTGTCGAAAAAGTGATAAGATAAAAGAAAGCCTGTAAATGACAGGAATCTTCTATCAGAATTCATTATAAATGCTTGGAAACAAGCTTTTAAATAGGCAGGTGACGAGACAAAATGGGCAAAACTATCTCAATTGCGAATCAAAAAGGTGGCGTTGGTAAGACGACGACTTCTGTAAACTTGAGTGCTTGCTTGGCAACCCTTGGAAATCGGGTATTACTTGTCGATACAGATCCGCAGGGAAATGCTACAAGTGGCGTCGGCATAAATAAGGCCGATATTGATTCTTGTATCTATAATGTGCTTGTTGAAGATGTCGAAGCGGAGACGGTACGTGTCTCAACAAATATAGAAAATCTGGACATCATTCCAGCTACAATTCAGCTCGCAGGAGCAGAAATTGAACTTGTGTCTACCATCTCAAGAGAAATTAGACTTAAAAAGGCATTAGAAGATTTGAAAGATGACTATGATTATATCATCATTGACTGTCCACCATCACTAGGGATTTTGACAATCAATGCACTTACAGCGTCCGATTCTGTACTTATTCCAGTTCAATGCGAATTCTACGCTCTGGAAGGTTTAAGTCAGTTATTAAATACGGTACGGCTTGTACAGAAGCATTTGAACAAGGATCTTATGATTGAAGGAGTACTTTTAACAATGCTTGATGCGCGGACAAATCTTGGACTGCAAGTAATTGAGGAAGTGAAGAAATACTTCCAGGACAAAGTATACAATTCAATTATTCCTCGTATCATTCGTCTTGGCGAAGCTCCGAGTCATGGACAGCCAATAATTACGTATGATCCGAAGTCGCGAGGTGCCGAAGTATATCTTGACTTAGCAAAGGAAGTGTTGGCAAATGGCGAGAGGGTTAGGTAAAGGGCTTGACGCTTTGATTTCCGGAGGCATAGATGTGGAACAGGAAGGGCAGATGACGGAGGTTTCGCCTCGTGAATGCCGTCCAAATCCATATCAGCCGCGTAAAGCATTTGATGCTGAAGCAATTGATGAACTAAAACAGTCAATTGCAGAACACGGAATTATACAGCCGCTTGTTGTGCGAAAAAGTATTAAAGGATATGAAATTGTTGTAGGAGAGAGGCGTTTTCGAGCCGCTAAAGCAGCCGGGCTAAAGCAAATACCTGTCATTATCAAAGAAATGACAGATGAAGAGATGATGGAAGTTGCTCTTCTTGAGAACTTGCAACGAGAAGACTTGACTCCAATTGAAGAGGCATTTGCTTACTCTAACTTGATGAATCAACTTAATCTCACTCAAGAGGATCTGTCACGTCGCCTAGGAAAAAGCCGCTCCCACATTGCAAATATTGTGCGTTTGCTCTCTCTACCAGAAACAGTTGTTACATCTATTAATGAAGGTGAGCTGTCGATGGGACACGGTCGTGCACTTCTCGGGTTAAAGACGAAAGAAAACATTGAGTTGCTAGCTAAGAAAGTGATGCAAGACCGACTGAATGTACGCCAAGTGGAAAAGCTCATTGCCCAGCTCAATGAGCAGCCGCAGAAGAAGGTTGAGAAACCGAAAAAGGATATTTTCTTGACTGAGCAAGAAACAATGTTGCGTGAGCGTTTCGGTACAGCAGTCCATATTCAACGTGGCAAGCGAAAAGGCAAAATTGAAATTGAATTTTACAATGATCAGGACTTAGAGAGAATTCTAGAGTTTCTTGAAAAATAAAATATGGATTCAGGGCAGAGGGCAACATCAAGCCTCTGTTTTTTATTTTTTGTACAAATGTTTCACGTGGAACATTTATAGAAATACATAATTTCTTGTATATTAAGCTTGCAGATGAGATGGAGTTGTCATAATGGTATTGTCAGGTGTATTAATAAACGGGGCCTTCATTATAGCAGGAGGCGGGTTGGGCCTTCTTTTCTCAAATATCCCTGCCCGCATTAAGGAAACCGTTATGCAGGCTATTGCACTTGCGGTAATTCTAATTGGAATGAAGATGGCCTTTGAAACAGATAATATTATCGTTCTATTACTTAGTTTATTAACTGGAGCCTTTATCGGCGAGTTATTTAGAATAGAGGATAGAATCAATGGCTTTGGAAGCTGGATGGAGTCTAGGTTCACTTCAAAGCCTGGTGAGGGAATCAGTGTTGCACAAGGTTTTATAACAGCTTCTCTTATATATGTAGTAGGTGCAATGGCAATTGTAGGTGCGTTGAATAGCGGTTTACGAGGTGACCATGAGATTCTCATTACAAAGGGCATCCTTGATGGTTTTTCAGCACTTGTATTTACAAGCATGATGGGATACGGTGTTATTTTATCAGTTATACCAGTCGTTATCTACGAAGGGATTATTGCGTTGCTGGCAAAACAAATTCAACATACTGTACCAGGAGGCTTCCTTGATGGACTTATCGTCGAGCTGACTGGGGTAGGTGGATTAATGATTGTAGCAATTGGTCTGAATCTACTCAATTTGACAAAAATCCGTATTGGTAATTTGATCCCCGCTCTTGGGACAGTTATTGCAGTCTATGCTGTTTATAGTTTTTTTCAATAATAAAGTGGACTGTTTCCCTATACGGGTGGCAGTCCACTTTGTTTTAATACACTAGATTTCCCAGAGATGAATCGTTGGACGACAGCTGCTGAGAAACGACGAGGTCTTGCTAATGAGTCATCAACTTTCTCCATGATATCAGCAATTCCCTTTGCCATGTCCATTACAATGGACAGTCGTGTATTCTGAAGAACGGCATGCTCCATGAACCCGCTTGTATTCACAATACCAGTCAAATGGACATCACCAATTTCCGGAAGGTTTTTGTTCAAAGCCGCCCCTGGTCTAAGCGGACCTTTGTGAGCGGTTATGTAGCCAATGGAAGTGCTTCTGCCAAGGCAGGCGTCAACTGCAATTATAAATGGATTTCGGTGCTCTTCTTTTATATGTTGTACATAGGCTTCAAGATTCGTTGCATGTACAGGACGATGCAGTGTTCCATAAACGGTCATATTACGAGGCCTTCTTTCAGAAAAAAGCGTTCCTGCCAAGGGGCCTAGTGAATCACCGGTAGAGCGATCCGTTCCGATAAAGACCGCAACATAGTCACAGGGTCTAACAGGGAGCCAAGAAGTTACTTCGCTGCTGATGGATTGGACGAGTGTCTCATCATCATGAAGCAGCCGGATTTGCATTAATTTTTCATTTGATTGCTTATTTAAATTCATAGCTTATCCTCCACCGACATATTGGTATAGTATACGGCTATTTTTTGATGGCTATACGTGCTGATTACAAAGGTGGGGGTACTTCAATGTGGAGAGCGGGATTCAAATGGATGTTTCTCATTATCGGAACAGCAATTGGAGCGGGTTATGCTTCTGGAAGAGAACTTTGGCAATTCTTTGGTCATGAAAGTGGACTTGCTATAGCATTGTTTGCATTATTTTTTACATTCTGCTGTTTGGTTATTATGAACTTGAGCCGAAAAATGGGAACCTCTGATTATCAGCCTCTGTTGCAAGTAATTGTAGGTAAGAAAATGACACCCTTGTATGATCTGATGATTTTTCTTTATCTTTGTACGATTACGATTGTGATGATTGCAGGGAGCGGTGCGACAGGACAGGCGTTCAATATTCCATATTGGTGGGGAGTAGGGTTTCTAGCTGTCGTTCTTGTATTGCTCTTCATTAAAGGCATCAACGGCATTGTCGCGATAAATGGAATTCTATTGCCGCTGCTCATTGGTGGCCTTCTATATGTACTGCTTCTATTCATATCAGATCAGGGTGTATCCTTGTTTGCTGATTGGAAAGAGCAAGGGAACTGGGCATCTGCTTTTCCTTTTACAGCGCTCAATATTCTACCACTTCTGGCTGTACTTGGTGCTATTGGTAAAGAAATACGATCAAAAGGTGAAATACTGATCGCAAGTATCGGGAGTGGTGTAATTCTAGGTGCTATCTCTTATATTTATAATGCGGGACTAATTGAGATTGCTGATGAAATGTTGCTCTATGAGATTCCTCTCTTTGCTATTCTAAAGAATTATCCGATTTCAATGCTCATTACGATGTCTATATTGCTTTGGTTTGCTATCTTCACAACTGCTGCATCTGGTATTCTGGGAATTGCGAGTAGACTTCAAAGTTATTTCAAAAAACCAATGTGGTTCATTGCAGCAGTCGCACTGATTTTCATGATTCCACTTACAACATTTGGCTTTTCTTCACTTGTCAAATACACCTACCCTGTATATGGTGTGCTGAATCTATATGTGCTAGCTCGACTTCTCCTATACCCACTATGGAGGGGAAAGGGACGAAAAAGTTAGTAACGTTTGTCAACTTCTGTAAAGGGTAATAATATGTTAGCTCAAGCTTGCCTTTACGGGAGAACGATTCTAGAATATAGAAATGGAGAAAGAAGTCACCCGAGAGCAATTACAGCAACGTTGGAGGGATTCATTTGAATTCAATGCCTATTTTGGCGACTGTAAACGAGGAAGTAAGTAAAACATGGGACTGGATTACAGGTCCAGAACTATGGCTTACCCTTGGAAAGGGAACTTTACAAATTGTCGTCATTTTACTTCTAGCATCAATTGTCATTAAAGTGGGTAAAAAACTTGTAGAACATATGTTTGCTAATCGCACTCGTGGACCGTTGCGTATTTCGGAGAGACGCGAATCGACAATTAAGAAGCTGATTCAGAATATGCTTACATATGTCGTCTATTTCACAGCTTTTACGATGGTCCTCAGTACATTAACCATTAAAATTGGACCATTACTTGCTGGTGCAGGGGTGGCTGGTCTGGCAATTGGTTTTGGTGCGCAGAGTCTTGTGAAAGATGTCATCTCAGGCTTCTTTATCATCTTTGAAGATCAGTTTTCAGTTGGTGACTATGTGACAGCATCAGGTGTAGAGGGTACGGTTGAAGAAATTGGTTTGCGTACTACGAAAATTCAGAGCTGGACTGGTGAACTGAATGTTGTACCGAACGGGAATATTACTCAGGTGACGAATTACTCGATTTATAATGGACGTGCTGTCGTTGATGTGAATATTCCATATGAAAGCAATATGGCAAAAGCAGAAAAAGTTATTGATGAAGTTGTCAAAGAACTTCCGAATAAATATGAAGAAATTCTAACTGTACCAGAAGTTATTGGTGTGCAAACACTGGAAGTATCCCACTACGTTGTTCGTGTCATTGCGGATACGTTACCAGTTTATCAGTGGGCTGGTGCCAGAATGATCCGTAAAGAGATTCAAGAACGTCTATATAACGAAGGCATTGAAATACCTTCACCACGCCTAGTTATGTATTCACGCGATGATCAGAAGAAATCTGGTGTAGAACCGCATGGAATTGATCCAACACGTGGTAGAGACGCATAACTTAAAAGAGGAGCCGGATACATGGCTGATAAAGAATTTGGCCTGAATGACATTGTTCAGATGAAGAAACCGCATCCGTGCGGTGAAAATCGCTGGAAGATTATCAGAATGGGTGCAGATATTAGAATTAAATGCGAAGGGTGTGGACATAGTGTTATGATTCCTCGCAAAGAATTCGCAAAGAAGATAAAAAAGGTACTGGAAAAGGCACCTGCACCAACTGAAACTGAATAGAAATAGATTATCTGAGTTCTATTAGATATAAAAATAGATAATCTGCCCATAAAAACGGGAAAATCGATAGCCTAGGCTGTCGATTTTTCCGTTTTTCGCTGCTTGTCTTTCATGAACCTTGAATCTATAATGAATCTACGCGTTCATTTGAATGGAATCCTTAAGGAGTTGAATCATGCCATGGCATTGACAGCAGGAATCGTCGGACTTCCGAACGTTGGAAAATCGACACTTTTTAATGCAATTACACAAGCTGGAGCCGAGGCTGCAAACTACCCGTTTGCAACCATCGATCCGAACGTCGGGATTGTTGAAGTTCCCGATGAGAGACTTGATAAATTAACTGAACTTGTAAAACCGAAGAAGACTGTACCAACTACATTTGAATTCACGGATATTGCGGGTATCGTAAAGGGAGCAAGTAAAGGTGAAGGACTTGGTAACCAGTTCCTTTCCCACATTCGCCAAGTAGATGCAATCTGCCAGGTTGTACGCTGTTTCCAAGACGAGAATATTACCCATGTATCAGGAAAAGTGGATCCTATTGATGATATTGAAACAATTAACTTGGAGCTTATCCTAGCTGACCTGGAGTCTGCTACAAAGCGTCTTCAGCGTGTTGAGAAGCTGGCACGCCAGAAGGACAAAGATGCAGTCCAGGAATTCGATATTCTAGAGAAGATCAAAACAGGTCTTGAGAATGAGATACCTGTTCGTGCACTTGAATTTACTGAAGACCAGGAGAAGATTGTGAAAGGCTTTCACCTGCTTACAGCAAAGCCTACATTGTATGTAGCCAACGTTGCTGAAGAAGAAGTGAGTGATCCAGACAGCAATGAAAACGTACAAAAGGTACGAGATTTTGCTGCTAAAGAGGGTGCTGAAGTAATCGTTGTCTGTGCTAGAGTAGAGGAAGAAATATCTGAATTGGACGAGGAAGAAAAAGCAATGTTCCTTGAAGATCTTGGCATTTCTGAATCTGGCTTGGACAAGTTAATAAAGGCTTCTTATCACTTGCTTGGCCTTGCAACGTACTTTACAGCGGGCGAGCAGGAAGTTCGTGCTTGGACATTCGTCAAAGGTATTAAAGCTCCGCAAGCAGCTGGTATCATTCATACTGATTTTGAGCGCGGCTTCATTCGTGCAGAAACGGTTTCGTATGATGACCTGCTTGATGCTGGAACAATGGGCAAAGCAAAAGAAAACGGCAAGGTTCGTCTTGAAGGCAAAGAATATATCGTTAAAGACGGCGATGTCATCCATTTCCGCTTCAACGTTTAATTCAATTGTAAATTTTACAACGTTTAGTCAGTTTCCCCCAACTGCTATTGCAAACACTAGAAAGATTTGCTATAATGTTATCTTGTGAATAGAGTAATTGAATTTACGATTACTCCTTGCTCTTCCCGAATGGAGAAAGAGCCGTTCCAGACCAAAAGGAGGTGTAACGGATGAGAAAATACGAAATTATGTACATCATCCGCCCGGACATTGAAGAAGAAGCTCAGAAAGCTCTAATCGAGCGTTTCAACGGCATTCTAACTGACAACGGAGCGGAGATTGAAAAAGTAAAAGAGGTTGGCAAAAAGCGCCTTGCTTACGAAATTCAAAACTACCGTGACGGTTTCTACGTACTAATCAATATCAACAGTGCAATTGAAGCAGTAAACGAATTCGATCGTCTTGCTAAGTTCTCTGAAGATATTATTCGTCATATCGCAATTCGCGAAGAAGATAAGTAAGATCAAACTTAAGGGGTGGTTCTCATGTTGAATCGTGTCGTTCTAGTCGGCAGATTAACGAGGGATCCTGACTTGCGTTATACACCGAATGGCGTAGCTGTTGCCAACTTCAACATCGCAGTAAATCGGCCTTTCTCCAATCAGGAGGGCAATCGTGAAGCAGACTTCATTGACTGTGTAACTTGGCGCCGACAAGCTGAGAATCTGGCGAACTTCATGAAGAAGGGAAATCAGATTGGTGTTGATGGGCGCTTACAGACACGTCGTTATGAAGATAAAGACGGCAAGATGGTCTATGTGACTGAAGTTGTTGCTGATAGTGTCCAATTCCTTGAATCCAAAGGTGGCAGTCAAGGTCAAAGCAGTCAGGGTGGCGGATTTAATCAAGGCAACCAGGGCGGTTTTGGACAAGGCGGTCAAGGCCAAAGGAATCAAGGCGGTGGATTCGGTCAAGGAGGGTATCCTCAGGACTCCGGTCAAGGCGGCGGCTTCCAGCAGCAGTCTAACCGATATCCGAATCAAAACCGGCAAGATGATGATCCGTTTAAAGACAGCGGAGAACCCATTGATATATCAGATGATGATTTACCATTTTAAGATAAGAAGGAGTGATTTCGATGGCAGTACGTCGCGGACGCGCTAAGCGTCGTAAGGTGTGTTTCTTCACATCTAACGGCATTACACATATCGATTACAAGGATGTAGATTTGCTTCGTCGCTTTATTTCTGAGCGCGGAAAGATCCTTCCACGTCGTGTAACAGGTACTTCAGCTAAGTACCAGCGCAAATTGACTGTAGCAATCAAACGTGCACGCACAATGGCATTGTTGCCATTCGTCGCTGGCGAATAAGAAGAAAGACCTTCCT
>Ga0153999_1000551_pt1 | contig 16271 bp, 18 predicted proteins | sample TSNC083MetaG_FD_104675 | JGI IMG/M metagenome (GOLD analysis project Ga0153999, IMG submission 104675) | Attine ant fungus gardens microbial communities from North Carolina, USA - TSNC083 MetaG | ecosystem: Host-associated > Fungi > Mycelium > Unclassified | place: USA: North Carolina, Lumber... | reverse complement strand
CACATGGCAAATAGTCAGTCTCCTATCCTTCTGATTGCAATTGATAACAACTTCCAATGCATGTATTTGTTATACATCAGAATAGGCAATATTTCTTCGATAATCTCTGGCGTGTGAAGGTTCGAGATGCAGAAGCTCAACCATTATGCGGAAAAATGATGGATAGTACGTGGGTTTGGACGTCTGACAGTTTGCCTCATGAGATTCGTGAACAATAACGAATGGTTGTATTCTAATTGTTCGAGCTCAAGGTGGCGCCGGTCTTGGTTTGATTGTTCTTTTGTTTTCATCTGCCGTTAGGATGAGTTCTCAGAACGAAGAGACCACTACTAATACTCGTTCAACGGTAACTCCTTATCCTGCTGTATACCACTGGCTGGTATCCTAGTGAATATCACACTCTCGATTTTCTAGAATTACTCGCTTGTGTATTTTTTGGACGAACGCTATGTCTTCACCTACTTCTTCATCCATTCGGACAGTCTGTACTTTGCATGGGTCAAAAGTAATGTCCTCTAGTACCTCTCCAAATGCCCTACTCATCTTTTGTTCAGACTGTAGACAAGTCTGACCAACACCCTTTTGGGCCTCCTGTGCCAGGAGCGCCGGTCTTTCGTCAGACCTTCCCAACTTCACAGACCACATGGTCGATTGATAATTCTGTCGTCCCCATCAATCGGGGCGAATTGATTCGCCGAGTAGCCCGCTATAACTCTATCCCCTATGCACGCCATCGCCCGACCCAAACGCTATCGAACTCTGCTACGAATAGCCGTGGCCCCACCTCGAGAAATGCTCGTCGCGGATGTATCGAGCGAATACAGTTTGAGCTCAGCACCATCTCAGTCATGACCGCTGAGGCTGTCCAACGGGATCTACGTTGGGTGGCTGAGGAGAAGGATGCATTTAGAGAGAAACTTGGAGTATTTTCCATCAAAACGTCGTCGTCGTCGTCGTTTTCCGGTAACTGCACTGAATTTGTGCAAGTTTTTTCTTCTGCTGGACCTCTTCGCCGAAACTCGATATCTCGCTCTCTTCTTCGTGCTGAACCAGTTTCGAGCAGTTATCCACGGTGTAAGACTGCTGACCCTTATCTCCTTCCACGAGGAGTCAATGACTGTTTCGATGTCACACTTGTTGGTCGTTCTTTGCCACCACAGCGCAATCACGGCCGAGTCACAAATCTGGAGCCATCTAGTCTGTGTTCGACCCGAGACGCCTCTCATCCACACGAGGAGCTTAGTCAACACTACCCTCTTGGCAAGATGGGTGAAATTGATTTTGATCATGTCGACATTCTGTTTATTCCTTACAATGGGAGGGTGTTTTGTAGAGCTTGCCAGTAAGTTTTCTTTCTTTGTTTCTCCGGAAGACTACATGTATTCATTTTCAATCTCAGTGTCAATCAGCAAAAGACACGGAATTTCGACACTGTACAGGTGGCAAACTTTCCTAATAATGCATCTTGGGATGATCTGTGCGACCATTACTTAATTATGCACCCAAAAGAGAACCAAGAGATTGCGACCCTGACAGTACCACAGGTTATTGAACTTCGGGAGCGACTCCAGGCTTGTTAGCTGCTCAATGTTGCTTCACACTTAAATGATCATTTGTTTTTATGGTTGTCATTTTACTGCCGTTATATACTTTTATGTACAATAGTGTATGTCCTACTCTCGATTCTCTATCACTACAAATTAACCACGTGTTTAAAAAGATTAGCCACGTGCTTGATGTGACTCTCATATGTCACAGTGAAGATGTCACGTCGCCATCTTCGAGGAGGGCGAGGTTGTAAAAAAGCCTTTGATTTTTCTTGCTTTTGACGTTCATATGCTTAATTTCTGCGTCAGAAAATCCGCGCACATTGTTCACGACGGTGCCCAACGCTTCGGAATTCTCTCGGGTCTGCTTCTTCGTGAAACCAGTGCCCCTGAGCAGGTTTTATGTGCCTCAAGTCTGTCAGGAAATTACCTGCAATGGGTGCCAGAAGTGAAGGTGGAAGATGAGAGACAGGGGCAGGCAGGTGACAAAGACCACCATGAGGTGGGACTAAATTAGGCCAAGGCAGGCATAGACAACGTATATGTGCAAATAATGACCCCATGCACGGACCATGTCGAGATCATTCCAGCAGTGGTCGTGGTGCCGGACGTCGAGCAGCGGTTCAGTTCACGCGGAAAGCAAGCGGAACAAGATGGGGAACAAACAGGAACAAATAGGCATAGCCACCTCTCCTGGCTCTTGTCCAGACAACACCCAGACAATATAAACCATCCCGTAATCCGAGCTCATCGCCTGCACCGGCGACAACGAAGACAACGACCTGTACAAAGACCACAGTTTACGGCTCCCCTCAAGACTTTGCTGTACCGTGACAGTGTCACATCTTGACCTTGACACATTTTCACACCGTCACTCTACCTGCAAACAGCTTCTACAAGATTATGCCCGTGCTCACTCGAAACAGATACAAGTCGGACAGTAATCCGCTCTCCGGCTCCGAGTACAATGCTAGCGATCACTCTTCTGCTCCTCCAGATAGGGACCAGGACAGCAGCAAACAGTCCAGAGTACCTGCCTACATGGTCACACAGCGCGGAAGAAGAACTACTCATACTTCCTACAAAGAATCGGACGACGAAATTGACGGCCTGAGAGGTGGTGCAGGGGATCTATTCAACGAACACATAGAGGTCGAGCAGGCTGATGGAGACGACGAGGATGAGGAAGAACGTCTTCCACGCCGCCTCAGGAGACCGGCGCGCAATCTGGATAATTTCGTCATTGATGATGAAGAAGAAAAGCTTGACGATTCGGCAGGGTACTCACTCCGCAGCCGACCTCGCAGGGCGACTACATTACACAAACCTTCAAAGCCTCCGCCACCTAAAAGACATTCCCGATATCCTGCACGTATGGGTGATCGTGTCCGCGAGAAAAAGGAGGATGATCAATATATCGACCATTCAGAACCTTCATCTCTTGATGCAGATGGCTCTGTCGATAACGAAGATACCATGGGCACTTCCGACCTTGAAATCACCATGGAACCTGTGGCTATACCCGAACCCGATCCTGAACCCGAGCTTGACAAGGATGGCAAACCATACTCGTTCCGTCAGCGCCAGAAGATTAATTACGCTATTCCTCCTCCTCTTGAAGAAATGTCTCGGCCACCACCCAAGATTAACGGAAACCGAAACGCTGGTAATAAAGGTGGATATGGTAAGGTGAAGAAAACAGGCCCTGGTTGGAGTGCTGGTGGTGCAGAACTTGGACGTTGGATGGGTATGGGAGGTGATGACTCCGTAGGTCCTGCGTCCTTTTCATCTCATGCTTGATCTTAATACAACACAGGATTCGGACTATCCAACAAGAACACCTCGAAAACAACCATTCAACTTAAATCCTTTCGGTACTCCGGCTGCTGGTGGCATGCTTGCCGGCGACCTTGCCACTGCTGGTACACCGTCTAACCTTGGAAGAATAGGTGATGCCGGTACTTCTCTCTCGCTATCATAGAAAACTGCATATACTGACACCATAGTAGCCTTGGCTGATGCTGATCCCCTCGGTGTGAATCAGAACGTTACCTTTGACGAAGTTGGTGGTCTCGACGAACGTGAGTTTGACCGGCACCACACTTGCGCCTCTGGGCCTAGTTTTTTTCCCTTTAGACATCCACTCGCTGAAGGAAATGACACTCCTTCCTCTGCTTTATCCTGAAATCTTCCAGCAATTCGGTGTGACCCCTCCTCGCGGTGTTCTATTCCATGGACCTCCTGGAACCGGTAAGACACTCTTGGCCAGAGCCCTCGCGGCCAGTTGTCGCTCAAATGGGCGTTCGATATGCAAGTTCTTTTGTTCTGCCTCATTTTTCTATGATGACCCGTTTTCTCCGATAGCCTTCTTTATGCGCAAAGGTGCTGATTGTTTATCGAAGTGGGTAGGTGAAGCTGAACGTCAGCTACGTCTTCTCTTCGAGGAAGCCAGAAATTCTCAGCCCTCGATCATCTTCTTTGATGAGATTGACGGTCTGGCACCTGTCCGCTCTTCCAAACAAGATCAGATTCATGCTTCTATCGTGAGCACACTGCTCGCACTCATGGATGGTATGGATGGTCGAGGGCAAGTTGTTGTCATTGGGGCGACCAACCGTCCTGACGCTATTGATCCTGCTCTGAGGCGACCTGGACGATTTGATCGGGAGTTTTATTTCCCATTGCCGGGATTGGATGCCAGAGAGAAGATTTTGAGGATTATGACAAAGGGATGGTCGGGCTGGGGGCAAGAAGGAGATGAGCAAGTGAAGGAGCAAACGAAGGAACGGTTGAAGGGGTTAGCGAAATTAACCAAGGGGTATGGAGGCGCTGACTTGCGGGTACGTGGTGTTCCTCTATGATTGAACGTTCGGTCAATAGTTAACCATGGCTTATCAGGCCTTGTGCACGGAGGCAGCATTGAACGCTGTGCAACGTAGATACCCCCAGATTTACAAGTCAACGGAGAGGCTTTTGCTGAAACCCGAGTCAATCAATATTCAGCTCCGAGACTTCATGATTTCCATAAAAAGTAGGTTTTTCCCCGTGCATTTGCAGTAACAAAGTTAATTCGGAAATTAAGAAATTGTGCCTTCTTCTGCCCGATCATCATCTTCGGTTGCCAATCCTCTTCCTCAACAATTTATACCGCTTCTCGAGAATACCCTAGAGAAAGTCAAGGAGTCGATTAACAAAGTTTTACCCTTGGAGAAGAAACTCAGTGCCTTGGAAGAAGCTGAGTTTGAAGATGAGGGTGGCGAAGATGGTGCTTTGGACCGTGAGATGTTTTCTCAATGTATGTATGATTTACCCAACGGCATACCACCGGTCCCAAAGTTGACTTTTGGTAGCAATGCAAACATTACGTGTTTATCGTCCACGGATACTGATTCATGGCTCTGTTGGGATGGGGCAGAATTACATCGGCGCCGCCGCGCTACATCACCTAGAAGGCTGTCATGTGCAGACTTTGGAACTTGGTACTCTTTTGGGAGATTCCACACGAGTATGTCCCTGTCGATCACCGATATCTGATCTGATACTGAACTTGGACTGAGACTGCAGAAGCTGCTGCTGTACAGCTATTTGTAGAGGCTAAGCGTCATCAACCGTCAATTCTTTACATTCCTTCCCTCCTTAGTTGGTGTGCTGCCGTAACTGAGACAACACGATCCACCGTCCGTGCGATGCTTGATACCTTATCTCCAACCGAACCCATCCTTCTCCTTGCCCTTATTGATGGCCCGTACTCCCAGCTCCCGTGCGACGTCAAACAATGGTTCGGTCATGCGAAAAATAACCGTATACTTGTACAATCTCCCACGGAGGAACAAAGGGGAGCATTCTTTGCCCCACTTATCAATGATATCTGGCGACCGCCGACTCAATTCTTGGATGGTATCAAGAGGAAGAAAAGAGTTCTAGAGGAATTGCCTGTTGCTCCGCCATTAGAGCCCAGAAAACCTACAGACGCGGAATTAGCGCTGCAAGCTGCGAATGACCATAAAACGATTACGCTATTAAAATATCGACTGGGGCCGATTCTTACAGAGTTGAAGCGGAAGTTTAAGAGATTCACTAAGAGGGCTTCGGTGAGCAAGCTGTTAACTCTCCGACCGGGTTGAACAGGTTGCTGACTTGAGTTCTAGGAAGAGTATAATTATAATTTCTCAGAAGTCATTAATATTCAGACCGAGACGACGACTACAACGATGACTGTGACAACTACAGCTGCGGCCCCGGAGGTGAATACGGAAGCTGTTCCTCATACTAATGGCATTAGGGAGGCTGTTGATCAGCAGCAGTGCCAGCAAGGTGTAGTTAATGGGGATATGGACGTGGATTCTGCTCCAACTGTTACGCCTCTGTTACATGATGTCGACCTTGAGAAGATGCATGTTGACTTATACAGGGGACGATACCTTACACCTCAAGATTTTCTCGATGATATATCGAAGATCGTTCAGAACAGTGAACTTCGTGCTTTCGAAGATATGGACCGGATGTATAAAGCTCAAGCTATGCTTATTGCTACACAGGTCAGCATTCAGGAGTTTGATCCAGCTTTCAAACTTGAGTGTGAGAGAATGGCTGTTCGTGAACGCCAGCGGAGAGAAGAACGTCGGAAGAACAAGGAGAAGGAAAAGGAAAAGGAGGAGAAGGAGGAAGCGGTTACAAGGAGAAGCGCAAGAATCCCAGGCCAGACATTGGAGATTTCCATTATGGATCCTGTCAAACTTGAAAGGAGGCTAAAAAGGCAGAGGGGAGCAAGTGCTGGAAGTTCGCATGAAGGTGAGGAAGATGGGCGAGGTGAAGACGAACAGGAAAGAGAGTCGAAGAGATCGAGAATGTCTACTGAAGAGAACGAGAGAGTCTCTCTCGAGGGGGCAGGGCAAGTCACCCATGTGAGGTCCGTCCATTTTGCAGCGTCAACGGAAGTCGTAGAGCCTTCGCAACCTATTCAAACTTTTGGAGATGCTCCTGCTGCTACAGTGCTAGAACCTATGATCGTTGATACCGTACCTTCAAGTGGTTTTGATCCGATCTTGTTGAATCCAATGGAGAATGTGTTTGGGACACCCAGAGCGAGTGGGACTGCCAGTCCTGCAATCAAGCAGCCTACAGATGTGATGAATGCTTCATCATCCTCGTTGCCAGCTCCATTGGTATCTAATCCTCTTGACTCTCCACTAGAATCCGACGTCTCTTCAATTCCTCCTGCGCCTCTTGTGACGACGAATAGTGATCCGTTCCTTGTTCTTCCGCAAGTCCCAGACCATCTTCATGGACATGAGAATTTCCGAACGCCATCCCCGCGACAGCATACATCTCTCAGTCGGACAAAGACTCCTGAACTCCTCCCCATCGCTGCCCAAGATCTTTTACCTGTGATCGTTGAACGATCGCCTACTCCTCTTCCCCAATTTCACGTTGATGAGATGTTGCTTTCAGAACTTCATCAGCAACTGGCGAAGATAACTGCACCGTTGAATATTGAGCAACTTGAGCAATTGCGTGCGACATGTCTTGAAAGTGTTTGGAGGCATCGGATGGACTGGGAGAGAGATGGCGTCGTGAGGGAATTAATGGAACAAGTGAAGAGGTTTGTAGAAGAGGTTACAGATCCGGATGATTTATAAATCAATGTGTATGAAGGGTTGTAAGTTGTTCCCCGTTGGAGAGATGATTGGAGACTTTGCGTTTTCTTATTTATTGTAATTTACAGAATGTATATAGTGTAGTCAATTCCCCGAATTCATCTTCTCGAGGTTAGACTGGGGTTACTTTGAGATGGCCTGTTGTTGTGTGGGCGAGGTTGGCATATAGTTGTCGCAACACCTTGGTCGATTCTATTTGACAACTGGCAGATGGTGCTGCTGGAAGATAGGATAGACATCTCTTTGAAAGGCGTGAGTATAGTTGGCAAGTTTTTTTAATTTTTGCATTCTCAGATATAAAAGGACCCTCGATCGGTGGTTGCATCTCAGTTCTTCACACCACTCTTCTCAGTCCGTATGTCGAGCCATATCGACTCGGGGTTCTGAATTTGTCAGATGAGCCAGGGTGCACTTTCAACCTTGTCACAATGCTCTTGACTAAATAGGGGAGGCAACGAAGGTTGGTTACGCTCCAGAGTGAAACCCAGCTATCAAGCGGCCTGACAAAGCAGGAGGACTGATCAAGGATGGTCATGATTGAGAATTGATATCATCCTGGTTGTCTAGAGTATGGCAGCAAGTCAGAGAAGAGTTTATAATGCAGGAGGGTCATGATTTGAGACTGGTACTATCTCACATAGTTTAGTAGTAGTATAACAGCTAGATTGCATTTGTCTCTCAATCTATGACATATCTGCAAAACCAGAGTCATTTTCAATGAAAACATCACAAAAAATCAAATACAACACAAGTTTGAGAAGCCAAATTCCGATATCAAGGCATTATACATCAGGATATGGGGGATGAGGAGACGGTGTTAAGGTGCTCGCTCTGTGGATCTTTACTGACATGATGTACCAGCTTGAACTGCAGCAACATTTCTAATTGTTACATTTGAATCAGTTAGTGAGATGGTTTTCGGAGTACTCAATGTTCTGTCAATGTCAATCTTGGTTATCAATATTTATTTTCGAAAGCTACAGGAGCACTGCTTAACTACATAAGACTACAGCTCCAACTTGGAATATTGTTTCGGACTTGGATGTTGGTAGTTTTCCTACCCATTTCAATATGCAGAAAATCAGAGATAAAGATTCGTATTCTCTTGGGTCCATGAAAATCGACATGCTACTTCATTCTGGTTCAGGGCGTGTTTCGGAATCCCATCAGATACTGCATTGTCTGGAAAGCGGCCTAGAAAGTCCCTGTAAATTGATGAACTCTTCAGAAATGGACTCTATCCAACTTGCCTTGGGAGAGAACTGTGGCACCCTAGTTATTGAATTTGTCAATGAGCGCTTTTTTCAGTAGTCACAGAGACTTACATATGACCACTGAGGGCAACTTCAAAGTACGTTAATCCTCTTTCGGTGTGCGTATTACCCAAAGCTCCGACACCATCAATAATGAAGCTGTCATTTTGGATAGGTGTCTGGAAGCCTTGCTTGCCATTCCCTAAAGGAAAGACAAGATGAGATTAGTAACTGGGCTGTTGATCGTTCGATCACGTACAAGTCATACTAAGCGAAAAAATCATGTATGTCACCATTGGGCCACGTCACGCTGTTACCGTGCACTCACTTTTGAATCACGATCCTCGTTCTAAAGCAAAGAACAGTGAAGACGTCGTTCTCGAGTGACAGCACCACTTACCCCTCAGCAATGAGAATGAAATCAGCTAATCCATGAACAATCACGGTCCTGTTGCTCTTCTCAATAACATTGGGGAGGACACTGAGAGCGGAAGGTAAACTTCCATCTCCTCGAGGGAAGACATCTTCATCAGAACATTCGGTCCAAGTCACATTAGGTGCATGGATTGCTTGTTTGACGTCGGATCTGTCGAAGTAGAGAGGTTCCAATTGGACTTGAGGAAATGAACCACTGGGAAATTTCATTAGGTGAGAATGATCTATGAAATGTACATCAAACACTAACGGGAAGCCGAGAACGTCCCAGAGAATTGGATAAGTATCGAAAATCCTGTATATATCGAATGCAGGATTGACCGTAAGCGCCGCTTCGAAGATCATGTCCCAAACGTCGCAACCTCGGTCGGCAAAAATCGATGTTCCCGGGAGCGGGAGGAGACCCTTGGGCGGATACGTGACATATTTTTCAAAGTACCCTGTGTAGTTACAGTGTTCGGCAATGGCATCGAGCTCATCCATGACAGTTTTACTTGAAATAACAGATAAACACAACAGAGACGATGGAGGAAAAGATAGACACAAACTTTAGGGCGAAGACATTTTCATATTTATGTACGAAATCGACAGCAGGAATTTGTTCCTGTACAACGTCCCATGACAACGAAGCTGTAATGTATGAAGACCAAGTACTGCAGTGCAGACGAGATGAAACATACGGTCGGAAATCCAGATGCCCTGCAAATCCAAATCAAGTGCACCAGGGTTTTCGTAAATGTAGTTGGCGATGTCTATGGACGAGTATTAGTAAACACTATCGAATGATTCCGGGCAAACTTTTACACGGGACATATGTTCCTGCATACTTGATGAAATGAGGTTAGGATTGATCTACATGGACCAAAGCTACAACATACACTTTCACCGGAAACATAAAATTTCTTGTTCTTCAGCTCCGAAAATACTTCCAGGAACTGCTGAAGAAAACCGACAAGCTGTTCGGCGAGATCATCTTCATTCTATCCAGAAATGAAGAAACGATTCAGGAACTATTACGGAGACTTTAGTAAAACTTCTCACTCGGATATTAGGCACTCCTTGTGAAAAGCCAGTACCGACAGGTTGTTCCACCCAAAGTACACTTGATAGATTCGTCCAGCTGAATTCGTTTTGGGTAGGCTTCGCCTGACCCCAACTCCATGACATCGGCTATAGGAATGTTAGATATCAACATCATGCAGGTGGTCTAATCCAAACTTACACCATTCTCCTGCAACAGACCCTCGAGTGATGAGCATCCGGGCCCGCCGTTAGTCCAAAAAATTAAGTCATCGAGGCTTCCTGCAGGTCCAGGAGGAAAGAACCAAAAGAAGAGCTATGGCGATGTTAAATCGGGATTCTAGAACACTTGAAACAAACTTACCTTTCGGGTCTCATTTGCGTTGCCGCTTATAGGCAAAAGGCCGGCCCAGCTCGGACCCACATCAAAATCAACCTCGGGTATAGAGGCACCGTCAACAAAGAATTCTTTGGGAGCAATGGCACTTGATCAGTACAAGGGCCCCTCAACTTATTTCGACGTACGGGATGCTTTGGGGTTGGAAAAGGTGATATTCTGGACTCCACCCGAGGACTCTATCCTTTCTACAAAAGGTCCCTTCCATCTCTTGGCAGCTTCCAATTGCCGTGCCAACAATTCGCTTTTCCTGAATTGTCGTGCATTCACGGCGGAACTCAAGAGAAAAGCCACTACAACCAGCGAGGAGAATACAGTTGAGAAGAATGTACTCCTAGTCCCCATGATTTTCCAGAGGTCTACAGGAGACGGGAGAGTTGAAGTTGAAACTCAATCCTAAGAATTACTACATTGTGCTCCTTTACCACGCTCACAAATAGCACTGAGAAATCCATGTTGCATGTGGGGGACTTCCCATAAGGATCTGGGAAATTCTGAGACATGTGAAATCTGAATTTCCAGGTGTGACGTCACGCCGTGTTGCAATGCGACACAACAGTAATATCATGTCTTTAGAACACTGCTTGCATGTTGTGCAACAGTTCTTTGTGGTAGAATGAAGTCTCCCTCTGACTTTGATAAGAGCCATGAAAACTAGAATGTAAGCCTAGTGACTCAGATTGTGTTTGGCTCCTTATTCCCTCGAGAAGAATCTTCGTCACACAACCTTTGGTAGCTCATACTAGTTAGCCCAGCTTCATTCTATATTGGAGACAACATCTGTATATGGTATGTGACCTTGACCTGTAATGGAGAGGATATCTATATAGTACAGCACTCACTAAACAAGGAAAATACTATCCTTTTTAGCGTGACGTTGGTCAGCTCCCTGCCCAATTCATGCTCGGCATCTCGGCACGGAGCAGTCTTCGAAAATCTGAGGTCACAGATTTTCTCAGTATTTTCTCACAAGAAGCTATCTGTGGGAGGTGATACATGGTCATGCAAACACATGCGAGAGAGAATTACAAACAGGGTGGATTGTTGAATATTGGCGGAAAGGCTAGGTGAGAGGACGACTGATGATCGAGGGACTAGAGACAAGCCCAGACTAGGCTCAGCCGGATATATTAGCAGGCAATCTATCTAACTCAGAAGAAATAAAAGAACAACAGCGATGTTGTTACGATCTTACACCCCCCGTGTTCGAGAATGAAGGTTATGCACGCAGAACCAGACCGAAGTTAAGACAACCTATCTACTGTACAGGTTCTTAAATTGTTACAACGTGATCCGTGAGTCAATACAACTACTGCGGTTTCGAGTCGTGGCTGTGCTCTGAGCTGTCGGCGAAACAGTATGTGGCAGTGAAACTCGTTACAAATGTATCGCAAGATCACAGGGCCAACATGTTGAGAATTAGGCAGTGAATGAATAGTGTAAGTTACATAGCACGAGGAAAACTTTATATATGATGTTAGTGACACTATGGACACAGGAATCTACTCCCCGACTGAAGGTGCAGGACAGTTGGGCTTCAACTATCAAATTGACATGTAAAAATAATGTTCGAATGCTAGAATAATCAAAATCTTGGAATGAAATGTAATGTGCAAGCAGTCATATTGACTAGTGAATGACACCAGTTCGTTCATTTACTCACAAAACAAGCAGCTGTCAGCAAGCTCTCAAGGGAGACAACCTAAGACCGGCAGACTTTCTACAAGTCGTGATAGCAGATAGAATTTTACAAGTTGTAGAACAGTGCCTTTAATGACAGCTTCAGACTCTCCCTCTCCTCTGAGCCTAACCACTCCTGTTCAGCTTGCCTTGTCGTTTGGACCAAGGGAAGTAGTAGGCTATGACCAAAAGGTTTATAGTCATAAGACATTGTCGTCCTCGAGAGAAGAGACCGAGGAGAAGAAAGACCAGAAACGCACAGAAGAGGAAATGAAGGAGGATAAGAAGGTCCTCAACATTAAAATAGCACCAAAGACGTCCAGGTGCGCTCCTCTCCGTCCGATCCATAGAAATGGGACTCAACCCTCAACACCTAATTCGTTCACTTCCAAATCCCGTTCGCTGATCTCTCTTGCGAGCAACAACATCCTTCATCTAACTTTTTTCTGTCATGGTCAGTTGGAAGATGAGAAGAGGAAGCTGGATGAAGTAGGGGTGCCGTAGCGGTAGAGACTAAGGAGTGGGGTGGACGAGATGGGGAGTGTGGCGGTCGAGGGATTGCCATTATTTTGCCACTTCGGAGGGATTCATCAAGAGGACGGACGATCTCGATACCCCTGGAAGAGTCGAGACATACTTTGATGCGAGCACTTTGAAGGGATTAAGTGTTCATTAGGAGGAGGGTCGAACGTCCATAGATACCACTGGCAGTCTCGAGACACTCTCGTGCGCAAGCTACATTGTCCCGAAAAGAGGGCTAGGATCGGAGTGGTATAGTGGACAGCATTTGCACTGCCAGAACAAGGAATACAGGTGGCTAGAGAACTGGAGAATGCATGCCATTGGCATTGTCGAGCTTGCTGTTGCTTCAAATATAGTCAACTTGATAACCATACAAGTACAACATTGCTGTTGCAAATAGAGTCAAGTTGTGTATAGACAACAGCAGAAGCAACATGCAATTCTATGGGCCTAGTGTAGCCAACTAACCCTGCAATTCAGTCCTGAGCTCGCTGTTATTTGTCCAACATTCTCACAGTTTACAATAGTAGTCACAAAGGTCCAATCACAATCCTTTGATCATGTTATTCTTCGAGCTGTCTCATACCTTTATCAAGAGGTTGCTAGTAAACTGATTCTAGAAAACGAGGTCGTCTGCAATGGTCTTTCATACATTTGTCTATACATGAGCTCAGAATTATACCAACTAATTCAGAGAAAAAATGACCTCAAAAGTCAAGACAACCTCAATGGGAATAATCTCACACATATCAAAACGATGATCCCTCCTAGACCTGGGTTATGCGGTCTTTGAGCCAATCCAATCCTTCAGGATAATAGGATTCGTGCCCATATCTGGCTACAGCTAACCTGTCAAACTCTCCCATTAAGGCTACGAACTCAGTCGTTCAATAATCAAGGTTACAGTCATATCCTTCACTGGACACCAACAAGACGAAGCGTCGAAGCGCTAGAAGTGTTCTTTTCAGACACGCTTTCAGCAGAGCAAGTCCTCTTTCGAAATCAATCAATCTGTGGTGGATCAAATCAAATGACATCGATGTCATCTCCTACCTGGGGTACCTCCAGTTGGACACCCTCATCCACGTATCACCCCTCTAATACTACTACATCGCTGAAGTCTAGTCTCTGTTCGTTTCCTTTGAGTGAGTCCTGATTCCTTCTACCGCCAAGGGCTGTGAGTATTGTGTCTCTTCGACCAGGAAATTAGCCTCGTCGGGCATGAACGAAGTACAGGCCTCAGGCATATCCTGTGTTAACCAACTATACGATGGACCTTAAAAGACTGGATAACTCTGATTCATGATGCAGCACGATCAATGTCTCTAGCATCTACTGAGTACAACTTCCCTCAACAGAAAGTGCTCCTTTCCAACTTGCGTTCATGGCATGTTTCTCTTGGTGCGCACTACCATCAACGTACAGTCATGACCCTGATTCCAGTCATCTAGCCAAACACTCAACACTGGCCGCTCTCAAGGACATCATCACCCAAGGCCACCTCAAGATATCGGACTCAGCAGCGACGTACTATTACGGTGAACGGCAGGATGGCTGCAAGGGCGTTCGTCTCACGATTATTGACGACGATTTCTGGCTACGCGTCTTTTTGTAAGTAGCCATATCTTCCTCTATGTCGCCGTCTAAGCCCACTCAAATCCCATACAGATCTGGAGACTTGGGTTGTAAGTACCTGCATCCAAAATCCTAATGTGCCCATGAACTCACCTCGCTCAATCCTACAGTCAGCGAAGCTTACATGGCTGGTGATGTCCAAGTATCATCCCTTAAAGATTTCATGGATGTGAGTGTAGCCCCTGTCATATATCTCGCTGCTCCTGATATCTGCCTCTAGCTTTGGCTCAGCAACCGGTCGAGAATGGACAAGTTCTCATCTACCATTTGGAGGGCATGCTCTGCAATATCTGGTCTATACAATGGATTCTTCGGTCAAACGCACTCTCAAGCCAGGCTAAATGCCGTGGCGAGCTACGACCAGTCGAATGCGCTGTTCAAGGTAATCTTATCCTGCCAATGAGCAGTCATGAAGCCTTACACTTGGTTTCAGGCATTCCTTAGCCAAGAGATGATGTATTCGTGCGCCCTGTGGTCTGAGGAAGAAGGGGGCGTTCGGGGTGATCTCGAAGGTCGCCCATTTCCTTCACAGGATTTGGAAGCTGCTCAGAGGCGCAAGATTGGCCATGTCCTACGCAAGGCACGAGTCAGGCCTGGTCATCGTGTTCTTGAATTTGGAAGTGGTTGGGGAGGCCTGGCTATCGAGGTTAGTGGCCGTGATCGATGACCTTAGAGATGCTGACCGAGTATACAGGCTGCGCGAACATATGGCTGCCAAGTGGATACATTGACTCTCTCGATCGAGCAGAAGACTCTTGCAGAGGAGCGAATCAAGAAAGCAGGGTTGGAGGACCACATCCGGGTTCACCTTCTCGACTATCGCGAGATCCCCGCAGAGTTTGAGAAGGCCTTCGATGCTTTTGTGTCCATTGAGATGATCGAGGTCAGCTTATCTGTGTTCTTATAAGCATTTTTTCATGAGAAGCCTGTCTAGCACGTTGGCCCGAAGTACTACGACACTTACTTCCAACTAGTAGACTTTGCTCTCAAGTCGAAAGATGCTGCGGTTGTTATCACATCTTCGACCCTTCCAGAATCGAGATACACTGAGCATCAGTAGGTCCTAGAAACTGACTCTGGAGATCATTAGTAATTGTTTATCACTTAGAGCTCAAGACTTTGCACGCCGCTACATATGGCCTCACGCATCCATGCCCAGTGCAACAATGCTGATTGATAGTATGAACATTGGCTCGCAAGGCCTTTTCACAGTAGAAGGGGTCGAGAATCATGCTGCACGTAGGTCTAGGATCACGCTGTTCGACTGCGATTTGACTCATATTGGCATCTAGATTACCCACGCACGCTCCGTGAATGGGATCGCCGTTTCGAAACCCGTGTTACTCAGGGCCTCCTCGTCAAGGACTACCCTTCACTGACCTCGGACGTCAAGTACGAAACATTCAAGCGTAAATGGAGGTACCTGTCTGCCTACGCTAGTGCTGGGTTCGCAAAAGGGTGGATCACATGCCATATGGTCACATTCATTCGTCAAGTAAATCTCATTGTCTGTGGTCTCCTGCATGAAGTCTGACACCCTCGCTTCATAGGACGATGCTCCAGAATCCTGTGACTGATGTATTCCTAATAGAGACTATGGTTAGACTTATAAATTCATGAAGAACTGGCCAATTCTAATTCTTGAGACTATATCAGTACTTTTCTTAATTGCTTAACATGTGGACATTTTTATTTATCACATAAGATTTTTTTAATTCATATTCGTAAATTGTACTGTCTCGTAATGTCTAATCCGGTACTAGTGATTGTATGAAGTTATCGATATTCAAGAACGGCTCATTCGGACCTCATTCCCCAGAATATATTTTTATTCTTTCATTTTTAATTCATCCCTATCATGGAAATCTTCCTGTGCGCAAATATCGAATTCTTGTAGTCTTCCATGACTGTAAACCTGAGTTGCTTATAGGCCCAGTCTCAGGGACTAACATCAACATGTCTGACATACTCTATTTCCCAAAATTTGCTATATCATCTTATTAATAACAAGTACTGTACCATGGAATATTGAATGGCATTTAATGCGCCATAGTAGAGTTCTTCGATACATGGACTTGTGGTCGGAGAGTGGTGTGTCTTCTTGTTTCATGAAGTAGCATCCATT
>Ga0153999_1000550_pt1 | contig 16306 bp, 11 predicted proteins | sample TSNC083MetaG_FD_104675 | JGI IMG/M metagenome (GOLD analysis project Ga0153999, IMG submission 104675) | Attine ant fungus gardens microbial communities from North Carolina, USA - TSNC083 MetaG | ecosystem: Host-associated > Fungi > Mycelium > Unclassified | place: USA: North Carolina, Lumber... | reverse complement strand
TCTAAAACACCTTCTACATAACCTTTAATAGCGGTAATAGGCGTCTTTAAATCATGGGAAATATTGCTCATCAGTTCTTTGCTTTCCCGCTCGTATTGCATGCCGACTTCAATCTGCTCTTTCATTCTGACACGCATCTCTTCAAACGTCGTAAACAACTCACCTATCTCATCTTCGGCTTCTGATTCTACACTGAAGTCCAAGTCACCGTTTTTCATCCTTTCTGCTGCCAACTTTAATTCGCCAATTGGTTTTACTATACTCTTATAGAGCCAGACTGTCAATAATGTTGTCCCTATAAATAATATACCTACTATAACGGTAACTGTTTGAATCAGCGTAAGCCTGATACGGGGTGTCAGGGATCTCACATCTGTGACTATAATAATCTGACCTGCGCTCCCATCCGTAAAGGTAAAATCTTTTTGTTTTACATAGAGGGAGGACCCTTCCATCAAATAGTAATTCCTGTCACCCTCAGAGGCAATATACATCTCATCCAAATCAATATCTTCAGTACTCCCTGAATAGAGAATCTCCGCACCTCGTTTTATCACAAGAAATGCTGAATTCTCTGCCAGACGTGCATTTACCTCATCCAAATATCCTTCATCTTCCAGCCTATAAGGCTGTTCTGCCAATGAAGTTTCTAATTCGTCAATAATTGAAGAGTTCACGCTTTCCATTAGCTTTAAAGGATCATAAAAGATTTCCAGAGTGGAATCTGATAAGCCAAATTGCTTTTCTATGGCATTAAGACCCACACTTGATATGATATAAACTGATATGAACATCAACAATAAAGGTACGAAGCAAATCATCAGATATGATACCTTTATTCTTGTCAATAACTTCACTAAATCACCCACTTAATTTTGTTAATTATGTTAATTAATTTTACCACAAATTAATAAGTTTGGGTGTAAACAATTAAGCAAATATATAAATTTTTCATAAAATTTCGGGAAAAGTATAAGTTTTCAAATCGTCCACCTTATCAAGCGCCTCCCACGGCAGCTTCAAATCATCCCTGCCGAAGTGTCCATAGGCCGCGGTTTGTTTGTAGATTGGACGACGTAAATCCAACATTTTGATGATTCCGGCAGGGCGCAAATCAAAGTTATTTCTGATGATATCAACGATTCGGCTATCGGATAATTTGCCGGTACCAAAAGTATCCACCCTGATTGATGTCGGATGGGCAACACCTATGGCATAGGAAAGCTGAATTTCGCACTTATCGGCGATACCGGCGGCTACCAGGTTTTTGGCCACATAGCGGGCCGCATAAGCAGCTGAACGGTCTACTTTTGTACAGTCTTTACCGGAGAAGGCGCCGCCGCCGTGACGAGCATATCCGCCATAAGTATCTACAATGATTTTTCTGCCTGTCAGGCCGCTGTCTCCCTGAGGACCGCCAATGACAAAGCGGCCGGTAGGATTAATAAAAAATTTGCTGTTTTCATCAACCATTTCGGCGGGGAGTATTGCATCAAATACATATTTTTTGATGTCCTCATGGATTTGTTCCTGAGTTACCGACTCATCATGCTGGGTTGAAAGGACAATCGCATCTAAACGTACCGGCTTGCCTGCTTTGTCATATTCTACCGTAACCTGGGTTTTCCCATCAGGCCTTAGATAGGGTAACGTATTATCTTTTCTAACCTTTGTCAGCTGCCTTGCCAACTGATGGGCAAGGGCAATGGGATAAGGCATGTATTCACTGGTTTCATTGGTTGCATAACCAAACATCATTCCCTGGTCTCCGGCTCCGATTGCTTCAATTTCTGCTTCGGACATTTTATTTTCTCTGGCTTCTAAGGCTTTATTAACGCCCATGGCAATATCTGCGGATTGCTCGTCTATAGCCGTAAGCACACCACATGTTGCCGCGTCAAAACCATATTTTGCGCGGGTATAGCCAATATCTTTAACCGTTTCCCGGACAATTTTCTGGATGTCAACATATGCATTGGTGGTAATTTCACCCATAACCATCACAATACCGGTGGTTGTACAGGTTTCACAGGCCACACGGCTCATGGGGTCTTGCTCTAGTAAAGCATCTAAAATAGCATCCGATATTTGATCGCACATTTTATCCGGATGTCCTTCTGTTACTGATTCTGAAGTAAATAGTATCTTTTCCATTTTATTTTTCTCTCCTTTTTTTCAAAAAAAGTCCGCTTTAAGCGGACTTGATTCATTATATATCAAATCCTCTTATTGTTCGATTTTACTCGCTCAGGCAGGCACCTTCCATTATGGGGTTGCCGCAACATCGTCGATCCTTGGTCTCCGTTGCTCTGAATAAGAGAAGTTCTATTAACTTATTTTCAATTTGAATTTTTGGATATCCTTTTCTTCGCTGACTTTCTCAATCATGCCGCCAAGTCCTTTAATCTTGCCATCAAAGTCTTCATAGCCACGCTGTATAAATTCTATCCCATCAATACTCGTATAACCATCGGCGGTCAGACCGGCGATAACCAATGCCGCACCCGCTCTTAAATCAGGAGCACTCATACTGGCACCTTTAAAACTCTCAACACCTGTTATGATAGCCGCATTCCCTTCAACCTTAATATTACCGCCCATTCTGGACAATTCATCAACATATTTGAAGCGGTTCTCAAATATACTCTCTGTCACAATGCTAGTCCCTTCTGATAATGCCAGCACAGCAGCTATCTGTGGCTGCATATCTGTGGGAAATCCCGGATATGGTAATGTTTTTATATTTGTTGGCCGGCATCGTTTTGTTGCCACCACGCGAAGCGAATCACAGGATTCATCTATCTGGGCTCCCACCTCGACTAACTTAGCCGAAATAGATTCTAAATGCTTTGGAATGACATTCTTTAGCGTAATATCTCCTTTTGTGGCAACTGCTGCACACATGAAAGTTCCTGCTTCAATTTGATCTGGTATAATGGTATATTCCGCGCCTTTTAATTGCGAAACCCCTTTGATACGAATGACATCAGTACCTGCACCTTTGATATCAGCCCCCATACTGTTTAAGAAATTGGCAACATCAACGATATGAGGTTCCTTCGCCGCATTCTCCAGAATTGTCCGACCTTCTGCCAAAACAGCAGCCATCATCACATTAATGGTTGCGCCAACGCTGACAACATCGAAATAAATATTCGTACCTACAAGCTTATCCGCCTTAGCGACAATCATCCCCTGTTCAATCACCACCTTGGCACCAAGGGCTTTAAAGCCTTTTAAGTGCTGGTCTATGGGACGGCTTCCTATGTCACAGCCTCCCGGCAAGGCCACCTGTGCCTGTTTGTATTTACCTAAAAGAGCTCCTAAAAGATAATATGAGGCTCTTATTTTTCGTATAAATCCATCATCAATTGCAAATGTGTGTATGCTCTTTCCATATATTCTTGCTGTATTACCATCTACACGCTCGATATTTGCGCCAATCGACTCCATTGCCTGCAATAAAACATTAATATCATTAACATTAGGCAAGTTATCTATAGTTACTGTCTGGTCTGACATAACCGCAGCGGCCAGTATTCCAAGCGCCGCATTTTTAGCCCCTCCAATAGTTACCTCGCCTACTAATGGATTGCCGCCTTTTATAATATATTGCTCCATTACACACCTCGTATTTTTATTATATGTAAAAGCTTATAACCACAATTATACCATACTATAGAAATTTGTAAATTATTATTTAACATTTTATTAACTATGTGGATACTTTCGTAACGGTTTCTAAATAAACTAGGGATTATTGACAACCCGTTTTCGTGTCAATAAATAAATTGTGACAAATATACCTAAGCTTAGACAAGATATGACAAGCCCGATTAGAAACCCTTTGGGAATATATTTCATTTCAATGACATGATCCCCTTGCGTTAGCGGGATGGTTAACAGCGCCTGATTCAAATCAGAAGGTTTGGTTTCTATGCCATCTACTGTAATCGTCCAACCTTCATCATAAGGTATTGAGGTAAACAACACACTATTCTCAGCTGCATGTATGGTCCCTTCTATATGTGCTGTTTCGAAGGTTGTCAATTCCCATTGATTTTCGCTGGCATAGTCGTAAAACATATCCATAACCTCTTCATTATATTTGAAAAGATAGGCTTTAATCTTACCGGTGCTTTTATCTTCATCCAATGTAAACTCAAGGGTTGCTTTCGTTTCCGGACTTAAGTATCCCAGTTCGACCATGTGCCCTCTCGTATCAGAGTAAGATTTTGAAACACCCTCTACTGAAACCACGAGCTTATCACTGTTGCTGGCTTCATAATAAATATAATATTGTCCGGATTCTGGGGCATTTAACGCATATGTCACTTTGTTCACTTCCGAATCGTCTATTAAAGAATAGGAATAATAGCCTTCTTCCTTCCAGGTTAAATTGCATCCTTCCGCCATCGCCTCACTCATCTGCCTTTCAGAAAATAAGGGTGCATAGATTCCTGAAGTCAAATATATAAAATCATTTAAAACATCGTCCGGACGCACCAAATCATAGTCCCAGGTCAGGTAATCCTCCATGACAGCGAATCCCAGTCCTAAAGCACGGTTGTTCTCATATAGATATTTCTCACCTATCTGATTTAGCACTGTGAAGCTCCTGGAAACTCTAAGCTGTTCTTCAGTTACTAAATATTTGACGCCAAAAATACTATCTGTCAACGGTGTCGCCCCTACATAGCTGAATTTATTCGTTGCCGCAAAAAATCCCAGTCCACCCATCATCGTATCCAGTTCGTCACTTAATGTAGATGAGAACAGTGAAACTCCCGGGAATCCAAGCCACATGACGTTATTGCGACCTGTCACCGTATCCAGTTCCATTCGGTAAAAGTCATCTTCCACCGCCTGCGTCAAGGCTAAAACCTCGCTTGCATCTTCTAAGTCATTGTTATAGGTTGTTCTGTTTACCGATCCATTCATACAAAACCCATAAATCCCGTTTCCTACAACCTCAATTAAAAGGACAATGGCAATGATATTTTTAATGAGTTTGCGTTTATGCCAATTGGTCTTTAAAATACAGATAAGGATAAAATAAATACAGACAAATACCACGGTAGCAATATAGGTGTATGCCTCCTGCGTTGTCTCCCCATACAGATAAGTGCCGATAATCAATAGGGAAGCACCGATAAATGCACCCATATACTGCCAGTTCTCAAATTTGTGCAAGCGGATAAAGACTTCATAACACATTGTCAGCACAATAAAGACATATATAAAGGTAAATCTATTGGGCAGGCTATTTGGATAATGGAATCCATGCCATATATAATCCAGTATATTAAGGTTACAGCTTAACAGCAGAAATGCCAGCAGACCAATTCTTAAAAGCTTTTGCCTCTTTGATACACCCTTATGGAAGATGTATAAAAAGATTAGAAGCAGTGCAATTGCCCCACAATACAGATTGGGTTTCCCGCTTAAACTGGTAGGTTCTACTATCGTAAAATGCCTGCTTAATAAATCAAAAACATTCGAATAAAACTTGGCTTCCTTGGGGAAGCTTGATTCTACAGAATGGGTCGCCATCAAAGCATTGTATGTTGGCAGTAACAACACCGCACTTAAGCCACCGCCTAACAAGGAGTAAAGCACAAATTTTAAGCCCCGCTTAAAAAAGAGGCCCATTGACAGCTTCTTTTGCTCGAAAAAAACAACGAAAAAGTAAATACATGCAAAAATGCAGATCATAATAGATATATAGTAGTTACACAGTATGCTCATTCCAAGGGTTACCCCATAGAGCAGCCCTTTACCTTCTTTTACAAGGCGTTCTAAGCCAAGTAAAATTAAGGGCAGTAAAATCACACAGTCCAGCCACATAATATTCCAGTTATAACCGATCATCCAGCCGCTCAATGCATAGAAAACAGCGAAATAGGCGATGGTTATATGATAGCGATTATATTTTTTTCGGATATAATATGCAAACGTAACTCCTGATAAAGATATCTTCAGCATGATAATCAGGGTAAAGGCCTCTAAGAGTAATCCTCTGGGGAAGATAAGGGCAATAATATTAAACGGACTTGCCAGATAGTAGGCAATGACTGCAAAAAAATTCATGCCCAGTCCGCCATTCCAGCTATAAAATAAACTCTCCCCGCTTAAAATTTTATCACAAAATTCTGAAAAGAAGGGTGCATACTGATGATATGAGTCAATAATTAGTATCGACCTGTCCCCAAAAGGATATACGCCAATGACTATAAATGCCGCCGTCAACGTCAAAAATGGTATGATAAATGCCAGTATGTAATAGAAATTTCTTCTAATAAAAGCTTTCATTAATCTCCTTTCAGGACGTTGCCTATGACTGCCCCAACCTTTTCTATAGCTTCACTGATACCCAACCCATCGACATTAACCGTCATATCGGCATATTGCTCGTATAAAGGTATCCGCTCCCGATATAAATCCAGAAGCGTCTCTCCTTTTCTTAAAACAACACCGCGCCCTTTCAGACTGCCAAGACGCTTGTTGATATTATCATAGGATAGCTGTAAATATACAATAATCCCCTTTTCTTTGAACTTCATCATGGCTTCATGGCAGTAAACCGCACTGCCGCCGGTAGATATGACCGTCATCTCTGTTTCTATAGCACAGTTTACCTGGTTTTCAATGGTCAAAAAATTCTCTGTCCCTTTTTCCTCAATTAAGTCTTGCAGGATTTTACCTTCTTGCTTTTGAATCAGCAAATCAGAGTCAATGAACTGGTAACCCAATATTTTAGCTAAAACGACACCGATAGTACTCTTCCCGGCACCGGGCATACCAATTAATATTATATTTTTCATCATTTCTTACATCTCCGCTCTAGTATACAAGTCAATCCTTTTTATTGTAGCACTCACGGTTTTTAAACTCAATCCATTTTTTTAAACTTTACATAGATTTATTTTTTTCTTATAATAATCTTAAGAAGTTATGAAAGGTGTGCTTTTTATGTCAACCTCAAAACCGATATATTTCCATATTGATGTCAACAGTGCTTATTTGAGCTGGAGCGCAGTACATATGCTCGAACAGGGAGAAGCGCTTGATTTACGTGAGATTCCCGCTATCATCGGGGGCGACCGCGAAAAAAGGCACGGTGTTGTTCTTGCCAAGTCTATTCCTGCCAAAAAATATGGTATTAAAACCGGAGAGCCGATTACTGATGCTTTAAAAAAATGTCCCTCTCTTACGATAGCTTCACCCAATCACCGGTTATATGCAGCGTACAGTAAGCATCTTATTCAGTTTCTGGCAGATTATTCCTCAGATATTAGCCAATATAGTATTGATGAATGTTTTTTGACTTACACCCCCATTAAAGGGTCTGGAGATTCTACGGGCATCAGTGACACCCCTGCTGAAGCGGCCGAGATTATTAGAGATACAATTAAGAATAAATTTAACTACACCGTCAATATCGGTACCTCCACCAATAAACTTCTGGCAAAAATGGCTTCTGATTTTGAGAAGCCGGATAAGGTGCACACTTTATTTCCGGAAGAAATAGAAGCAAAGATGTGGCCTCTGCCTGTACGGGATCTTTTTATGGTCGGCAAATCAACTGCCGCAAAACTGGAATTATTGGGAATCAAGACAATTGGCGAGTTGGCGAAAACCGACCCTGATATATTAGTGTCTCACTTGAAAAGTCACGGCCGAATCATCTGGGAATATGCCAATGGGATCGAAACGACCAGTATTGATACTCACATGAAAGAAACAAAGGATTCAAGTATTAGCAATTCTACTACGATATCTTATGATGTCGAAAATGCTTCCGATGCCAAGCACATCCTGCTTCAGCTTGCGGAAACAGTGGGTGGGCGGCTTCGGAAAGCCTCTTATGCCGCAGGCATGGTCAGCGTTGAAATCAAATACGGCACGTTCGAATCGGCATCACATCAAAAACAGCTGATGACACCTTCTAATACGACAGATGTCATTTATCAGGTGGCCTGTCAGCTGTTTGATGAATTTTGGAACGGTAATCCTATCCGTCTCTTAGGTATAAGGACTTCCAAGCTTTCCTCTGATGATATGGTTCAACTGAATTTATTTGACATGGAGCAAAATGAGAAACTTAGGAAACTGGATAAGGCTTTGGACAGTATTCGAAAGAAATATGGGGACGATGCTGTTGTTCGGGGAAGTCTGATGGATGAAGATTAAGCTTATATTTTCCCTGCACTTTGACATACTTTTATCTTTTTCATAACATATTTCTTTACAAATTCTCTCCCATTAGCATTATATTTCTTGGGGTCAATCGTATCAGGATTTTTATCCAGTACTTCTTTGACTCCTTTGGAAAATGCAATGCGAAGGTCTGTGGCATAATTGACCTTACAGATGCCGCATTTAATACATTCTCTTACCACCTCATCCGGCACTCCTGATGTTCCATGAAGTACAAGCGGTATCGATATAAGTGCTTTGATTTCACTTAATCTCTCGATATCTACCTGAGGCCTTCCTTTGTAGATACCGTGAGCCGTACCAATTGCGACAGCTAAGGAATCAATTCCTGTTTTTTCCACAAATATAACTGCCTCGTCAGGATCCGTATATCCGCCTGCCCCGCCATCCAAATCATCCTCTTTTCCACCTACCTTCCCCAACTCGGCTTCTACTGAAATACCTGACGGGTGGCATGCCGCTACAACTGCTTTACTGACCGCAATGTTTTCTTCAAAACTATCATGAGACCCGTCAATCATAATAGATGTATATCCGGCCCTAAGCGCCTGCATAGCAAGGGTAAAGCTATTGCCATGATCCAGATGAAGCGAAATAGGAACACTTGTTTTTTCCGCCGCCACCTTGGCATTAGCATAAAAATATTCCAAATCTGCATATTTTACAGTTGACGGGGTGGTCTGCATAATAACAGGAGACTGTAATTCCTCTGCTGCCTCTGCCACTGCCTGTATCATCTCCATGTTTTCCACATTGAAAGCACCTATTGCATAACCTTCTCTTTGTGCTTTTGATAATAATTGATTTGTTGTTACTAATGCCATTATGTATCCTCCAAGTTTTTTTCTAACCGGACTCTAATTTCCTTGTAATAATCTGATCATCTCTTTTTTTGATGCCGCATTCATCAGACTCTCTCTAAACTCATCATGCATTAATCTCCCGGACAAGTCTGCAAGCAGCCTTAAATGTGAATCGCCACCGGTATCATTAGTGGCTATCATAAATATCATATTTGCCGGTTCCCCATCTTCTGATTCAAAATCGAATCCATCTTTAGATATACCTACTGCAACTCTGGACTCTTTAACTACATTTGTTTTTGCGTGGGGTATTGCAATTCCCATTCCAAGACCCGTTGATGACAATTTTTCTCTGTTATATATTTCTTTTTCAAATTCTTTTTTGTCAGAAAGAACACCGCCAGAATCCAGCAAATTTATCATTTCTTCTATCACCTCATCTTTTTTCTTTCCCTTTAGGTTTAAAGTGACCGTTTTCGGGTGATATACTGATACTGTTTCATTAACCTTTGGCGTCACAAGTACATATAAGACAGCGCCTACTGCTGAACCCACCAGGATACAGCCTACCCAGAGAAATGGGTTGCTTACCAGTCCGAGTATCAGGAATCCACCATGAGGTGCGGGAACTTCAATTTTGCAAAGATAGGTCAGTATCGCTGAGATAGAAGAACCTACCATCAATACAGGAATCACTTTTAAGGGATTCTTTGCTGCGAATGGAATGGCTCCTTCTGTAATATGCGTACTTCCTAAAATATAGTTAATTAAACCGGCTGTTCTATCATCTTTTGTAAAACGGTTTTTACAAAATGTTGCTGCAAGTGCAATAATTAATGGTGGGGTAATGCATGCCGCAGATACACCGGCCATAAAGAAATAGTTTCCTTGTCCTAATAGCATTGTACCGGTTACATAGGCTGCTTTATTCACCGGCCCGCCCATGTCAAATGCTGACATACAACCAACAACAATACCTAATAATATTGAGTTGGAATTCTGCAATCCTTCCAGAAAACTCATCATGCTGTTGTTTAGGGCTGAGCAAGGTCCGCCAAGCCATACCATTACTGCACCGACAACACCTACAGACAGAATGGGAATGACAAAAATAGATTTCACGCCTTCTAATTGTCTCGGCATTTTCTTAAACGCTTTGATTAAGAAAAGTACAAAATAACCAGCAAGAAATCCTCCGGCAATACCCCCGATAAATCCAGATCCGGTTTCAGAAGCAATTAATCCGGCGACAAGTCCGGCCAACATACCCGGCCTTCCTGAAATTGATTGTGCAATGAACGCTGTCAGCACCGGAACCATAAGTCCCATAGCGTATCCGCCTATAGTATTAAGAAGGGCTGCGATTACGTTGTACTGTTCAGATGTAGGGTCAGCCGAATAAATTCCCCAAAGAAATGAAATTGCAATCAGCACACCACCGGCAACAACAAGAGGCAGCATATGCGATACCCCATTCATCAAATGTTTATATATCTGATGCCCTATAGATACATCGCTTTCATCCTCGCCTTTATTCGCAAATACGTCGCCTTTTCTAATATGAACATCTCCTGCTATACATCTTTTTATTAATTCTTCCGCTTTATTAATTCCTTCTGTGACAGAAACTTCAATCACTGGTTTCCCGTTGAACCGATCCATGTCCACATTCTTATCACATGCGACAATGATTGCATCCGCTTCTCTAATATCTTTGGCTGTTAATTCATTTTCAACGCCAACTGCTCCATTGGTTTCAACTTTGATTTCACATCCCAGTTTAGCCGCTGCTTTTTTTAGTGCTTCTTCTGCCATAAATGTATGAGCAATTCCTGTTGGACAGCCTGTAACCCCAAGTATTTTCTTCGCCATCTCGTCATCTCACCTTTCTCACAATAATATTCTTTCTGTATGCATCTACTTTTTTTAAATCTCCAATAGCATTATTTTCGGCAACATTCGCCCCCGTTGCCGCCGAATTTTTGAGAGCTTCTTCAATCTTTTCGGAATCAATTAGCCATACACTTAAAAATGCCGCCATTGCTGAATCACCTGCGCAAGCTGAACTCAATAATTCAATGGGCTGCGCACTTGCATAATAAATCCCTCCTCCATCATAAAAATAGGATCCTTTTTCTCCCAATGTCAACAAAATATTCTGTGCTCCTTCTTGATGTAATAAATCAAGGGCATTTTTAACATCCTCTTCATCCTTGATATGAATACCAAATATATCAGCCAGCTCTTCATCATTAGGTTTAATCAGGTATGGTCTGTATTTTAGCAAATGCTTTAGTCTTGGTGAACTAATATCCAGTATGACTTTTGTATTCTTTTTCCGGCATATTTCTAATATCTCATCGTAAAACTCAGATTTTACGCCAAGAGGCAGACTTCCACTGATAGATAGATAATCCATGTCATCTAACCGCTTTATCATCTTCAGCATTTCCTCTTGCTGCTCTCTTTTCACCAAAGAACCTTCATTGACAAACTTAAATTCCTGTGTTCCATCATTTAAAAAAACATTGATTCTTGTTGTATCCTCTACCCAGACCGGCAAAACCTCAAACCCTTTTTTCTTAGATTCTTCCACAATGTAATTTCCGGAAAAACCTCCAAAGAAACCAAGTATCTTTGATTTCATCCCAAAGTGCGCTAAAACAAAACTAACATTTAATCCCTTTCCGTTCGCTGTATATACTGTGTTAAATGTTCTGTTAACTACATCTGGCTGGATTTGGTTCGTGCATATATTCATATCAATGGCCGGATTCATTGTTAACGTGTAGAGCATCTGGCACCTCCTCCCCACTTGTTAAGTACATTATAAAATAAAAGAAGATGAAAATCTTTTCAGTTTCTGAAAATTCATTTCATCCTCTTTGAAAGTTTTTTTATTTGTAAGAAACCATATAGTCTATAATAATCCGGGATATGATTTGTAATGGAAGTCTTGATGACACCTCATATTCATTAATGGCTTTGTGAGCATGTTTAAATCCAACGATGCTGTATTTTGATAATGGGAGAAGCGGTGAATTCTCATTGCAGCAACAGGTAACAACAGGTGAATTACATAATTTTGCATTTTCAGCCGACTCTATCAATTCCTCTGTCTTTCCGCCCAGGGAAAAAAGAATCAGTAATTCATCTGTTTTCATGTGCCTGGTCTTTCTCACCATAATATTGGGATCACGGATAAATACCGCATTGTAATCAAGTAATTGTAGTTTCAGTGCGAATTCCTCTCCTACATACTCAGTCAACCCCCTTGCAAATATAAAGGTCCTTTTCGATTCTTTGATCAGCTTCACAATCTCTAAAACCGTTGAAACCGAGATTTGTTCAATCACCTTTTGGGCTTCATCTAAGGATTTATTGATGACTCTACCCATATTCTGGATATCAGGCTTTTTTGCTTTGGTAGTTAATTTATATCTCAATTCATTAAAACCATTAAGACCACATTTGCGTATGGCACGGGACACTGTTGATGGCGATGAAAACGTATCAAAGGCAATATCCACAATGGACAGTTCCGACAAACGTTCTTCATTTTCATTGATAAATTTAATGATTTCCAATTCTGTTTTTGTCAAGATATTCGTAATGTCTCTATTGAGCTCAATTATCAAAAATATTCACAGCCTCTACTAAATCGAAAACCTATATGAGATATCGGTGCGTTCTTAATGCATCGCTTATGCTATCTATCATACCAGCACTCTTCCTTTATATAAGGCACTCTTTATTTTTACCCCCAAAACTCCCGCCAAAACCGCCTTAATAATAGCTGTTGGAATAAAAGGAAGGACACAGGCGGCAAAGGCGGTTTTTATATCGCTGGATGTAACTATGCTGAATATCAACATCCCACATAGATAGTTTATGACTGAGCCTGCGATAATTCCAAACGTTAGCCACACCTTATTATTATTTTTCGCCCCTATTCCGGCGGCAAAAGCCATCATCGGGAACGAAAGTATAAATCCGCCTGTGGGACCGAGAACAATACTTAATCCGCCTGTAAATCCTGCGAATACCGGCATACCGAAAGCGCCAAGCAATATATAGGTTAATGCTGATAATGTGCCATTTTTAGGACCTAGAATGATTCCGGCAATTGGTATGACAAATGTCTGCAATGTCATGGGAACACCGTACGGCATGGGAATACTTATTTGCGCCAAAGCGGAAATAATCGCTGTGAAAATACCTATAAGGCAGAGGTCGTGGACTGATAGTTTTTTTTCGTTCATCATTACATCTCCTATGTACAATTTTACCTCATTATACTTTAAGAAATGCATATTGTCAACCAAATTTTCCATATAGGTGACAATAGGAGGTCCTACTACGTTATAATAATCTCCTTCTATCTTTTTTATGAAGGTCTTTCATAATCCCCTCTAAATGTTTTGGCTAAAAAATGTTACCGTTTTTTGAATCTTATCCATCAATGCCGCGAATTGTTCCGGTCTTAAAGACTGAGGTCCGTCACATAATGCATTTTCAGGATCGTTGTGGACCTCAATGATGAGTCCATCAGCTCCTGCTGCAATTGCGGCCATAGATAATGGTTCTACCATCCAACGAATACCGGCTGCATGACTTGGATCAATCATGACCGGCAGGTGGCTCATTTTCTTAAGCATTGGTATTGCCGATATATCGAGGGTATTACGCATGGAAGTCTCGAATGTACGGATTCCCCGCTCACACAGAATAACTTGTTCGTTGCCGCCTGCCATAATATATTCTGCACTCATTATAAATTCTTCTAATGTGTTTGCCAACCCTCTCTTTAAGAGTATCGGTGTCTTTAATTTCCCGAGTTCCTTTAAGAGTTCAAAATTTTGCATGTTTCTGGCACCCACCTGAATCAAATCCACATCATGAAACTGATCGATGTGTTCTACTCCCATAAGCTCTGTTACGATTGGCATTCCATATTCTGCTTTCGCTTTTCTTAATAAATCAAGACCGGCTCCCGCCATTCCTTGAAAAGCGTATGGAGAAGTTCTCGGCTTATATGCGCCTCCTCTTAAGAGTGCGGCACCTGATTCTTTGACCGATTTTGTCACTTCCATAATCTGAGCTTCGCTTTCCACAGAACAAGGTCCGGCAATCACTTGGAAATTACCCCCGCCAATTTTACATCCGCTTATATCAACTACCGTATCCTCCATATGCATATTACGATTGGCTTTTTTGTATGGCTCTTGGATTCTGGTGACGCGTTCTACAACATCATTGGCTTTTAGGGTATCAATATCAAGATTAGCTGTATCTCCCACCAGTCCGAAAATGCTCTCTGAACTGCCGGTTGATTCATGAATCTCAAAACCTTTTTCTTTTAACTTATTCTTTAGCTTCTGTACCGCTAATTGATTGGCATTCTTCTTTAAAACAATAATCATTTCATTCTCCCTTCCTATTACATGAAAATAGCCGGTATCCTATGCTGCTGCATGAATACCGGCTTAAAGTTCATAACTAGTTGTTAACTTCTCTTAGTTCATTATGAGCGTCTCAGTACCAAAATGTTTGCAGCAAAATTCTCCAGCGCTAAAGTAATAGCCCCAGTAAAAGAAGTTAAAATATGAAGTTATTGCATTCATAAGTTTTGCTGCCATCTTTTTGCCTCCTGTTCTCGCTTGATTAAATATACATTACACTTTACCAACTTCAATAATTTTTGTCAAGTAAAATGTAACGCTTCTTATTGATTACTTTTTAATTCTTAAAAGTTTATCACTCATTTTTATATTTTCTACATTGATGACTTCTACATCTTTATAATCATCTGTATTGGTAATGACTATTGGTGTGATTGTCAATTTCCCGGCCGCTTTAATCGTATCAATATCAAATTCCACTAATAATTCTCCGGCTTTAACTTTAGCGTCTTGCTGCACATGTTTTGTAAATCCTTTGCCCTCCAACTCAACCGTATCCATTCCAATGTGCATTAAAATCTCTACGCCATCAACTGTTGTCAACCCTACAGCATGGCCGGTCGGAAAAACAGTGGTAACTATACCATCCGCCGGAGCCCTCAATTCTCCCACAGTCGGCTCAATTGCCACGCCTTTTCCCATAGCTCCTGAAGAAAATACCGGATCTTGGACATCCGCCAACTTAACAACCTTCCCTGTTAACGGACTCGCAATAAATTCATTAATGGTTCCTGATACCGGGTTAATCGTATCTTTTTTAACTTTGTCTTCTACTTCTCCTAAGGTGGCATCTTCCTTTTTTTCATCAAAACCTAAAACTAATGTCATAATAAATCCTACTATAAAAGCAGTTACTAAAGCGATGATACCAACAGTAACATTTGATTCAACACCTTCAATGGTGCTTTTTAAATTAGGAATTATAAAGATACTTGCACTAAAGGCAAATGTTTTTACGCCAAACAAACCGGCAATTGCTCCACCGACGGCGCCTCCGATACAACCGGAAACAAATGGTTTCTTCAGGGGTAAAGTAACACCATATACCGTTGGCTCGGTAATACCAAAGATAGCCGCGATTCCTCCGGAACTTGCCAAGCCTTTTAATTTTACGTCTTTAGCCCTTATCATGACAGCAAAGGAGGCACCCGCTTGAGCCATAACTCCGGCAACAGCCATCGGCAGCAGTGTATCAAAACCATTTAATCCCAGATTATTGATTACGATAGGCACAAGCCCCCAGTGCAAGCCAAATATCACCATAATCTGCCAGAAGGCGCCGATGATCAAACCGGCGATGACGGGGCTTAATCCATAAGCCGCAGCAACTACTTTTCCTAATACCGAACCGATGATTAAGCCTAACGGTCCGATCACAACAAAAGTCAAGGGTACCATAATTAATAAGGTCAGCAAAGTAACTGCAAAAATACTAAAGATGCGGGGAACGATTTTACGAAGGAAACGCTCCACATAACCCTGGATAAAAACAGCAAGAATAACCGGAACGACAGTTGAAGCATATCCGGCACCATAAATCACCGGAATCCCTAAGAAATTCAACGTGTTTTCCGCGGTAAAAGCAACAATATTCGGGTGAACTAAAGCCATCGCTAAAGCAACTGCTAAATATTGATTTGTTTTAAACTTCTTCGCAGCAGTGAAAGCCAATGCTATCGGTAAAAAGTTTAAAAAGCCATCGGCTGCAGCATATAAAATCTGATAAGTACCTGATGTGTTAGCAATCCAATTAAAAGCAACGGCAAGACTTAACAATCCTTTTAGGACACCGATACCGGCTAAAACGCCTAAAAATGGGGT
>Ga0153999_1000549_pt1 | contig 16328 bp, 18 predicted proteins | sample TSNC083MetaG_FD_104675 | JGI IMG/M metagenome (GOLD analysis project Ga0153999, IMG submission 104675) | Attine ant fungus gardens microbial communities from North Carolina, USA - TSNC083 MetaG | ecosystem: Host-associated > Fungi > Mycelium > Unclassified | place: USA: North Carolina, Lumber... | reverse complement strand
TTGCCAAATACATACCGCTTCTTTTATATAAAGGCTGTAAAAAGCCTCCGTTTTTATTCACCATCAATTTCACCCTTCCCCTGGTTCATGCTATATATGAACTCTATGAGGAAGAAGAGAAAGATAGAACTATCTTTTTAATTTATAATAGAGCAAATGCTAACGTGTATAATTTGCTGCGTCTTCCGGATTCACTTGCTCATGCAAGGCTGCATTGATACCCGTCGCAATCAAATGAGACATATCTTCCATAAAACCATCAACTTCTTTCGGTGTGACAATGAGATTGCGATCAATTGGTGCAAGCACTTCCTTAATTAATTCTCGCTTCTCTGATTCTGAAAGCTCGCCTACCACACCTAGGATTGTCTTCCGCTTTGCCATATCTGGCATATCATCATCCGTCAGTTGCTCCTTACCAAAATGAAAACCTGTCGGCACAAGAGATTGCGAAGGCTTATTCTCATTATCCCAACTCTTTCCAAAATGTTTAAGCAAATCATCCATTGTATCACTAGCAATCGTTACTGCATCAACAACTGTTGGAACGCCGATCGCGAAAACCGGAACACCTAGCGTATCTTTAGAAATGGCTTTACGTTTATTCCCAATGCCGGACCCAGGATGAATTCCTGTATCTGATAGCTGGATTGTCTCATTCAATCGCTCAACAGCTCGAGCAGCGAGTGCATCGATTGCAATAATGAAATCAGGCTTGAACTTCTCAGAGATCCCAAAAATAATATCACTTGTCTCCATTCCAGTAATACCCATAACACCAGGAGATACAGCAGCAACTGGTCTGTAACCTTCATGTACAGTTTCATAGCTTAATTCAAATAAATGACTCGTAACCAGAATCTTTTCAGTTGTCATTGGTCCCAATGCATCTGGAGTTACTTGCCAGTTCCCAAGCCCGACAATTAATCCTTTTGCGTCTTTCGAAATACCCGTATCCTCAAGAAGTTTGCGCAGTTCAGCTATTAGCACATTCCTAGCTGCATGCTGCATTTTCGTATCCTGTTTCTTAATACCCTCAGCGTAAATGGTAATGTACGTGCCTGGCTCTTTACCAATTGTTTCAGCGGCTGAAGCATCAATTTTGACAGTACTAATCTTAACACCATCCATATTATTTTCCGAAGACACAATTCCATTATTTTTAAGAGTTGTGCTATCCTTCTCAGAGATCATATCTCTTGCTTCTACTGCTAGATCTGTGCGTGGTGAAAAACCGTCATTCGGCTTCATTTATAATTCCTCCATTTTCACAATTTCAATTACTTCTATAATTGGCTCATTTGACGTGATTCATGCATAATAGAGAAAAGTATTGAAAAGATAACGCTGCTTTGGTAAAATACTCTTGTTCATCAAAAGTGAACGGATGATTGGGAGGTGAAATCATGGCTAATATTAAATCTGCTATCAAGCGTGTTGAAACGAACCGTAAAAAGCGCGATTTGAACCAGTCTTTCAAATCTGCTATGCGTACTGAAATCAAACGTGTAGAAAAGCTTATTGAAGCAAATGACGTTGAAAACGCAAAAACTGCACTTAAAGCAACTGTCAAGAAAATCGATAAAGCGATTCAAAAAGGCATCATTCACCGCAATACAGGCGACCGTCAAAAGTCTCGCTTGTCTAAACGTGTGAATGGACTTAGCGCATAATAAAAAAGACGATCCTGCTGACAGGATCGTTTTTTTATTATGCTTTATTTTGTTTTCACCAAATCATGGAGAAGTAATTCAAAAGCAAGCCGCTTATCCATAAGCCCTTTCTTCATTCGGGCATCCGCTTCAGCTAGTTTTTTAATAATCGTTTCCAGTCGCTCTACACTGAAAGACTTTTCTCTTGTCATAGCAATTTTAACAACATATGGATGAATGCTGAGTTGCTTTTGCATTTGTTGCTGCGAGTACCCTTTCGCTTTCATCAATTTCACGCGCAAAATAGTACGAAACTGAAAAGCAAGCAAGCCAATCAAGGCAATCGGTTCTTCTTTCATCTTCTCTAGATCCTGATAGATACGGATTGCTTTGTTCAAATCCTTCGCAATTACCGCATCAACGAGCCCAATTGCAGTACTATTTGCTGTCCTTGATATTAATTGTTCTGCTAGTTGCTTTGTAATAACCCCTTCAGGACCTATGTATAGCGCCATTTTCATAAGCTCGTTTTGTAACATATGTAAATTCCCAGCAAGTTCTGATTCAAATATTTCATGTGCTGCAGGTTCAACTGTAATGCTATTTTCTTTTGCAATTCGATCTATCCATTGTCCGAATTGTTGTTCTTTTACCGGCTCACAAAAAGCAACAGCTGCTGTTTTCTTTAATAATTTAACAATTTTCTTTCTTTCATCCAACTTCTCATATGGCGCAACGAGGACTAAAACACTGTAAGGTGCGGGCGAATCAAGATATTGCTCCAGTTTTGAAATTTGATGCTCAAAAGGCAATTTATCATTTCCAGCTTTTAAAAATACTGGATTGTTTGCAATAACAAGCTTCTTATCAGAGAAAAACGGGTATGTTTCTGCATCTGTAACGACAGCTTCTACTGGCACTTCCTCCAAGTCATATACCGAAATATCGGCTTCATCATGACTAGAATAAAGGGCTTGTTCAATCCCTGTTTTTATATTTTGTACAAAATAAGGCTCGGTTCCATAAATCAAGTAGACAGGATCTACCTTTTTCTTTTTCAACCGGCTCATTATATCAAGATATGACAAATTCTCCACTCCAATTATATTAGGATATCCCCATATCTATCCTAAACAGCAAATGCATGTTTAGCAAGAAGAAAACAGCGGAAGAGCGGCTTTTTAAACATCGGCTCCCTTCCGCAATCTATGTGAACGCCCTAAAGGCGGTAGCACAATTATTTTGTCTTATAGCCAGAAAAGTATTGATGACAAGTCCTGCTAGTTAAATCGGTATATATTGTCAGAAATTTTTGTGATCAAGTAGCTTTTTCTTTAGAAATAATCTATACTTGAGACGATTAGGAGGGGTAGCTATGCATGAGAGCGAAAACCAATTTGAAAGAGATGTGCAATCCAAAAACCACGATGTCGTTGACAGCATTAAAGGCTTTGCGTTTTCACTTGTATTTTTCATTCTTATTTTTGCGATCGGCGTTGCCATCAGCGTAATTGCCAAGTAATCAAAAAAGAGACTTCTGCAGGTCTCTTTTTTTATATCTAATATAAGTTATGGGCGAAATGAATAAAAGGTTCCACTTTCACCTTCTTTAAATTTGTAAAGAATTGCACCAGATTCGTCTGTTCTAAAGATACTGATCCCTTTCCCCTGCAAAATCTCAAGTACATCTACAGAGGGATGTCCGTAGCGATTACGACGACCTGCCGAAATAAGTGCGTATTCAGGATTTAATTGTTGAACAAATTGAATATCAGAAGAATTTTTGCTCCCATGATGTCCGACTTTCAGCACATCTACTCTTAGATTCGGGTATTTTCTGACTAATTGCTTCTCTGTATCATGTCCAATATCTCCTGTGAAAATCCATGATTTCCCACCTATATTTGCGTGAAGGACGAGTGAATTCTCGTTTGCAGAATCTGTTTTCTTTAATGGACCAAGCGCATGAAAGTCAGTTTCGCCAAACTTTTTTGTTTCTCCTGATTCCATCCTTGTTAACGTCAATCCCTTCTTCATAAGTGCTGATTGAACATAGGCAGGAGTTTCATATAAAGAACTGACTATGACCTCCCCTACGTTTACTTCTTCCAGCAAAAAGGGCAAGCTCCCATCGTGATCCAAGTCTTCATGACTTATGAAAACTGCGTCTACATAAGTAATTCCTCTTGATTTCAAATATGGACCGATTACTTGCTTATATACTTTTCCACTCGGCTCCATCGTTTTAAACGAGAAGCTTGCTCCCGTATCAATAAGTACAACTCCTTTTCGATAGGGCAATTCCAATACAAAAGTGTCTCCCTGTCCCATATCAAGCATTGCTACGGTTCCACTACTTGATAAATAAGGTGTCATTGCTGAAATGACAATAACGCCTACCATTGCCGTCCCATAGATAAAGGCTGCCATCTGCTTTCTCTTCTCCAAGTACTGCATGAACAAAATAAAGAAAAGAAAATACAACGGACTGAATTTAATAAATTGACTTCCTGGGATGAGCGGATAATCAAAGTTTACGTCGACCCATCCAATGCCCTTCATTATAATAGGATGTAGTTTGATATAGAGCTGATCTAAAATATCTGTAAGAAAAGAAGAAAAAGGAACGAGAAGAAGTAAAAAGATAATGAACATAAGTGGAATTGCAAAAAAGGAGAAATACGGGACAATAATCATATTAAGGAATATGGAAAGTGGCTGCACTTGGAAGAAGTACATAATTTGCAGAGGCAAGATGATCATCTGAGAAACGAAGCCGATTCTCAACATGCCTACCCATAATGAGCCTGTTTCCATAAGCCAATGACGGGATATAATGAGCCCAAAGGCTACAAGGAAAGATAGTTGGAAACCAATATGATAGATGATGTTTGGAGAGATGAGAATAAGCAGCATAAATACAATCGAAATACCGTCTGACGTTTGCAATTTGCTTTTCATTTTGGAGAAAATAATTACAGCAACAGTCATAAGGCTTGCCCGCCAAACAGAAGGTTGTCCACCTGCAAGCAATGCATAAAGAGGCAAAAATAAAATCATAAACCACTGAGCCTTTTCTTTAGTGATCAAGCTAGTTGAAATAAGAAGAAAATATATAATAGAGGCAATTAATCCCACATGTAAACCTGAAATAGCGAGCAAATGTGAAAGACTCCAACGTTGAAAGAGCTCAATCTCCTGATCTGGAATCTGAGTAACATCCCCAAGCACAAGTGCCTTTAACCAGCTGGCTGTAAAGAAAGATAATTTCTGATCAGCTAAAGCAAGCATTTTCCCGCGAATTGAAAGAAATGCATGCAATGAAGATTGGCCTGTACAAACGTCCTCAGTAACTTGATCAATAATAAGTTGCTCAGTGAAACCTTGACGTGAAAGATGTTGCACAAAATCGAATTGTCCAGGATTTGTTGCGGGATCTGGTGTTCCAAGCTTTCCCTTCAAAATACATTCAGCGCCATGCCTAAATTGGTCTATGTTCGCAGGCTTATTGCTATCTGGAAAATATATTGCGAGCACTTTACGACTAGTATCTTTGATCTCGAAAGAAAATCCAATTTTCTTCGCATCGGTCTCAACCACAGAAACAATTCTCCCTGAATAATGACGACTGGAAACTTGTTTTGTAAATTTCCCTGAACTATAATCTGCTTCTGGTAAATAAATATAAGTGAAAATAAGCGTTGCAATTGCAATAATTGTAGGCATGATTGATATGCGACTAAAGAAATATAAGCTAGCAATCCAAGCAACAAAAATAACTAAGAAAAGTTGTTGCTCAAAAATAACTGAGAAAATGGCTGCAGCCGCTCCGAAAGCTGCTACATGCCAATATCCTTTCAAACACATTCACCTCACTAAACAAGTATTATTTGCTGAATAATGAATCTGCTTTGCTCTTTAATTGCTGTAGTGTAGCCTGATCGATTTCTCCCGCTCCTGCAATTTCAAGCAATTTTTTTACGTATTCATTCTTTGCTTTGTAGTTCTCATCAACTGCGAGGTAATCCAGTTCAACTTTAACTGCATCTACGCCTGCTTCTTTAAAAAGCTCCTCAGCATATGGGTGATTCTTATAATCTTCAGCGTAATAAACCGTACGGATGCCACTCTGAATTAATTGCTTTGTGCACTGTAGACACGGGAAATGCGTTACATATATATCCGCTCCATCTGCAGCGACACCAAACTTCGCACATTGTAGCAATGCGTTCGCTTCTGCATGAACAGTTCGGACACAATGACCATCAATGACATAACAGCCATCGTCAATACAATGAACGCTGCCTGTAACACTGCCATTATATCCACCAGCAATAATTCGCTTGTCTCGAACAATTGTAGCGCCTACCATTAATCTAGTACATGTACTGCGCATAGCAAGAAGATGACTTTGCGCCATAAAATACTGATTCCAGGATATACGTTCCATAAAAAGCCCTCATTTCTGAATTGATTCCTAAACAAGTTTACAACCGGAAGTGCGCTGGCGTCAATGTACCTGGATAGCATCTTTCATATTCTCAAACGTCTTCTCACCAATTCCTGTGACATCGGTAATGGCTTCGGCTGAATCGAATGGTCCATTTTCTTCTCTGTGTTTAATAATTGCTTGTGCTTTTGAGGGGCCAACTCCGGGCAAGGTTTCGAGCTCACTTTGATCTGCCGTATTGATGTTAACAGAATTGGTAGTCTGATGATCATCCTTAGACTGAACGGATCCTGACGACATCTCGAAACCACCTTCAACTACTTCCCCTTCTTTTGGAATACTAATGACCATTTCATCTTGGACTTTTTGTGCTAAATTAATGAGGTCCTTATCAGCCTTTTCTACGAAACCACCTGCCTTCTCAATCGCATCCGCCACTCTCTCACCATGATCCATCTTATAAATCCCAGGGCGATGAACAGCACCTTTTACATCAACAAGCAAAGGTCCTTTGTTTTCACCTTCCTTTGTTACTGCATTTTCAGTATTACTTGATTCAGGAGTGTTGGAGCTAGTAAAAGGAGACTCTTCAGCAGTTATAAGTTCTTCAGGGGGATTCTCTTCACGTGATGAGTATAAAACAAAACCAATAATCAAAACAATGATAGTAGTTAGTACAACTAATCTTTGCTGTTTCCTCAAAAATTTCCCCTCCTTCCTCCTTTCAGTATAAGTAATTCCCTAAGTAAAGCAAAAAACGAAAAGCGATAAAATAACTGAAGAAATTCAATTTCTCCAGTTATTTTATCGCTAATATAGAAATTTTCGCAGCATCCTTGTTTTGATTTTGCAAATTTAAGTCCTGACCACCGAACCAAAATATTTTTTTGAATCCAGCTTTAAGAAGACTTCCTGTATAAAAATCAATGGAATACGTACGTTGATGATGACATTCTTCAAATCTCTCATATACAGATCCATTCTGAACAAAAAAAGTCAGATCATGATGCACTTCACCTGGTTCTTCTCCAGCTTCACAAAACCAAATATATGCCATATCTTCCTCAACAACCGAAAAAGTTTCTCCAGCATAATGATGCTCTATTTGATGAATAGAATGCACATCAAATAGAAATAAGCCGCCGTCCCTCAGAGAACCTCCTACATGATTAAAAGTCTCCTGGACATCTTCAGGTGAGACGATATAATTCATAACATCAAAATAGCTGACAGCAGCATCTAACCCTTCAAGACCTTCCAGTTCTCGAAGGTCTTGAAGAATAAATTGTATATCTTGTTTCTTCTCTGTAGCATGCTGTTGAGCAACTGTTAACATATCTGCTGAGTAATCAATAGCTGTAACTGAAAGCCCTTTTTCAGCAAGTTTCACAGCCATCTTCCCCGTCCCACAGCCCAAGTCTGCAACACGGTGTATATCATGACCAAATTTAGTGAATACGTCTAAAGTAAAATCAAGAAATTGATCATAAGGCGCATCTGCCATGAATGCATCATAGACATGAGCAAGCTGCTGATAAGCCATTATTATTCTGCGTCCGCATTTACAGCTAGCTCAATATGCGGTGCATCTCCCCATAAACGTTCCAAATTATAATAAACACGCTCATCCTTATGGAATATGTGACAAATGACTTCGCCAACATCCAGAAGGATCCAGCGTGCCTGATCAAAACCTTCCATGCGCTTTACTTCAACACCATTTTCATCTGCTGCTTCTCTTACAGCTCGAGCAATTGCCTGAACCTGTCTTTCGTTGCTTCCTGAACAGATAAGGAATGAATCAGCAATAAGCGATACCTCGTGCATGTCCATCGCGATAATGTTTTCTGCTCTCTTATCATCACAAGCTCTAGCCAATGTTTGTAGTAACTGATTGTTTTCCAATATTACATACCCCCGTATATTTTTGTTGTTAAATCATTATATGCATGAAAGCTCTCTGGATAGATGGCAGATTTCTTAGCCATCAAATATTGAATCGTATTTCTCGATGCAAGCCAGCAGCCTTTTTCGAGATTCGTCTTGCCGATCTCACGTACTTCTTCAAGACCTGGGAAATCCCGGCCTGGTTCTATATAATCCGCCAGGAAAATAATCATATCTAACTTACTCATATGCGCACGACCAGTCGTATGGTAATGAATAGCATCGAGAATGGCTTGTTGATTAATGCCGAACTTTCGCTTTACCATCAAGGCCCCTACTGGACCATGCCAGAGTTCATAATGATGCAAAAGCAGATCCTTTGGCAAAGGATTAGTCTCAATCCATCTTCTCAATTCATCTAGTTCAAGACATTTTGCATAATCATGCAAGAGTGCTGCAAGCTCTGCTTCATATAAATCTGCGTCATAGATTTTGGCCAGTTCAACGGCTGTTTCAGCAACACGTAAAGTGTGCTCATATCTTTTATTTGTCATTATGGGCTTAATTATTTGTCTAGCTTCTTCAATCTTCATAAAGCTGGTGCTCCTTTATAAAATGAATGATTGTATCTGGGAGCATATACTTTACAGTCCGTTGCTCACGTATACGCGCGCGAATTGCAGTAGAAGATAGATCAATCGCAGGGATATCAACTAGATGAACCGGATACTTGGACTTCACAGGATAACCGGTACGATTAACACCCACAAATTGAATGAGCTTACTCAGTTCTTCAATTTTATGCCATTTAGGCAAATAGGCAATCATATCCGCCCCTATGATGAAATAAAATTCATTCTTAGGGTATAGGTCCTTTAAGATTTTAACGGTATCGAATGTATAAGATACACCAGTTCGCTTCAGTTCAATATCTTGTACGTTGAAATATTCATTCGTATCTGCCGCCAGGTTCGCCATTTCTGCTCGTAAAACAGATGGTGTTGACGTCCCTTGTTTATGCGGCGGTACATTTGCTGGCAGTAGCCATATTCCATCAAGTTGCATGGATTCACGGACAAGCTCTGCCATAAGTAAATGACCGTTATGGGGAGGGTCAAAAGTGCCACCCAATATACCTATTCTTTTCGTCATATGCCCTTACGGCAGAACGATTTCTTTATTTTCTTCAGATTCTTTGTAAAGGACAATCTGATTTCCGATAACCTGAACGAGGATAGCAGATGCCCCATCAGATAACTCTGTGGCGACCTCATTTTTGTCCTCTAGGCAGTTTTGCAGAATACTAATTTTAATTAATTCGCGCTTTTCCAGCGCCTCACTAATCTGTTCAATCATATTTTCATTTACACCGCTTTTACCAACTTGGAATATCGGTTTGAGACGGTTCGCTTTTGCACGTAAAAATCTTTTTTGTTTTCCTGTAAGCATCAAGATGCTCCTTCCAGAATCTTTTTCATTTGTAGTGCCAGCTGATTGGCCGGCACCCGTTTGCCTGTCCAAATTTCGAATGCAAGTTGCGCTTGATACAAAAGCATCGTATGGCCGTGATGAATTCTTGCTCCAAGCGCTTTAGCATCTTTTAAAAACTTCGTATCTAATGGTTTGTAGACAATGTCACTTGCTATGGCACCTATCTTTAACCGGTCTAAATTGATAATGGATACATCTTCATTTGGTTCCATACCAACAGAAGTCGTCTGTATTAGAACATCATAATCAGATGCTTTATGACCCGCTTCTGCTAGTGTAAGCAGATTTGTTGTTGTTGTGCACTCACTTGCTAACTGCTTAATATTCTCAGCAGATTGCAATGTACGATTGGCAATATCAATAAAGCGGTAGCCAGCTTCTGTTAGCGCACAGTAAATACCACGTGCAGCACCGCCGGCCCCAAGAAGAAGAATTCTTTTATCTTTATCGTGTTCAACCTCTGGGAATGCGGTAATTAAAGACCGTACATAACCTGCTCCATCGGTATTATACCCTTTCAGTTTCCCCTCATGAATCAATACTGTATTGACAGCCCCCATTTTAGAAGCTTTATCTTCAATAGAATCCAAGTATGGAATTACCGTTTCTTTATAAGGAACAGTTATGTTGAATCCTTTAATTCCGGTCTCTATAAATTTCTGAATCATCGCCTTAAGAGAATCTTCTGGAGCAATTTCATATTTTTCATAACTCCCAGAAAGCCCCGCATCACGCAAGAATGTTTCATGAATCCAGGGGGAGAGCGAATGTCCAAGTGGGTAGCCAATCAAGCCGAGTTTATAATGCAAGATAATTCCCCCTTTGCAAATTAAATCAAATGAGTGAATTTCTAACTGATACACTCACATGTTTAGGACTCGATACCGATACAGTAGCTTCTCCCTCAGTTAAACTTACCCAACCTAGCCCCGGGAAAACAATATCCGTTCTATTCTTACCAATACGGAATGTGCTTTGTGTCATTGCTGGTAACATTTCAAGCGTAATTGAATCAGGTGGGGAGAGAAGCTTCCCTACATGTTCTTTATGAAGAGCATCAGCCTTTTCCAATTTCGTACGATGAATTGGCAATTCATTTGAGAAGTAACAAACAAATGACTGACGATCTCCTTTAATGAAATCAATTCGGGCAAGACCACCAAAGAACAATGTCTGCCCAGAGTTCAGCTGATACACTCGTGGTTTAATTTCTTTCTTCGGTGTAATCAGTTTCAAATCTTCTTGGGAGACATAATGTGAAATTTGTTCACGATTAATAAGGCCAGGTGTATCGATTAGAGCTGTATCTTCGTCTAGTGGAATCTCAATAAAACCAAGCGTAGTACCTGGGAAGTAAGATGTCGTTATAACATCATCTTCACCTGCTGATTCAGAGATCAATCTATTGATAAATGTGGACTTCCCAACATTGGTCGTACCAACGACGTATACATCTTTTCTCTCTCTTTGTTCCTCAATCGCAACTGACAACTCATCAATTCCCAATCCCTTTTTAGAGGATATTAGGAATACATCCTTAACCTTCATGCCCTGCTCTTTTGCAGACGCGCGCAACCATTGTTCAAGTCGATTAAGATTAGTTGATTTAGGAAGCAGATCAACCTTATTACCGACAAGAATAACTGGATTATTTCCAATAATACGTGACAAACTTGGAATCATACTGCCACTCGTGTCAAAGATATCAATTAGATGAACAATCAAGCTGTCTGTTTCCGCTACAGAACTAATCATCTTCAGGTAGTCGTCATCCGTCAGATCAACATCCTGTATTTCATTATAATGCTTTAAACGGAAACAGCGCTTGCATAACGCCTGTTCTTTTTCCAAAGCAGACGCCGGTGTAAACCCCGGTGCTTGCGGATCTTCTGTTTGCAATGTAGCACCACAACCAATGCAATGTAAAATTTCCTGCAATGTTATTCCTCCCACTCAATCAAGCCTTTTTTTCTGAAGTAATTCAAAAGACGGCGTTCAATCATTCTGTTAAACCGGGTAATCCTACCATCAGTTTTAACAATAGGTACAACAAGAATTGTATTGAATCCAGCAGAGTTACCACCAAGAACATCTGTAAGCAGTTGATCACCTATAACAACGATTTTGTCCTTTTCAAGGTTCATCTCGCGAGCTGCCCGCTTGAATGATTTCGCTAATGGTTTACGCGCACTGAATACATAAGGTGTACCAAGTGGCGCACAGAAGTACGAAACTCTTTCTTCATTATTATTGGAAAGAACTGATACTTTGATTCCACTCGCATTCATCAATGCTAACCAGTCGATGACTTCTTGCGTTGCATCCCGCGTATCCCAGGAAACAAGTGTATTATCAAGGTCTGTAATGATGCCCTTCACACCTTGTTCAAGAAGCTTTTCTGGTGTGATTTCAAAAATACTTTTAACATGGGCACTTGGCAAAAAACGTTTCAGCAAAAAAACACCTCATTAATCACATATAAATGCTGCAATGCTAGCAGTTGTGTTCATATTATATAAATAAATTCGAGTACAAATCATTATTATACATGATTTGTACAAAATACCGCTACATTTCTTCATTATAAACGAAGAAGCTTAATACTAAAATTGAAACTTTAATCAGAAAACAATAGATTAAACATATAGATTTATACGATAAATCGTTCGACAATTTCCTTCCTAATTCGCACTGTGGATAACTTTCTTCACAACATAAATGTTATATAACTCAAGCCTAGACTGTATTTATAACCTTTTACCCACATGTTGTCTACAGCAAGTTGTGAGCAATTTCAATCTTGTGAACACTACTTTTTCATGTTAAATTAAGATTATTGCAAGGAATGAACGCATTATATCTCACTTCATGACGAATTTGGTAAGAGGAAAGGGGCAAGAAAATGCAACATTTGTCAGATGATTTACTATTAGAATCCTATTTGAAAGCAAAAGAACTTAAGCTAAGCAAAGATTTCATTTCCTTAATTGAAAATGAAATTAAACGGCGGCAAAGGAATAGTTCTGACATCACTTTCCCTCAAGAGTTAAATATTGGCATGTAGAATAGAGCTTGGACAATGGGTTCGTTTGCATGCTTCCCCCTACTTCCTCTGACTTTTTTAAAAAAAGTACAGGGGTTTTACTTTTTATTTTTTTAACTTTTTAGTTCAATTCCTTCATATATATATAAGAGCAAGAAAAATAGTATTTATTGCTTTATACATTCACCCCCTAAATACCCTTCTATCAATCTTCTTGGCTAGTTGATCATATACAACTATGATATTCTATTAGAAAGAAAGCCTTGCCTTCGAATTCATGAAACTTTAATTAATAATTGATTGAATATGCTAAATAGCGGCTTGGCGTTTTTTTGCGTACATATAAAAGGAGGCTTCCCCCGCATGATTATGGCAATTTTGCTGCCGCTGATTGCTGCGTTCTTCGTTCCATTACTAGCCAAACTGAAGAATCGCATACATACAGGAATTTTCGTTCTCTTGATTCCGGCAGTGATTTTTATTTATTTTGCACAAAATATTGGGACAAAGTTTCGTATTTTGGATGAACATACGAACTGGATTCCATCTCTTGGTGTGAATTTTGATTTTCATTTAGACGGATTGAGCTTATTATTTGCTCTGCTTATTTCTGGAATCGGGGCATTAGTCGTCCTCTATTCAATTTTCTATCTGAACCGATCCGAAAGACTTGGTCATTTTTATGTATATTTGCTTTTGTTCATGACCGCTATGCTTGGTGTCGTATTGAGTGATAACGTTTTCGTACTCTATACTTTTTGGGAATTGACATCAATTTCTTCTTTCCTGTTAATTGGATATTGGCACCATCGAGAGAAATCACGCTACGGCGCATTGAAGTCAATGTTGATCACTGTATTTGGCGGCCTTAGTATGTTTGGTGGTCTAATCTTAATGTCCGTCATCGCAGGCACAACAAGTATTCAAGGTATGATTGCTAAAGCAGATATTATTTTAGATAGCCAATACTTGCCACTTATCCTTGGGTTTATGCTAATCGGTGCTTTTACTAAGTCAGCCCAATTCCCATTCCATATCTGGCTACCAGATGCAATGGAAGCGCCAACACCTGTCAGTAGCTACTTACATTCAGCAACTATGGTAAAGGCAGGTATTTATCTTGTTGCGCGTTTCTTCCCTATCTTTTCACAATATGAATGGTTTGTAATTATTGTTAGTCTAGTCGGTATTTTAACGCTTTGTTGGGGATCTTATATGGCCGTTCGTCAGACTGATCTTAAAGCAATTCTTGCATTTTCTACAATCAGTCAGCTCGGAATGATTATGGCAATGCTTGGATTTGGTACAAAGCTCGCTGTATTTGCAGCCGTGTTCCATATCTTGAACCATGCAACCTTTAAGGGTAGCCTGTTCATGGTTGCAGGCGCAATTGACCATGAAACCGGGACGCGAGATATCCGCAAACTCGGAGGGCTGATGGCATTCATGCCATATACTGCAGCACTCGCGTTGTTCGGGACGTTTTCCATGGCCGGAATTCCGTTGCCTTTCTTGAACGGATTTTATAGCAAGGAACTCTTTTTCGAATCCACACTTAAGCTGAATCAATCAACATCTGGTTTTGCCGGTACGTTGCTTGATCTAATGCCTTATCTCGCTGTTGCAGGGAGTATCTTCACATTTGCTTATTCCATGTATCTGTTCTTCGGTGTCTTTTTTGGAAAATACAAAGCTGCTGAACTACCGAAGAAACCACATGAGGCACCAATTGGCATGCTTCTTTCTCCATTCGTACTCGTACTAGGGATCATTTTAATTGGGGTGTTCCCAAACAGTGCTGTACAAGGATTAATTTCTCATGCAGCGACTGCAATTAGTGGAACGGATATATTGATCGATGTTCATTTCTGGCATGGGTTCACGACACCGCTTATCATGAGTCTAATTGTTGTCGCAGTTGGTTCAATCATTATTCTAAGCCGTCCCTATTGGAAAGGCATCTATAATGTCTTCCCTGGAAAACTCAGCTTCAATAGAGTGTATGATTGGATTGTGAAATCTGTTTCTGCATATTCCAGTAAGGTTACAAATGTGTACATGACAGGCTCTATCAAAAATTATATGTTGCTCATACTCGGGGCAATGTTAATTGGTACTTTCGGTACATTATATGCAACCGGTGGGATCCATCTTTCAATGAAAGATATGGCACCGATTACGGTTATTGAGCTTTCGATTGTCATTATTATGGTCATTGCCAGCTTGGCAACAACATTTGCAAATAATAACCTCGCCGCAATACTCATACTAGGAGTAGTAGGCTTTGGTACTGCGATGTTATTCATTATTTACCGTGCTCCAGATTTGGCACTTACACAGCTAGTAATTGAAACAATTACTGTAGCTTTGTTCTTGCTAACTTTCTATCACTTACCAAAGCTGAGAAAGCGCGATGATAGTAGCCGTGTTAAATTGGTCAATTTAATTATCTCTATTGGCTTTGGCGCATTGCTTTCAATTATAGGTATTATGAGCTTGAACAGTGTTTCGTTCGAAAAGATCTCCGGCTACTTTGTTAAAACTGCCCATTCAATTGGTGGAGGAAACAACATCGTAAACGTGATTCTCGTCGATATGCGTGGATTTGATACGCTCTTTGAAATTGCTGTTCTCGGAATCGCGGCCCTTGCTATCTTCGGTCTCATTCAATTCAACAAAGACAAGGGGGCGCGCTAATTGGAATTTATTATATGTATCCTTGCCGGCATTCTCTTTGCCACCGGTATCTATAACATACTCCAAAAACAAATGCTGAGAATTATTATTGGCACGGGACTGATCTCGCATGGGGCGCACTTGTTTATTTTAACAATGGGCAAACTCAAGCAAGGTAAACCACCAATTTTGACGGAAGGTATTACAGATTATACAGATCCGCTTCCCCAAGCTTTGATTTTGACATCCATTGTTATCAGCTTTGGAATTACGAGTCTGATTCTCGTTCTTGCTTACCGTACGGCTCAGAAAAATGACACAGATAATATGGAAGAATTGCGAGGTACTGAAAATGAGTAACCTAGCCGTACTGCCAATCCTTTTGCCTTTAGTTGCTGCGATTTTACTTGCCTTTACACACAAAAAAACGATGCTCTCAAGAATTCTTGCTCGCATCGTTGCTATTCTTTATGCTGGTATTGCTGCAGTCCTACTGGTAAAAGTTATTGAGAACGGAACGATTGTACTAGAATTAGGTGGCTGGAAAGCCCCTTATGGCATTGTTATGGTTGCGGATAAGCTATCAGTATTGCTTATCTGCACGACTGCTGTTGTTATTCTTGCTACAACATTCGCTTCAAAACTTATTGGCGAAAAAATGGAATATCATTATTTCCATACCTTTTTCTATTTCCTGATCACCGGTATTTCCGGAGCATTTTTGACAGGAGATTTATTTAATCTATTTGTATTCTTTGAAGTGCTGTTAATGGCTTCTTATGCTTTAATAACCCTTGGTGGAGGACGTGTACAGCTTAGAGAATCAATGAAATACATGCTAATCAACGTCTTCTCTTCCGTGGTGTTTGTTACAGCTATTTCATTCCTATACTCAGTTGTAGGAACAGTAAACATGGCGCAAATTGCAGAAAGAGTACAAGATGTTGATCAGAAAGGTATTTTGACAACAATTGCAGTCCTTCTCTTCTTCGTATTTGCAACAAAAGCGGCACTTTTCCCGCTTTATTACTGGATGCCAAATCCATATATTACGCCAAATCCAGTCGTATCGGCATTGTTTGGGGCATTGCTCACCAAAGTTGGAATTTATTCTATCTTGCGTGTCTTC
>Ga0153999_1000546_pt1 | contig 16377 bp, 32 predicted proteins | sample TSNC083MetaG_FD_104675 | JGI IMG/M metagenome (GOLD analysis project Ga0153999, IMG submission 104675) | Attine ant fungus gardens microbial communities from North Carolina, USA - TSNC083 MetaG | ecosystem: Host-associated > Fungi > Mycelium > Unclassified | place: USA: North Carolina, Lumber... | reverse complement strand
TCCGCCATGAAATGGAAGGTTCTATCGGTTAATAAGTTATAACCCTTGATACATCAATGTTTTTGAGGGTAAAATTGAATAGAAAAATCGGCACGTGCCGAAAACGTGCCGATTCAGATTTTTCTACTCGTATAGGAGGCGAACTTTTCAAGTTCGTCTTCTTCTATTTTTTTAGTGACATCCAAGTATGTATCTGCAGTTGTTCTAATTGTAGAATGACCCAGTCTTTTTGAAATGGCCTTTAAACTCAGTCCAGCTTCTAAAAGTAAAACTGCATGAGTATGACGGAAACCGTGAGTACCTTTATATTCAACTCCAGCTAATTCACAATACTCCTGTATACTTTCCCTGACAATTGAAGGGGTTAAGTAGCCACCTTTGAAATTTTGAAAGATGATGCCGTCTTTGCTTCTTGTAAATCCTTCGTATTCTTCAATCATTTTCTCCTGTACTTCTCTGAATCTTTCTAACTCTTCTAATACTTCCTGTTCCAGCTGAATCTTTCTATAGGATGATTTCGTTTTAAGCGTGCCAATCTGAACCTTGTTGTTATCATCTCTAACAGTTTGCCGTTCGATATTTAGGCGATTCCCTTTCAAGTCACTCCATCTAAGCGCAAGTGCTTCACTTATACGTAATCCGCTTTGACTCATGAAATACATAAGCATGTAGTACAGTCGGTATTCTTTAAATCTCTGATGCTCATATGTTTCCATGAAATCAAGCAGCTGGTTCAACTCTTCAAGTGAAAAGTATTTAATCTCATCATCCTTGATGAGATTATCCTGAATAGGTGCAGTAAGACGCCTAGTCGGATCTTTCTCTAAAACTTCCATTTCGTGCGTTGCATAATAGAATATATCCTTCAATACTGACAAATGCTTGGTACGTGTGCCATGCTTATACTTAGGACTACCATCGCTATTTTTGTAATCAGCATACGTCTGAAGCCACTTGCTTATATCCGCACGCGAAATACGCATCATGCGTTTTCGTTCAAAAAAGGGCATGATGTGCAGTCTTAATACAGACTCAAGTTGCACATAAGTTTGATCCTTCACGTTATTCCTTTTATGTTCAAGCCACGTATTCGCAACTTCATCAAATAGCAGGTTACGATCATTGAGTGACAACCCGTAGTAGATGCGTTCTTCAACTTTACTAGCTTCAATTTGTGCCTGTTTCTTGGTAGGGAAGGTGCCAATACTAAACTCTTGGCCATCCCTAGATACACGAGCCTGCCATTTTCCGCTTTTGAGCTGTCTAAATGTAGCCATTTCTATCAACCTTCCTTAGTAGTTCATAATCTTGTTAAAATGTTTATTCTCATGCATAGTCAATCGCTTAGCCGCAAATTCTGAATCTACATTAAATGTTGTGCAGATCAACCGTATTGCATCTGCATGAGCAGGGGGCAGACGAATTCTTTCAAGCATGTAGCTAGGTATGCAGAAATGTAATGCAAAATGACGCGCCTGGTATTCCTGCAAGTCCCTAAATAGACGATGCATATTCATTTGATTGCCATAGTGCTGCAGATAATGACAAAGTTCATGCGCGAAACGCTGCCATTCTCCTTGTGGAGATCCCTCTTTAATAATGATTCGTTCTCCAAATTGAGCAGAAAATTCATCTCTTATAATCTGAAGCTTTAGTTTTTCTGCTATAACTTCTATCCCGAGTTGATCAGGTGTGCGGATACCATAAGTAAGTAGCAGATTCCGAATTGCGTTTTCGATGCGAGAATAACAAGGTGTATACATATAATCACTCTCTCTGTATAGAATATATGTTCTGTTTAGTGTGTATAAAAATAGGCGCATGATGGTGCGCCTATTTGAACCTATTTCTTACCAAGAAAACTCATCCATACCCTGAATGCCGATTGCTTTGACCTTACCATGATCGAATTTTTCTCCGACTTCAGGAGGTAAAGGGCTCCCGCCTCCAAGTTCCACACTGGTTTTGCTTTTAGCATCTATAGAAAAGTCTTGGTCTATATATATAGTTTCTACCGCAAGGAAATTATCATCCTTGTCATAGGCTGCAATAGCTGCACTCGTTTCATCTTTAGTAAAGTCAATCTCGCTATTGTTTCTCAAAAAACCGACAGCGCCAATTTTGGTAGACTTTTGTCCCCAAGTACCTTTGTTAACCTTTAATTCTTCTGTGTTCAATTCTATTATTTCTGATCCATAAAAAGGCTCCGGAGATACTTCAACTTCAATTTTATCTAAATCATTAAATTCCTCTATGTCGCTTTCGATTTCAGCACTAATATAACCTAACTCACCTTTATTGATATATCTTGGTGAAATTCTTTCATCACCTAATACCGAAATGACGTTTCCATTGGAATCCAAAAAGGTTACTTTAGCCTTTCCGGCATCAATAGGAATATCGCTAGTGTTTTTAATTTCCGCATAAGCTGTTATGGTCTCTTCATCAACAGCTTCGTCATTCCACTTATAGTACGTCACCTTATTTACACTTGCTTCTGCCTTATCCTGATTCTCAAATTCATTAGAAGAGGCAGACTGTTGATTGTTTTCATCGCTCTCATTTTTCTCTTGGTCAGAATTACAAGCCGTCAATGCAACCGCTATCAATAGTGCAAGCGAAGCTTTTTTCCACATAATAATTGACCCCCGTCTTATTTTTTCTTGTCTTCTTTATAATTATCGAACTCAATCATCTCAATGATGCGGTCGAGCATTCTCTCTTTACGCTCGTCATCCATCTGATCTAAACCGTCGAACATAAGGTTCATATTTGGGTACTTCGCTATAAAGTGAGCAATTTTGTCATCGAGGGATTGCTCTGTTGGTATACGAATTTCATTAGTTCTACCTAATAGGTAATCAATTGATACATCATAAAAATCCGCAAATTTTGCCAACGTATCATAATCCGGTTGTGTCTGAGAAGTTTCGTATCTCGCATATGTAGATCGGTTTAAGTGCAATCTATCGGACAACTCTTTTTGTGATAGTTCTTTTTTATTTCTTAAGTTCCTCAATATATCCCCGTACTTCACAGGTAACTCCTCCTAATACAACATCACAGTGATATCACCCTCATTATAAGTGAAATAAATGCACACTTAACGTTTTGTGTATTAAATACACAAAAATACTTGACAGTGCAAAAAATGCACTATATACTAAGTGTAATAAATGCACAAAGGAGTGATTACGTGTTTACCGAATTACTTATCGAGCGTAGAAAGATTCTTAACTATTCACAGCAAAATATTGCTGAACTAGTAGGTATTGATCGTTCCTACTATACAAAAATAGAATCAGGTCTAGTGCCGAGCGTAAAAGTCGCTAAATTGATTGGGCGCCATCTCGGGGTAGAGTGGACGATTTTTTTTAAAGATAATGGTGCAAAAATTACACAAGTTATTTAAGGAGGCTATTCCGTGAAAACCCCAAGTAGTGAATGGAGCAATGTAAAAGGCGCTAAACGAACACGTCTGATTACTGAACGAAAGAAGTTAAAGCTAACTCAAGCTCAGCTTGCTGATCAAGTAGGTGTATCAACATCAGCTATTGGCCTTTTGGAAAGCTCAAGAATGAAACCAGGATTCGAACTAAGCTTAAGGCTGCAAGAATTCTTTAATCAGCCATTTGAAATTTTATTTCCTGATTTATAAAAAAGTGCTTGACACGTCATTTAGAAAAAGACTTTTTACAGACTGCTATAAACAACTATAGAAAAATCATTTTTTCTAAATTGACCTTAAAACAGTTAATTTAACCAATATAGAACACTAAAGCAAAGACCCTTTTTAAAAGGTGCTGTTTGCTAAGATTTATTTGAAAGCAAATCAAATCATTGAATAGGAGGCATTCCATGAATCAACTAGTTGTACTAAATAACAACCAAGCAGTAACAAGTTCGTTGCAGGTATCCGAGACTTTTGAAAAACAGCACAAACATGTACTTGATAGCATCGAAAATCTCACAGCCGAAAATCCGGCAGTGAAATCCTTCTTCCATAAGAGCGCTTATACCAATGAGAGAAACAGAGAGTACCCAATGTATCTAATGAATAGGGACGGATTCACATTATTGGCCATGGGGTTCACTGGTTCAGAAGCGATGAACTTCAAACTTCAATATATAGCTGCTTTTAACAAGATGGAGAAGGACCTCAACAAACCAATGTCCATCGAAGACATGATTATCACGCAAGCACATTCAGTTAAAGAGCTTAAAGCAGATGTAGCTGATTTAAAGAAAGTCGTAGATAACGAAGTCTGGTTGAATGAGAGACAAAAGAAAACAGTTCAAGATTCAGTTTCAAGACGAGTGTTCGAACTTAGGCGCAAGGGACATGAAGCTCATTTCTAAACACTCTACTCATCACTCAAAAGGTTCTTCGGTGTTTCCAAGTACGACAAGATTCCAAGGAAAGATTATGACGAAGCAATCAGCTTTATTGATGGCTGGTACCCGCAAGTAAAAAGAGAAAATGCACAGTCAAATTTTTTTAACTAGTTTTATATCCATCTTTTCTCTTCCTTGTTAAAAATTATAAACCAAGTGAGTAAGGACACATATTCCAATATGGCATATAGGAGGGAGCATCATGCTTGAAGTAAAGATTGATGAAACAGCAGTTGAAGAGCTTTACAAACTTGAAATTAAGAAACAGCTTAATGAATTAAATCAGGAGCTAGTCTATTGGGATTCTAAAGAGCTCATGCGCAGAACATGTATGGGTTGGAAAAAGATTCAGGAATCATTTTTCTTCCATCCTGATTTTCCAAAAAGGAAAGTAGGAGGTCGCTGGGTTTACCCAGCCAAAGAAACAGAAGGGTTTCTACTCTGGTGGATTGATCACCAAGACGTCGGTTAATTCTCATCATCCTGTATTGAAGGGAGGTGAACACGATGCATGAACAATACGGAGCAATACTCAGAGCATGCAGGTTACGCAGGGGATTCAAACAAGACGAACTTGCGCATGAACTGCACATCAACCAATCAGACATTTCAAAGATTGAAAGTGGAATCAAGGAACCACCATTGTCATTAGTCAAGCGTTGGACAGATTTGACGCAGGCGCAGGAAGTGCTAGTCGCATTTATATGCGGAGTGGACGGGCTATCCGTAATGCAGCAAGTCATGGATGTGGTGAGCAGCACGCCGTTCGTCGGAACAATCATCAAATGGGGGGGTTACATACAGTGTATCGCACAATTCTAAAGCAAGACGCAGCACAAGCTACAAAAGAAAAACAATGTATTGGGCTCCTGCTTAAAAAGGCAAACGGTCTAATCGAGCGAGGAAAGTTTTATGAGGCAGAACAGGAAATAACAACAGCGCTTCTTTCGTTAAATGAACTAAAACGTATGCAGGACAAGAAGAATGGTGACTCGAGATTAAAAGCGTTAGTGGAGTTTTTAGTAAGCACAGGAGCATCAGCAGAAGTAGTTAGGAGGGTTATACATGAATAAATTCGGAGCGGTAATCCTATTGGTTTTGACAGGCATGGCAATTATGAGCAAGCAGTACATGGCAGTAACAGCAATGATTTTCTTCGCGATGGTATTTCTGAATCTTCCAGAAAAGAGCGCAAAAAAATAACCCACCTCGGCAAAGGTGAGTCGTTAATCTCTAATCACAGTATAGCAAAACTTGTCACCCCAAACAAGTCGAAACGGTAGGCTCGGTCCTACCTTGGAGATCAGGAGCAGCGCTCCGTTCCTGATTTCCAAGGTGCGACTGCACTAGAAAGATGGTGAATGAAATGGAATTGGGAGTAGCGTATTCAATCAGAACAAAAAGTTTCCAAAGTTACCCTAAACATCTCGATGTCCCTATCAATGAATGGCTGGAAGAGAATCCTGATGTGGAAATCATTGATATTAAATTTGCTACAGCAATGAGTGGGCAAGAATGGGAATCTGAAGCGTTAGTTATTTATCGGAAGGAAGTGTAAACATGGGAGAAATCGCAGATATGATGATTGACGGATTGCTATGTAGCTGCTGTGGATCTCATCTGGATGACTTCACAGCACCAGGTTACGAAAGAATCTGTGAAGACTGTGAAAATGAAACAAAAAAATGACCAGCTGATCAGAGCTGGCCATCGGGTAATCACGATATAAATTCTACTTCAAGTATAAGCGATTGCCCGAACAAATTCAATCTTAGGAGGGTTTTCATGAAGAAACTAAAGCTTCGTAAACTAGCATTGACCAATTTTAAAGGAATTAAACACTTTGTACTGGATGCAAATGGTGAAGATATCAAGGTATATGGCGACAACGGAACGGGCAAGACAACAGCGTTTGATGGTTTCGTTTGGCTCCTGTTTGATAAAGACAGCAAGAACAGCGGTAAATTTGACATTAAAACGCTGGTTGATGGCAAGGCGGTCCACAATCTTGAACACGTTGCCGAAGCTGAATTGATTATTGACGGCAAGCCATTACATCTGAAGAAGGTTTACAAAGAAGTATGGAAGAAGAAGCGGGGCGCCACTGTGGCCAAGTTCACTGGGCATACAACAGATCATTTCATTGATGGTGTCCCATCGAATAAGACGGAGTACAAAAAGACTGTCGCTGAGATAGTGGATGAAGAGATCTTTAAACTACTTACAAATCCCTTCCATTTTAATGAACACATCGACAAGGAAAAGCGTCGAGATATATTGCTTAGTATCGCCGGTGACGTAACGGATGAAGATGTTATTGCTTCTAATCAGAAATTAAAAGACCTTGCTGAAATGTTGAGCGGTCGCAGTATAGAAAAGCATCAAAGAGCGATTGCTGCTAAACGAAAAGAAATTAATGAGGAACTTGTACGAATTCCGGTTCGTATTAGTGAGGTTCATCGTGGTCTGCCTGTTCTAGATGGCCTGGACAAGAAGCAAATTGCTGACGATATGGACAACCTACTTGATCAAATGGAACAGAAGCAGGAACAGATGAACAGCATTCACTCAGGCGGTGAAATTAGCAATCTGAAAGCGCAAATTAGCGAAATTGAATTGCATGTTTCAAACGTTCGTAACGATCATGTACAGCAAGGTCAACAACAGGTGTTCAGTCTGAAGACAAGATTGCAGGAAGAAAAGTCCAACTTGAACATTATCGAATCCAAAAAGCGTGATGCAGAGTATCAGTTTAATAAGACAGAGGACACAATCAAACGTAGTCAGGATGAACTTGCTTCCCTGCGCGATCAGTGGAAGGAAATCGATGATGAAAAGTTTACCCATACAGAAGCTTGCGAATGCCCGACATGCGGTCAGAGCCTACCGCAGGAACAGATTGATACTGCTCGAGAAAAGGCGGAAGCAGCATTCAATCTTGAAAAGTCCAACAAGCTTGGAGAGATCAAAAAACGAGGTAAAAAAGGTGCGGAGTCTGTAAAGCAATTGCAAGAAGAGAATACGCAATATATGAACGAGATTGCCAAGTTGGATGAATTGATTGGCGATAAAAATGCAGGCATTCAAAAGCTTGAGGGTCAGATTAAAGAAGCTGAGAGCAACGTTTCGCCACTTGAAGAGAATGAAGATTACAAACGTCTTATAGATGAAAAGCAGGTTATACAACAACGGATTGAAACCCTGAGACATTCCTTGAATGAATCTATTCAGGCGGTACAGCGTGAAATTGATGCATTGAGAGAACAACAGAACGCCCTGCAAGCAGACTTGAACAAGTTTTCTCAAGCAGAGCAGGGACAAAAACGAATTGCTGAACTGGAAGAGCAAGAGAAACACCTTGCTGAAGAGTATGAAGAACTTGAGCGCCAGCAATACCTTACGGAAGAATTTACTCGAACAAAGGTCTCAATGATGAACGAAAAGATTAGCAGTAAGTTTAAATATGCCAGATTCAAATTATTTAATGAACAGGTTAATGGTGGCCTAGATGAAACTTGTGAAACGACATACAACGGAGTGCCTTATAGCTCTGGATTGAATAACGCTGCTCGAATCAATGTAGGTTTGGACATCATCAATACGCTATCAGAGCATTACGGCGTACAGGCTCCAATCTTTGTAGATAACGCGGAAAGCATCACGAAGCTAATCGACATCGATGCCCAGGTAATCAGCTTGATTGTATCAGAGCAGGATAAAGAGTTACGTGTTGAAAGTAATTCTAGTAAAGAAAGCGAGGTAGCATAAATGGATTTGAAGGTACGAGATAGAGTAATTGTTCTCGATTCTGTAGGTTCTCCGCTAGGAGTAGGAACAATTGTAAATATAAATAATTTCAGAGAACCAAGCCATAAGTACGCGGTCAATGTAGATGGATATTCAGAAGATGTGCTTTTCGTTGGATTAAATCAGCTAGTAAAACAGGAGGGAGATCTAAATGAGTAATACCCAAGTTGCTACAATTCAAAAAGACATTACAGATGATGTAAACAAAAGCCTAACAAGACTTCAACATGATGGCTTGCAACTTCCTGCTAACTACAATGCCAGCAACGCATTAAAGAGTGCTTTTTTCAAACTGAGAGACACAAAGGATAAGGCTGGTAAACCAGCATTGGAAGTATGTACTAGGGAGTCAATAGCAAACTCTTTATTAGACATGGTAACGCAAGGTTTAAGTCCTGCTAAGACTCAATGCTACTTTATTGTTTATGGAAATCAGTTGCAGTTAAACCGTTCATATTTTGGTACACAAGCCGTCCTTAAACGTTTGAAAAACGTGAAAGATATCTGGGCCAATGTAATCTTCCAAGATGATGAGTTCGTCTATGAAATCGATCGTGGCCGTGAAAAACTCATCAGCCATAAAACGCATTTCGAGAATCGAGATAAAGCAATACTTGGAGCATATGCAGTCGTACAGACGAATGACGATGAAGAAATTCTTACGGTTATGACCAAGAAGGAAATTAACGACGCTTGGGATCAGTCAAAAACGAAGCAAGCAGTACATGGGAAGTTCCCGCAGGAAATGGCTAAACGGACGGTAATCAATCGAGCTGCTAAAGCATTCATCAACACTTCAGATGATAGTGATCTGCTTGTAGAAGCAATCAATAACTCGACTGAGAATGAATATGACGAGCGCGAAAGAAAAGACGTCAGCCCTCAGCAGGAGATTGATGAGAAAGCAAATAGTATACCGTTTGAAATCGTGGATACACCTGAAAATGAAAAGCAAGAAGAACCTGTGATTGAGCCGGAAGACGAACAATCTGAGTCGGTACATGATGCAGTAGAACAAACCATTTTGGACATGGAAGAAAACGATAAGAAAAAGGCTGAAAAAGAAGAACAAGCCACTCAAGCCTCTATGGAAGGTCCAGGGTTCTAATGATAGAAATCAAGTCCATTGCTTCAGGGAGTGCGGGAAACTGCTATCACGTAACAGACGGCAAGACTCCACTCCTGTTAGAAGCAGGAATCACCATCAAGCGAATTAGAGAAGGTATAGGGTTCAAATTAAGCTCCATTGCTGGCTGTTTGATAAGCCATGAGCATGGAGATCACTCAAAGGGCATCAAAGACGTTCTCAAGGCAGGCATTGATATGTACATGAGTCCTGGAACAAAAGAAGCTCTTAATCTATCGCATCACAAGGTGAAAGATATTAAGCATGGACAGGCCATTCAAATTGGCAGTTGGAAAGTGGCTGCATTCGAAGTACAGCATGATGCAGCTGAACCAATTGGATTCTTACTTACAAATGAAGCAGGCGATAAACTTCTTTTTGCAACAGATACCTATTATGTGAAATACACGTTCTCAGGGCTTACGCACCTCATGTTGGAGTGTAACTATTCAGAAGCTATTTTAAATGAAAATATAGCGTCTGAGCGTGTTCATCCAGCTATGGCAAGACGTCTTGGAAAGAGCCATTTCAGTTTAGAAAACGTGAAAGAGTTCCTGAAAGCAAATGATCTAAGCAAGGTGCAGGAGATCCACTTATTGCACCTCTCAGATACCAATTCAGATGAAGCATTATTCAAGCGAGAGATTCAAGAGTTAACTGGCAAGTTGGTTTATATCGCATAAGGACAGCGAGGTGAGATTATGAGTGGTTGGTTTAAAGTCCACAGAGAATTGTTTGAATCGGATATCTGGAATGACGTTACAACCTGCAGATTGTTTCTATTCTTAATTGGAAACGCAAGTCACACAGATGGCCTTAAGCATAAAGGCATTACATTGAACCGAGGGCAATACGTTCGTTCCTATAGAAAGCTAGCAGATGACCTTGCTTATAAAGAAGGAAGAGGCTTCAAAAAGTACTCAATTAGCACAATTAAGCGTTCGGTTGAAAAACTTATAGGGTCCGAAAGGGTGAACGTTAAAGAAACGGAACTTGGAACACTGTTCACAGTCGTTAATTACGCACTGTATCAAGGTTTGGACGAAGAAGAAAAAAGAAGTCCGAACGGCAAAAACGAAGAACATGGAACTAATGCGGAACTAATGCGGAACGAAGTCGGAACTAATGCGGAACAAGAACAAGAATTAAAGAACTTAAGAATTAAAGAACTTGGTATTAGTAGTACCAGTGACGAGGAATTCGCCGCCGTTATGAATTTCTACTCTAGCAACTTGCAAAAAGGTCTGTCTGAATCTCCCTACAATCACGAATTGTTAATTCAATGGCATGAGGAATGGGGAGCCGAACTTCTGCTTTCGGCAATGAAGGTTGCTGCTAAACAAGAAGCGAAAGGCGTTGCATTCCTAGAGGGTGTTCTGAAGAACTGGAAGCAAGCTGGTGTCGCGAGTATTGAGGACGCTAGAAGGTGTGAAAAGGAATTCAAGAATCACTCTAAAAAGTCTTTTAAGAGCAACGTCGTGCAGATGAATAAGCGCGAATCACAATACGACCAACACAACTATGGATTCTAGGTGGGATGGTAATGAAAAAGGCGATTGATGTTGCCTCAAAGGTTACTGGTTTAGACAAGCTCAATAAAAAAGTCTTAAGAGAATATGATTGCGAAGGCTGCGGCGAAGAAAAAGTGAAGGAAACAGAATTGACGATTTATGTGGGACCTAGAAAAGGTGAAGTCATTGTTGCCCAATTAGGTTGCAAGTGTAATGACATGAAGCTCGCTGAAGAGGCACGTAAGCAACGAGCAAAATTAAAACTAGAGAAAATGAAAGATCGTTTCGATTACTATTCGCTTTTGAATGAATCATTGAAATTCGCAACACTGGATAATTACGAACCGACAAACGAGGTTCTAGCTAAGGCAAAAGCCGATATGGAAAGCTACGTTCAGAACTTCGACGGCAAACAGAACATGTTGTTGCACGGTGGCTATGGAACTGGAAAAAGTCATTTATCCGTTGCTGTTACTAAAAGACTCATGGAGCAAGGAAAGCAATGTTTGTTCCTGTCATTGCCCAAGCTACTTACCAAAATCAAAGACACATACAACAACAAGGGTGTCACGGAAGAAGAGCTACTTGAAGTGGTTCAGAGCGTAGATCTGCTCGTCTTGGATGATTTAGGCGCTGAGCATAACACGGAATGGGCAACTGCCAAGCTGTTTGAAATCTTGGATGATAGAGCTGGCAAGGCAACCATTTATACAACGAATCTATCAAGCTCTAGTTTACGAGAACGCTTCAACGAACGTAATTTCTCCAGATTGATGGAGAATGCCAAAATCGTAAAAATGACAGGCTCAGACTACAGACGGAGGGATTTCTAATGTGCGACATCTGCAACGGAGACGGATTGAAAGCATACCACGGCTATTATGCAAGCTTTGAACCATGCCCACATAGCGAATGCCGAGAAAGGGCGAAAGCAAAGGCATTGAATGACCTTGTTGATCTGCAACAGAGATTTGAAATTACTGCAGAGGATTTGAAGACAGCATGAGTGAAGCGGCAGTCACTTTCTACGGTGTTAAAAATGCAGGAGCAGAAAAGTACGTCACACTTCTGGAAGACTTGGAATTTTATTTTCCTGCTTGGCAACTGAAGGAGATCACGGAGCTTTGGAATGACGGTATTCACATTATGGACTTGGCCAAGAGATATAAACGTGATGTTGATGAGGTATTTCTTGCTTTGTTCCATCAGGCAAGGAAAGGCAAGATTAAACGGCCTATTGCAAAACATTTGTAAGGAGCATGGTGAAGCAAATATGTATTGCTGAAAAAATAATGCGCATCTGAATAGACAGGCCCCGTTGATGACCTTAACGCTAATCAGATACGCATCCAAGTGTTAAAAACTAGGAGGTTTTTAAAAGGTGAGAGTAGTTCTAAAAAAGGACCTGAAAGAAAAAATGGATATCTCAGCTAAAGAGCCCACTGAGAATAGGAGGGAATATAGGGTACATTGACAACTTATGCGAACAGCAAAGAAGTGGTGCATACAAAAAATGAGGAGGAATGAACGTGGAATACATTCAGTTTTTCTTTTATGCGGCACTATGTGCAGGCTGCCTAACAACTATTCTGCTATGGAAGCATGACAGTCAGAAAAAACAGAAAACACATGAGGACGAGCTCTTTGAAATGGAGATGTCTACACAGGAACGGATTGAACAAGTGGAGACAGCTTACGAGGTACTGCAGGATGAATACCTGAACCTTGAATCTGAGTTGGATATTGAACGGAGCAGGAATCGGAAAGTGCGTCCAGGATTCAATGTTCTGGCTGTGACAAAAGCCGTAAACAAGGCGAAAGGAGAGCGTGTGTCGTGACCATCATATTTCAAGTGATACTGCTCATCATGATGTTAGTCGGATTCGTTGGCACCATCGGAGAAGAAGGAGACAAGCATCTTAGAAATCGTATGGCGTTGATATGTGTCGTATGCGTGGTCGCTTTTCTTATAACAATTTGGAAGTGAATGGGGGAATTGCGATGAATGATCAGGAGCGGTTGCAGGAGATAAATGAATTGTTCGTGCGGGGTGTATACGAAGGTTCGAATAATGCAGGTCTTGACGAGTCAGACATCAGCTGGCTCATCGGACAGGCCAACATTCTACAGCAGAACAAAGGTGTGATTGAAGCAATTGTTGGTGAGGAAGTACTGCATCAGAACGGCGAATATGAAACAGAGATGCAGAGGTTGGGAGAACGTGTGCAGGAGTTGGAAGGCAAACTAACGGTAACGGAAGGAGCTTGGGAAGAGACGCATTTGCAAAACCAACGCTACAAGCAGGAGTTGGAAAATTTAAAAGAGCGTATTGAAACAGCAATTAATGATTTGGAATGTGATAGACCAAAAACAGCCTATCATGTGCTTCACTCCACCTTATTTAACAATTTCGGAGAGAGGAAAGACCAAGAAGGAGAATCAGAATGAACCTACAACCATTGTTTGAAACGCAAGAAATGCTAGATCAGCGCATTAAGGAACAGAAAGGTCTAAAGGATGCAGATCTGCTAGACAAAAAGGTTCTAGCTTTACAAGTGGAGCTTGGAGAGTGCGCTAATGAATGGCGTGGGTTCAAGTTCTGGAGTAAAGATCAGGAGCCGAGGACTAAGGTTGTTTGCCCTATCTGCCGAGGGGAAGGTTTTCGTGATTTTGTAGAGCCGTTCAGCAACGAACATTTTACGGAGGACTGCGAATCCTGTGAAGGTTGCGGAGTGTTGAAAGAAAACCCTCTTCTCGAAGAATACGTGGACTGCCTGCATTTCATTCTTGGTATCGGGTTGGAAATCAAGGTTGTTAATCTAGCGGTAGTTGAACCATTTAGAGCTAAGAGCGGTTTAGTACAGCAATTCAATGTTTTGTTTAAGCATGTAGGCGAATTAAAAATGCAGTTAGAAGCGGATTGGAATGCAGGCCATAGGAAATATGCTCATATTGTCAGTTTGTTCGTGGGTCTTGGAGAAATGCTTGGATTCTCATGTGACCAAATCGAACAAGCCTATTACGACAAGAACAAGATTAACCACGAGAGACAGGCCAATGGTTATTAAGAACCTGTACAAACGGCAAGGTGGTCAAACACTAGTGGTAACAGGCCACTTCAATGCAAAGGAACTCAGACAAATGAAACGAGAAGGTTGGCGCTGGCATGAACCACAAGTGAATAGGAACGGAATACCTGTGGGGAGGAAGAGAGCGTGAACTGTAAAATCTGCGGCAGAGTATTGAAATCAGACAAGAGCAAGGAAATCGGATTCGGTCCTGTTTGTTACAAGAAGCATAAACAGGCTGTGGCTGATGCAGAGTTTGAAAAGAAACAAGTCACAATCTATGAAGTTATCAAGGAGGCGATTGCTTGATTGAATTCGAAATACCAGGTGAGCTTCCTACGATGAATGAGATTGTTGCTGCAAGTAAGTCGCATCACTTGAAGTATTCAACTATGAAAAAACGATACACAGATTTAGTTGCTTGGAGTGCTATGTCAGCAAGGCTCCGGATTATAGATCATGCAGACTTTGAAATCATCTGGTACTGCAAGAACAAAAAGAAAGATAAGGACAACATCATTGCTGGCCAGAAGTTCATATTTGATGGATTGGTTGAAGCTGGTGTCATTGCAAATGATGGTTGGGCGCAAATCGGAAAAATAACACACGATTTACAGGTGGACAAGCATAACCCAAGAGTGGTTGTGAGACTTATAGAAGCAAGTAGCGAAATTTGTTAAGAGTGAGCCAATCCTAGCGCTTTTCATAGACAACTAGACCTAATACATACGAGAGTGTGAAAAGCGTGGGAGAAGGCTTGGGAAGGGGTTGAGTGAATGACTTATAAAAGAAAAAGACTTTTGGAGCGGAACCGTGAAATTATTTCCTTTCCGATGCCTGATTTAGAAAGCATGACAGATCAACAGTTAGAAAAGAGAGCAACCATGATGGAAGAAGCATTCCGAGATGCGTTTGCCGAAGATGAGGAGGACGATGATTGCGACATCTAACTATCACTCTATCAGTTCTAGTCGCCATCCTGTACCTCGGCTTAATCGTCACAGGTGTTAAGTATCAGCAGGCGACAAGTAAAGTCGATAGGCAGCAGGAGCAGATCAGGGAGCTTAAACAGGAAAGAGATTCAGCGGTTGATGGGCATTGGGGGGATATGCAGGAGAAGGTGAGGGAGGCAGGACGATGAGAGAGATTAAGTATCGTGCTTGGGTTATCGGTTCAAAGTTGGTTGGTTATCACGGTATGTCCGATAGTAGGTTCGCTGGTATTGAAGAGCAAGAAATGATGATTGATGTAAGAGGTGTTTCTTTCCGCGATGGGAAAATTGAATTTGTTACTGATCGAGAAGGTGATGAATATAGCTTTGCGGATGGAACGCTTATAGCGGTAAGGCAATACACAGGATTAAAAGACAAGAGCGGCGCGGAGATTTATGAGGGGGATATATTGCTCTACACTTCTCCAATTGCGAGCAGAAGCAAAAACAGGGTGATTTGTGAGTTTGAAAATGGTTGTTTCCTATTCGGAGGATTTACAACAGATTATGTCACCGCCAATGGAAAGGTCATCGGCAACATCTATGAAAATCCTGAGTTGTTGGAGGTTGCAGAATGACAGTATTTGAACTCGCGTATGTGAATCCATGGTGGACAACGCTTTGGATTGCCCTCATGGCAGCAGCTGTTGCGAATCTCGGAAACATTGGAAGGAAGGGTGGAGACGACGAATGAACAGAGCTGAACGGAAACGTGTTACGAGGGGGCACGAAATTAAAGGTTGGACAGAGCACCCCTCTCCAAAGCAATTGAAACAGGGTGATGGGTGGTTCGGAGGGTTTACCCGAACATATCGCCAAGGCAATGAATATGTGGTACTCATCCGTCCGGTGGACACACCCTTCGGGGAAGCTCAACATGCTTGCATGAGAAATGCTGCTGGCATAGACATCCCTTGGGCAGAGAAACAACGTATCAAGAACGAGTTGTTCGGTCCAGAAAGAACGGCAATAGAAGTTTTTCCGGCAGAATCGGAGCTTGTCGACGCAGCTAACATGTATCACATCTGGTTGCTTCCGGAGGGATGCGACTTGCCATTTACATTAAAGGAGTGAAGCAGAATGAAACAAATAATTGCAGGTAAGCTATACGATTCAGAAAAAGCAGAGTTGGTATTGGAGTTTAGCAGACCGATTGAAATGAGTAATATGTTTGGAACATATACGGATTTGGGAGCGGGTCAGTTGTACCAAACGAAGAAAGGTGCTTGGTTTGAAATCATTGGCCAAGGTACGAATGGTGAACAGTTTAACGTCATCACGGAGAAAAAAGCAAAAGAGCTCATCGGCATTACTGATCCAGACTTATATTTGAAAATCTTTGATGGCGTGCAAGAGGCGTAGCAAATAGTGAAGGAGGTAGGACGATGAAATTCAGATATTTCGTGAGCTACTCAGCTCAGTATACAGGTAACGGTTCGCTTTCTGAGGGATTTGGTAATTGTGAAATTTCCTGCGGCT
>Ga0153999_1000544_pt1 | contig 16452 bp, 16 predicted proteins | sample TSNC083MetaG_FD_104675 | JGI IMG/M metagenome (GOLD analysis project Ga0153999, IMG submission 104675) | Attine ant fungus gardens microbial communities from North Carolina, USA - TSNC083 MetaG | ecosystem: Host-associated > Fungi > Mycelium > Unclassified | place: USA: North Carolina, Lumber... | reverse complement strand
TGAGCTTTTCTTACGGGGAGAAGACCATCATCGACCATGTAAGCCTTAAGATTCCTGCCGGAACGACCACTGCTGTTATTGGCCCCTCCGGCAGCGGCAAGACGACGCTTTGCAATCTTATCGCCCGATTTTGGGATGTGAATGACGGCAGTATTACCTTAGGCGGTACGGACGTCCGGCAGTATAAGCTGGACGGTCTGCTCCAGAACATCAGCATGGTTTTTCAGCAGGTTTATCTTTTCAACGACAGCATCGTAAACAACATTCGTTTCGGCCGGCCTGATGCGTCACTTGAGGAAGTTACAAAGACCGCGAAAAAAGCTTGCTGTCATGATTTTATTGCGGCTCTTCCCAACGGTTACGATACAGTGATTGGTGAGGGCGGTGCAACCCTTTCCGGCGGTGAGAAGCAGCGCATATCCATCGCCCGCGCACTTTTAAAGGATGCACCGATCATAATTCTGGATGAGGCCACCGCCAATGTCGACCCGGAAAATGAGAACGAGCTGCAGCAGGCGATTAACGAGCTGACCCGCGAAAAAACCGTCATCATGATAGCCCATCGTCTCAAGACAGTACGGCATGCTGACCAAATTCTCGTGTTGGATGAAGGCAAATTGATTCAGCATGGTACGCATGATGAGCTTATATCACAAGAGGGAATATACGCGGACTTTATCTATATGCGCGAAAAAGCAGTAGGCTGGAAACTCGCAAAGAACAGCGTGCCCCCTGGGGTATTCTGAGTTTCCGCTTTAACTAATTATTTGGAGGTATGAAATATGAATAAGAAAAAAATGGGAGTCAAGGATCTAATCAATACTGGAATTTACACCGTAATCCATCTGGTGCTTTTTATTGTAGCAGGTTTATTGAGCTACGTGCCGATTTTTTCGTTTTTATTCCCAATTATTATTGCAATTCTGTGTGGTATTCCCTTTGTGCTCTTTCTCACGAAGGCGAAAACCTTCGGAATGATTACCATCATGGGCACACTCTTGGGACTGATAATCTTTGCTATGGGACAGGGGTTTTATGCCATAATTACCGGCGTGATATGTGGATTTATTGCTGATCTTATCCACAAGGCGGGTGAATATAAAAGTTGGAAACACATGGTTGCATCCTTCTGCGTATTCAGCGAATGGGCGATCGGCTCAATGCTCCCGATGTGGATCCTGAAAGACAGCTTTTTTGAAACCACCCGGAAAATGCAGGGCGACGCTTTTGTGGACGCACTGGAGCCCTTGATTACCGTCGGGGGACTTGCTCTGCTTATTGTGCTCACTGTTGCAGGAGCTTTAGTTGGTGCATTCATCGGTAAGGCTGTCCTTAAAAAGCACTTTGTCCGCGCCGGTATCGTATGATGAATGATGCGATACAAAGTAAGACCCGCGAAATAATCCGGCTTGACCCGCGTACGAAGGTCTATTTGCTGCTGGTCATCAACATAGTTATATTTGGCACGAACCCTTCCGGCGCGCAGTTAATTGCCAAGGGGGTGCTGGTTGCGATACCGCTGGTATTACTGTATGTCGGCGGAAAATGGGCGCAGGGTATTGTTTACACCATTTTGTATTTGGCGGCACAATTTACGGAACTTTATTTATATGACTATGCGGGTTTAGGGGGGATGTTGTTACGGATGGCGGCAATGATTATATGCCGTATGGCACCCGGTCTCATCATGGGCTATTATCTGATCAGCAAAACCGAAATCAGTGCCTTCATGGCAGCGATGGAACGCACGCATGTCACGCCGAAAATTAGTATTCCACTGGCGGTGGTTTTTCGCTTCTTATCCACTGTTGCTGAAGAATATCGTGCCATTAAGGATTCCATGCGCATGCGCGGCATCGGTTATGGCGGCAGTGTGGTGGCCATGCTGGAGTATCGTTTGGTGCCTCTGATGATGTCAGTGGCACGAATAGGTGATGAACTCTCCGTTGCCGCACTTACCAGAGGTCTCGGAAACACGGTAAAACGTACTTATATTTATAAAATTGGATTCGGTGCGTGGGATATTATCCTTGGACTTGTTGCGACCGTATCGGCAGTTTTATTTTTCTTATTGTAACCTTATCCTTTCTTTAAAAAAAGGTTGCATTTTCTGTCAAATGATTATAAAATTCATAGATAATGAGTAAGTGAAAGGAAGCAAGACATCTATGAAACAAATATTTACCGGAAGTCAAGATTATGTCGCCTCGCAGGAGCTGATGGGAGCAGTGAATATTGCCATAGTGCTGCAAAAGCCGCTGCTGATCAAAGGGGAGCCGGGTACCGGAAAAACCGTACTGGCGGAAGCCGTTTCCAAAGCACTGGGTAAGAAGCTTATTATCTGGAACATTAAGTCCACTACCAAAGCACAGGACGGCCTTTATGTTTACGATGTGGTACAACGGCTGTACGACAGTCAGTTTGGTACAGAAGGTGTGGATAATGTTGAGCAGTATGTAAGACTCGGAAAGCTGGGCGAGGCTTTTACCGATGAGGAGCAGGTGATTCTGCTCATCGACGAGATTGACAAAGCGGATCTGGAGTTTCCCAACGACCTTTTGTGGGAGCTGGATCGAATGGAGTTTTTTATTCCAGAGACTGGGCGAACTGTTACTGCTAAGACCCGTCCCATCGTGATCATCACCTCGAATGCGGAGAAAGAGCTGCCGGATGCCTTTTTGCGGCGGTGTGTGTTCCATTATATTGAGTTTCCCGACAAGGCTCTTATGGAGGAGATTGTACGGGCACATTTCGCCTCGCTGGACAGTCATCTTCTGGAACAGGTTCTAACTGCTTTTTACCGCATCCGAGAACTGCCACAGATTAAGAAAAAGCCTTCCACCTCCGAGGTGATCGACTGGATTCAGGCTCTGATACACGGCGGCTTTGAGCCTGACCGCATTGTGCAGGAGGTTCCCCATTTGGGTGTTCTTCTAAAGAAAAATGAGGATATTGAAGTGATGCAGAATAACTGGAGGTGATGGCATATGTTCTCTGATTTTCTTTATCTGCTGCGCCAGAACGGGCTTAACGTCTCGATGACAGAGTGGATGGCACTGATGGAAGGTCTGGATAAGGGACTTCACGCAGCCGGGCTGACCGGATTTTATTTTCTCAGCCGGGCGGTGCTGGTAAAGTCCGAGGCTGATTTTGACCAGTTTGACCGGTGTTTTCTCGAATATTTTAAGGATGTGCCCTTCGAGCAAGAGGTCTCTCAGGAACTGATGGATTGGCTGGAACGGCCAAACGCTCAAATTGGAATGCCAGATGAGCAGCAGGCTCAGTTAAACGAGCTGCTGACCGAGGATGAAATTGAACAAATGTTTAAGGAGCGCATGATTGAGCAGCGCGAGCAGCACAACTTAGGCACTTACTGGGTGGGCACCCACGGCAATTCTGTGTTTGGTAATTCCGGATTTTCGCCAAATGGTATCCGGGTAGGTGGCAAGAGTATCGGAAAGCGCGCCTTCCGGGTAGCTGGGGAGCGCAAGTTTCGTGACTTCCGGGGCGATAATACTCTGGATACCCGCCAGCTGCAGGTAGCCCTGCGTCACCTGCGGCAGTTTTCCGGCTTGGTGGATTTACCCCCCACGGAATTCGATGTGGACAATACCATCAAGGATACCTGCAGCAGCGGGGGAATTCTGAAGGTGCGGTACAAGCGCCCCCGCCAGAATACGGTGAAGGTGCTTCTGCTTATGGACTCGGGTGGATCTATGGACTACTACAGCCAAATCTGCTCCGCCTTGTTTCAGGCAATGGGGAAGACCCGGCACTTTAAAGACCTGAAGGTATATTATTTTCATAACTGCATATTGTCCAGCGTGTATTCCGACCCCACCCTCAGCATGAAGGAAATGATATCTACAGAATGGCTGCTGAATAATATAACGCCCGAGTACAAGGTAATTTTTGTAGGGGACGCCCAAATGGCTCCCCACGAGCTCAACACACCCTATCACTACAAGTCCGCGGCGGGGGAGAATGCCCGGCGTTCAGGCCTGGAGTGGTTAGAAATCTTTAAATGCCGATACGCAAGCTGCATCTGGCTTAATCCTAGTGAGCGGTCCGGATGGGGGTGGTACTGGAACGAAACGTATGACACGATTGGAACTATGTTCCCCTTCTTCCCCTTGACGGTAGACGGATTGGAGGAAGGGATGAAGAAGCTGCTTTCCAGATGAAAAAATCATAGTCATTTATTCAACCGATTTCAAAGCTTCAGTCATTACTATTTTTTGCACCTTATGGCTAATATACAAATTCACGCACAAAGTGCAGCCGACAACAACAATAGAAATCAGAAGAAAATTTTGCGGTGTTAGATTTGTAAGCCACTCATAAGAATCAAAAGAAACAATTTTCAGGTAAACTTTAAGAAAAACAAACCCTATTGGAACACCAAGTATATAACCGGGAAATGTTGTGGTAAACCAATCTCTTAAGATGAGATTTTGCAGTTCCTTTTTTCGATAGCCCATTACCTTCATAGTCGCATATTCCCGGGATCTTTCAACAAAAGTAAGCATTCCTAAATTATAGAGAATCACAACACTTAGCAATATGGATGCGGTAATCAGTAGAGCGACAACGGTATTTACGCTTTCGGTTAAATCATCCATATTCGTCTTTTGTTTTTCAATAGGTGTTATTTCCTTAAAGTAATCGGTGTCGTCCAGCACATTGAAATTATCTGTATCCAATAAAATCGAAGTAGGTATGAAGCTTTTATCGCAGTTCTCCCAAGCCTGACGCGAGAGATACACGCCCTGTGGTGTCAGAGCTGCAGTAATTTCTGTCACCTTTACAGTGATAGATCCGGATATACCAGTCACTTCCATATGTATCGTATCTCCAACATTTACACCGAGCAATTCAGCGTATTTATTGGTTATAACAACCCCTGAATCTGCTAAATCAAGAATTTCCCCATCCTTTGCTTCCAGGCATATGTAATCTCCGTCATCCATAACTGTGAGCTCCCCTGATAACGAATTATTACCGGCCGAAAGCTCCACGCTAGTTTCTTGTACCCACTGCAGGGTATCGGAAATATCATTCAATTCAGCAGAGATATCGTCAGAATAGTTTTTCAAAACAGCCTTATAGTCATATTGATACTGCGTATTAAATACATAATCATTTGAGTAGTTTAGCGAATCCTTCAAGCCAAATCCGGCAATCATCAGCATCATACTTCCGGCAACACCGATAACGGCTATAAGGTAACGTGTTTTGTTTCTTGATATATCCCGGAACACCCACCGCCACTCGTAGGAGAGCCGCGATTTTGTGCGTCCTGAGTTTGAATTCTTGTTCGTATAGGAATCTTCTTCCCGCATTGTTTCCGCAGGCAGCCCTTTTAAGCTATGATTGACTGCGAGCAGCGCAGATAAGATGCAAATGATAATGATTAGTGCAATAACCGAAAATGATACCCATGATACACTTATAATCCATTCCGGTAATGTAAGCGTTGTTTTTTTGACTTCTATTAGGGCATTGGCAACAAGTAATCGGCCGGTAATAATACCGAGGAGCCCTCCAAGGAGAGGAATAACCAGTCCGTATAAAGCATAATGCAAACGGATCGTGCGATTTTTATAACCAAGCGCTTTCATAGTACCAATTTGAATCCGCTGACTTCTTACAAGTCTGCTCATCGTAGTGTACATTGTGAGCAGTGCGAGTAAAATAAATACAAATGAAAACATAGTCGCCATTTTCTTTGTCTGCTCGATTTCATCATTTGTCTGTACAGTTGATGTGAAATCATCACGCCCCTGGAACGTAATATAACTATCACCTAAAATATCCTTGATCTGATTTTTAAGTTCTGAATAATCAGAATTGTCTTTCACCCAAAGTCTTATTTCATTAAAATGTAAAGAGCCAAATATTTTTTCTGCATATTGTTCGGGAATAAAGGCATATCCGTGGCTAGCACTGTCAGGCATAGTGGCTGTTGATGAACCGGTAAAATAAAGGAATTCCGAATGCAGAATCAAGCCGATCACTTTTACCTCGTATTCCTACTCCATTAAAGAAATCGTAACAGAATTTCCTGCATGTATGTTGTGTGCAGCGGCATAATTCTCATCAAGCCAAATCCCTTCCATATCTGCATGATAGTTGGTGCCGCCGCGATGAAGCAGTTTTATCTTAGAGTCGTCAGGGACGGTAATGAGATAAAGGTCGGTATTATTCGCATCTTTCACATCTACAGTCATACTCATAGAAGATTCAGCGTTATTTACGGATGAAATTGATTCAATCTCATTTAGCTGATTATCACTGATACCATTTGCATAGACCCAGGCATCGCATAAATTTGTATCGGAATAATATTGTTCGCTGACTTGCGACATGCCATTCCATACGCCCTCCATGCCGGAAAAAATGGTTACTGACAGCATGGCCATTAACAGTACCGCAAAGAATTGCGGGAACATGCGTAATAAATCACGTCTAAGTTTAACAGTTAGATATTTCATTACCACACAATCCTTTCTGCGGGGATCGGGTTGTCGTTTTTATAAAGGTTGTCAATTCGCCCGTCCTTTAACTTCAATACGAAATCGGCAGCAGGAGCAATCGCCGCATTATGGGTTACGACCACAACGGTTGTATGATAGTTTTGTGACATGTTTTGAAGAAGCGCCAGAATCATTTTGCCGGTTTCGCTGTCCAGTGCTCCGGTTGGCTCATCACAGAGCATAAGGTGGGGCTGCTTGCAAAGTGCCCGGGCGATTGCGACACGCTGCAGCTCCCCGCCGGATAACTGCGCCGGGAAATTTTGTGAGCGGTTCTTAAGGCCCACGGCGTCGATTGCTTCCTTTGCAGTGATGCTGCTTTGGGTCAGCCGATACGCCATATCAATGTTTTCATAGACGGTCAGATTAGGAATAATATTGTAAAATTGAAACACGAATCCAATATCTGTTCGGCGATATTCTGTCAGTGAATTATCATTCATATCGGAGATCGTTTTATCGCCAACCGTGATGTTTCCGGAGGTTGCTTTATCCATTCCGCCTAAAAGATTTAGCGTTGTTGATTTGCCGGAACCGGAAGGTCCTAATATAGCGGAAAATGTCTTTTCCGGGATTTCAAAGCTTACTTGATTCAGAGCACTGACGATTGTATTTCCGGAATGATATTCACGGGTAACATTCTTGAATTGTATTCGACTCATTTGGATAACCTCTTTCCTTTTATTGAAACGTCACACTTGCGGCATTTCATGTTCTATAATATAATACGAGGATGGAGGAATTTCAATATCTTGCAAAGAAGCGCTACAAATTCATATATTTTGTGACATAAAGGGAGATGATGATATGCCGATAAAATCTGATGCACAAGTACAACGTACCAATAAAATGATAATTTCCGCTTTGCTGAGATTGATGGATGAATATGATTTTAAAGAAATTACGATAACTCAAATCGCTCAGTACGCCGCGATTGACAGGCGTACCTATTATCGCCATTTTGAGAGCAAAGAAGAAATCATTGCCTGCTATATTAAAAATATTGCCAAGGAGTATGAAGAATATTTACTTAATCAGCATTCTTTTAGCACTAAGTCGATTGCAATCAGTTTTTTTACCGTTTGCCTGGATCATAAAGCTGATTTATTGAGGCTGTATAAACATAAACTTCTAACGTTGCTTCTGGATGAGTTTGATCTTTTATTTTTAACCTATCATAATAAGTTTTTACATGAAGTCGAAGACTTTGAACAGTATCGGGATGTTGAATATGTTGTACCTTTCTTTGTGGGAGGGTTTTGGTACATGCTTCAGAAATGGGTTGCGGATGGCATGGTAAAAACACCGGAACAGCTGGCGGATATTGTGCTTCAGTTTTTGCCGAAGCATATATAAGTTTATGCTCTATGGCAAGTGCCTCGGCCTGTTTGAATATTACATCGTTACAGAAAAGCATATTCGGTTATCCCCGCCCCGATGAACATTTATTTTCCATTTATGAGCGTTGGCTACAGCTTTCGCAATGGATAATCCAATCCCATAACTGCCGCTTTCCCGTGCCCGGGATGGGTCAGCGCGGAAAAAACGGTCAAACAGCCGGTTCAAATCACCTTCAGGCAGGGTATCACTGATGTTGCACACTTCAAGCGAAACAGCTTTGCTCTGCTCCTGAAGTGTTACGCTAATTTCTCCTTGGTCGCAGGTATACTTTACCGCGTTATCCAACAAAATTGAAACAACCTGACGAAAGCCGTTTTCATCACCGGTCACCGTAAGATCCGGCTGGATATTTACCTGGAAATGCTTTCCCTGACCGTTTGCCAGAGCCTCGAAGGAAATTACCGATTCCCAGACTAAATCACTGGCTGAAAAATCAGTAAATACCAGTTGAACCTTTTCTTCTTCCATTTTCGATAGACTCAGCAGATTTTTAACCAATGTATCCAGTCTGTTTGCCTGATTGCGGATACTTTCCGTCCACTCGGTCTTCCCATGATTTAGTTCCAGAACATCATTACTGGCAGAGATAATGGCCAGGGGTGTTTTGATCTCGTGGCCGGCATCGGTAATAAACTGCTTTTGCTTTTCGGCGCTTTCCATCACCGGTTTTATGGCGCGTTTTGATAATAAGGATACAAGTATGAACATGATGACTAAACTTAATATGGCAATGACACAGGAAATCTTAAAAAAGGAGCGAAAGGACTGTATTTGGGGATAACGATCCAAAAAGATGATTAATGTGCTGTCTGATTGTTCTACGACTAAATATTTATAGGTGTCATGGTAACCGGTAGAGCCGCCCCCTGACAGAACAGCCTCGGCATATTGTTCGGCCTGTTCTGAGGATATGGCAGCAATGCTGCTGGTATCTATCACGGTTTCGTCAGCGAATACTTTAACGGTAAAATACCTTGTCTCATAACTGGTTTCCGGTGTTATCCGGTAATTGAACCACAGGATGTGACCCGTCTGATTCTCTTTATTGTATTCGGGAAACCGGCCGTCATTATCCGCCAACTTGCTTAGCAGACCATCGGCAATATTGTTCATGTAGTAATAACTATAAATATTAATCGCACCAATGATCACAATGAATATTAAAAGAAGTGACCCCATGGCAATGGCTACGAATTTTCGCTGCAGTCTCCTGTACATATGCATTCCTCCAATCGGTATCCGGCTCCGCGCACCACCCTGATTGCAACATCGGCATTCAAGGAAGCCAGTTTCTTGCGTAAATAGGAAATATAGACCCAGACAACATTGATTTCTGTCTCAGAGTCGTAACCCCAGATCCGCTCCATGAATTGCTCTGTGGAAACGAGCCGGTTGATGCTATTCATGAGCATTTCCATCATTTGAAATTCCTTATTTCCTAACCGAAAAGACGCTCCGTTGCCGTAAAGCTCAAAATTTTCCCGGTTTAAATAAACACTGCCGCATTCTAATACGTTAGGGGTAAACTCATCCTTTCGCCTGGTCATGGCACGGATTCGGGCTAGTAGTTCGCCAGTGGCGAAGGGTTTCGTTAAATAGTCATCGGCTCCTGTATCAAGACCTTTAATTCTGTCTTCGACGTCTGTTTTGGCGGTCAGCAAAAGCACCGGAGCCGTAACGCCGTGCTTTCGCAAATGGCTGAGCACCTCAAGGCCGTCTTTTTTTGGCATCATGATGTCTAAAATGATACCATCATAATTCTCTGTCAGGCCATAATCCAATGCGTCCTGGCCATTATAAACAGGATCAACGGAGTAATGGCTGTGTTTTAAAATTGCGACAATTGCGTTTGATAATTCTTTTTCATCTTCGGCTAACAATAATCTCATTTTATACCTCCAAACAATTGCTGGTTTCTGATTCAATAAGTTCCCTGATGGTCTGCAGGTTCAAATCCGTTGAAGCCAATTCATTGGCGCACCGCTTCAATTCATCGACAATCATTTCCTGATACCGTATTTCCTGTTTGTATTTTAACTGATGCTCCAGAGAAGCCCAGCAATCCATCGCCAATGTCCGGATTTGGATTTCAGCATAAATATTCTGGCTATTCATGGAACACTCGATGATTATATGATAGCTTCTGTAGCCATTTGGTTTTGGCGATCGGATGTAATCTTTCTCGTTAATAATATTGATATAAGGAAGGTCTGTAATCCAATTCCGAATGAGATATATGTCATTAATAAACGTACACACCACCCGTATCCCAACAACATCATAGATGTGGCTAAGCGCTGCTTCAAGGGTTGCGGGCAGTCCCTGACGCACCATTTTTTCCTTTACGCTCCGGGGACATTTGATGCGGGCTTTACAGTGCTCTATCGTATCCCGATAGCCGCTTGCGATATGGGTTTGCTGCAGCTTTGCTAAGCTTGCCAGAAGCATTTCTTGCGTATCCTGCAGTAAAACCAGCTTATCCTTATAAAACGCATAATCTTCTTGATCTTTTGAACGCATCATCATCCTCCTTGCTTTTGGTGTTATAGCTCGTAAAACAAGTATAACAATACAACCTTAAATCAAGTTTAAATTTATAAACGATTATGGGCATTTCTGAACTATCCGGAGTGGAATTGGACAGAAAACGACATTGCATTATTTTGTGGTTAGTGTATACTTATGAATTATAACTGGATTAAAGGATATGACTATGCAAGATAATACAAATAAAAAATTTTGGCAGAGAGTAGCAAAGCTATATGCACCTGTTATGAATGGTAATAAGAATCAATACAATCAAATTTCGTCGCAGATTGCACAAAAACTCACCCCTGGAACGGATATGCTGGAATTAGCAACAGGACCAGGGATTTTATCATTTGCTTTGGCGCACACAGGGGCAAATATCATTGCTACTGACTTTTCAGAAAAGATGATTGAGGAAGCAAAAAAGAAACCGTGTTCATCAAATGTACGGTTTGAGATTGCCGATGCCACATCACTATTATATGAGAACGAGACATTTGATGTTGTGCTAATAGCGAACGCATTACATATAATGCCTGAACCAGATAAAGCCATGAATGAAATATATCGTGTTCTAAAGCCAAATGGTTTACTTGTGGCTCCCACGTTTATTCATGGTGGAACCAAAGGGCAGCTGATTCGCAGCCGCATGATGGAACTGATCGGCTTTCGAACTTTTCACAAGTGGGACAGTCGGGAGTTAGTGGAATTTATAGAAAATCATAATTTTACTGTCTGTGCCCAAAAGGCATTCAGAGGAAGCATGATGCCGCTATGTTATATTGAAGCAAATAAAGATTGAGTTTTTAAATACTTTAATCTGTATATAGAGGTTAGTTTATTATATATTTAATGCAACAGTAACCCCTTAGTGTCCTTCTGCATATGATGTGTTGTAACCCTAAATATGAAAGGGGGGTTAAATATGTCTAAACGAAATTGTTGTTGTGAATTTTTTGATGACTGCCATGAAGAACGTGGAAATTGTTGCTGCGAATTCTTTGATGATTGCCAACACGAGCATGAAAACTGTTGTTGTGATTTCTTTGATGATTGTAATGGCAAGCATAGAGATTGTGACAAACATTATGAAGATCGTAATGGTGATTACTATGATAATGGCAATGGCGATTGCTACAGTAATGGCAATGGCGACTACTACGGTAGTGATAATGGTGATTGCTACGGTAATGGCGATGGCGACTACTACGGTAATGGCAATGGCGACTACTACGGTAATGGCAATGGCGACTACTACGGTAATGGCAATGGCGATTACTACGGTAATGGTAATGGTAATGGTAATGGCAATGGCGATTACTACGGTAATGGCAATGGCGATTACTACGGAAGTGACAATGGTGATTGCTACGCTAATGGCGATGGCGACTACTATGGTAATGGTAATAGCGAATATAAACACGATACTCGACGTGGTGGATTCCGCGATCGGAATTAGTATTTTTAATATAATCGGCCTGCTAATAAGCGGGCCGATACTTTATTTCATGCTTATAATCTTCTCTAAATTGACAACTTTGTGGTTTTGTGGTATAAACAGTGTAGTCAGATGCTAAGGAGAAAATTAATGAATTTTTTTATTTCAAATAAAATGCCACCAAAGAACAAACTCAACTCTGTACAATTCAGACCGATGAAACATTGTGCAGAGGATAGCTTATAGCTGAGATTTCATCGGGAAGCCAGCAACAGATCAATTGATTTGCTGCTTGTTTTCCTATGAAAATCAGCATCTAAATCAGGCTATGGACAGTGTTTTGTCCATGGCCTTTTTCTATATTTAAATAGCAGAGGGCAGATACTTTATGTGTATCCAAGCCCCTGCTTTCCTATTTCATAAAAACCCTCCGGGAGATCGCACTGCGGCGTACAATGAAAATGTTGCTGGCGCAACCGAAACTCTTTGTTCTTACTTTACTTAACAAATGGAAAGGATATAAAATCATGAGCTTATTAGAAATAATAGGGTTAACTCACTCTTTTGGTGATAATATACTGTTTGAAAATGCGGAATTTTCACTCAATAAAGGAGAACATGTTGGCATTGTCGGTCAAAACGGTGCAGGAAAAAGTACCTTCATCAAGATATGCACCGATCAAATCATTCCGGATGCAGGGCATTTGGTATGGCAGCCTAAAATTACGTTAGGATACCTTGACCAATACGCACAGATCAACAAAGCGCAGTCAATGTATGATTTTTTGAAGTCGGCCTTTTTTAGACTATATCAATTAGAAGAAAAAATGAATATACTTTATAACCAGGCGGCTGATGGAAACATCGAAAAATTAGCTATAGCTGCACAATATCAAGAAGAATTGCAGCGTAAAGAATTTTACTTAATAGATACCCATATTGATCAAGTTGCAATAGGATTAGGTTTAACTGCCATAGGCTTTGAACGGCCAATTGAACAAATGAGCGGCGGTCAGCGGGCTAAAGTGATTCTAGCAAAATTGCTTCTTGAACAGCCTGATGTCTTGTTTCTTGACGAGCCAACGAATTTTTTGGATAATGATCATATTATATGGCTCTCGAACTATCTTGTAAACTTAGATAATGCTTTTATGGTAGTTTCTCATGATTATAATTTTCTCGAAAAAATATCTACTCGAATTTGTGATATTGACTATGAAAGGATCATGAAATACTACGGTACATATTCAGAGTTTGTGAGGAAAAAAGCCCTGCAAAGGGAGGATTATATTAGACAATACTCAGCGCAGCAAAGGAAAATCAAGAAAACAGAGGAATTTATTAGAAAAAATATCGCCGGACGGAAATCAAAAATGGCTCGCGGCAGGCAAAAACAGCTTGACCGATTGGAACGGCTAGAAGCAGTTGAAGAAAAAGAAATAAAGCCGTATTTTCATTTTAATACTTTAGCCACTTTAGCTACCGAACTTCTTAAAGTTAAGCACCTTTCTGTCGGTTACCATTATCCCGTTTTATCCGATATTAATTTTTCCCTTAGTGGCGGTGAAAAGGTTGTTATCACCGGTTTTAATGGGATAGGAAAGTCTACATTATTAAAAACACTCGTAGGGCAAATTCCCTTACTGTATGGAACGTATTACATTTCTGAACAAGTGGTAATCGGCTATTTTGAGCAAGAGCAGAATTGGCCGGATGCAGCATTAACGCCAATTCAAATTGTATCAAATTCTTATTCGGTTCTTGCCGAAAAAGATGTAAGAAAGCATCTTGCTCGCTGCGGCATATCAAGAAAGCATGCAATGCAGTCCGTTGGTACGTTAAGCGGCGGTGAACAGGCAAAGGTAAAGCTGTGTTTACTGGTGCTTTCACCTTGTAACTTTTTAATCATGGATGAGCCAACAAACCATCTAGATATACAGGCAAAAGACTCGTTGAAAACAGCGTTGACTGAATTTAAGGGAACAGTGTTGCTAGTATCGCATGAGGAGGCTTTTTATAGAGGGTGGACACAAAGAATTATTAGCATTAAATAAAGTGAAACTGGATCTGCCATTGCGATTACGCTTTACCTTCCCGGGCGATCAGCTCCAGCATCATTTTATCGTAGGACTTATCCAGTTTATAGCATAATGTAATTAGGAACATAATCGCCCAGATTGCGATTGGGACATAGAGATAGAATCCCTTAATTGTCTCAATTGCACTGGCACTCTGTGCTGCAGCAGTAGCTATTGTACCATCAAAGGCTGCCATTGAAAGGATAGCACCCATAATAGCTGAAGTCAGTCCGCTGCCGGCCTTTTGCCCCATGCTCATTGAGGAGAACATCAGTCCCTCTATGCGAATGCCTTTTTTCCAGTGGCCATATTCAATCGCATCACTCGCCAGTGAGTACTGGACTCCATAAAATGGTGCGATTCCCAATCCCCGCATAATACAGGTCACAACCCCCAGAGGAACGCTGGTAATATTCAGCAGAAAAATGAGCTGTCCGGCAACGCCTAAAAGGCAGCCCGCGCAGATTAGATTGCGTTTCCCATACCGGGGCAAAATTTTTGGCAGCAATGCGATACCCAAGATTGTCGCGATCTTTTCCGAAGCGGATAGAGGCATTACCAAATCCACATTATTCAGTACATACTGACAGTAATAAGTTAAATCGGTTCCGATGATAATCTGATAAGCAGTATAGAATATCATCAATCCCAGAGCTATCAGGAAATAGCGATTGGTAACCGTGGCTTTTAATGCCGTCCAGAAAGGGATATCTGATTTCTTTTCCTGCTTATCAGCCTTTACGCGTTCAGTACAGTTTATGTATGTATTTAGTAAGACAAATACGGACAACAGAGAATATACCGCTGTTACAAGAACCCAAGCCAGCTGCTCATTTCCAATTAACCGCGCTGTCAGATTAATAAGCGGCAGGGTAAAAGCGGTGATAATCATACTTGCTGTAATTGACAAGACCATGCGAAGATTACAGATTACATCCCGTTCACGCCGATCCCGGCTCATTAATGAACCCAGAGCATGGAATGGCTGGCTAATGGCGGTATAGACGACCGTATTCATGATATTATAGGTTACAAATGCATAAATAATCTTTCCCGTACTCCCAATTGACGGCATCGTAAACAGCAATATTGCTGCCAATGAGTAGGGTACGGCCAACCGCAGAATCCAGATTCTGGCCTTACCGTATTTTGAATGAGTCCGGTCGATAATGGTTCCCATCAATACATCGGAGAATCCATCAAAGATACGGGATACTAGCATAATCATCCCCACCGCACCAACTGATATACCAACCACATTCGTGTAGAAATAGATAAGCAGTGTTGCTGTCATTGTATACATCAAAGTTAGTGCCGGGTCGCCAAAGCAATACGCCAGTTTCTCCTTTGAAGGTACTTTGATAAATTCATTCATATCCTTATTCTTTTGTTTGAAATTTAAAACCTCTGCTATTCCACCCTTTTGCACTGCTAATCTCCTCTTCGAAATGATTTTGTATTATAAGGGTATTATAACATTGCGTGCACGTGAACGCAAGTGGACAAAATGACCAATAGTTTAAGGCTATTATTGTAACTATTGCCTATCGGAATGTGACAACGATGGTATTCACTTTATATTTCCTGCCGCTTAAAGCAAATCATAGCGAGTAGCAGGCCAAGTAAAGTGCATATTCCAATTGATATATAAGCAAGAGGTGAAATAACATCCATGTCAGGAACACTTACCAATACCACTGCGGACCAGGGAATGCTGCTACCAAGCAATTCCGGCCAGTATAATCCGGAAAATCCGATCCCCGCTGCAGCGATCGTGCATAGCAGAGATGGATAGAAAGTTTTACGCTGTAATATAGCTACCCAGATAATCGGGGTCAAAGTACCCAAATTGAAAACCCCAATTTTTAATACAAGTGATGCTATCTCTGCAAAAAAGTCGGAAAGCATTTCACCGCCATATAGAATCCTGACACCAGAACAAATAACAATCAGAAAAATGATGGTGATAATAACATGCCATACAGTCCAGACAATAATCTTGGCGGTTAGGAATTTAATGCGGCTGACGGGTGCTGTGAGGGTGTTTATCATAGTATGATCACCATATTCCTTCTGCAGCAGAAAGGTTATAATAAATCCGCTCAGCACAGGATAGACAATCACCTGAAACAGCAATGAAAACCGGAACACCCAACTGATAACAGTATAGTTCGGCTCTGCACCGCGATAGTCATATATTTCCTGTACAAGCATTAAAATTGGTAAAAGCGAAGCGAGAAGTGTGCAGACCAGCATTAGTTTATTGCGCCGCAGCTTCAACCATTCAGTTGCCAGAATATTAAGCAATGCCAACACCTCCCGTTATCTTTTTGAAATAATCCTCCAGATTATCATTGCAGACCTGAACGGTCAGAAGTCCTATATCAGCCAGTGCCAGCATTTTGTTCAGCTGTGCCAAATCAATGTCCGTGTCGTAAATGCGAATAAAGTTATCGGCTTCAACGGTATAATT
>Ga0153999_1000543_pt1 | contig 16468 bp, 16 predicted proteins | sample TSNC083MetaG_FD_104675 | JGI IMG/M metagenome (GOLD analysis project Ga0153999, IMG submission 104675) | Attine ant fungus gardens microbial communities from North Carolina, USA - TSNC083 MetaG | ecosystem: Host-associated > Fungi > Mycelium > Unclassified | place: USA: North Carolina, Lumber... | reverse complement strand
GAAGTAGAGGAAAACACTTAAAGTTCTTGAGTGAAGCAGTAAAAAATGTTATACTCAGGTAAAGGCGGATGTGCGTAAGCGATGCAGAAAGGTATAATAAAGATAAAATAGATTGGAGGCAGTACAGTGGTAAGTCAGAAAATCATAATTAAAAATCCTACGGGTTTACATCTCCGGCCGGCAGGCATCCTTTGTAAAGAAGCAATGCAATTTAAATCGATTATAACCTTTCAATTTAAAAATACAACGGCAAATGCGAAGAGTGTACTGAGTGTCCTAGGGGCCTGCGTGAAATGCGGTGATGAAATTGAATTCATATGTGAAGGCTCGGATGAAGAAACAGCGCTCTGTACGATAATTCAGGCTGTGGAAAATGGATTGGGAGAATAAAAACTAAGGAGGAGATATGATGGTAAAAGGAACAGGTGCTTCGGCAGGAATTGGAATTGGAAAAGTAGTGGTTTTGGAGGAAGCAAAATTAGTTATTAAAAGAGAAATAGTTGCCGATATCGAAGCGGAAGCTTTACGTTTTAAGGAAGCTTTGGTTGTTTTTGCGGCAAATACGAAGGCTTTGGCAGAAGATATGGAAAAACGCATTGGGTCTAAGGAAGCTGAAATTCTAATGAGTCAGTCTTTTATGATGCAGGATCCGGAATTGACCGGCGCTATTGAAAATGCAATTAGGGAAGAATGTTTGAATACAGAGGCGGCAGTGGATCATGTATGCAATATGTATGCAGATATCTTTGCCTCTATGGATGACGAATTAATGCAGCAAAGAGCTACCGATATGAGAGATATAAAAACCAGAATACAAAAAATTCTTCTGGGAATTCAAGACTTGGATGTGGCTGCCCTTCCCCAGGGGACCGTGATTATTGCGGAAGATTTAACTCCTTCCATTACGGCGGGAATTCATGCTGAAAATGTTATGGGAATTGTCACGGAGCTTGGCGGTAAAACTTCTCATACGGCAATTTTGGCGAGAGCGTTAGAAATCCCCGCAGTAGTTGCCGCAGTTGATATTTTAAAATCAGTTAAAAATGGAGACACAGTTATTGTTGATGGCAGCGAAGGACTTGTTCTTATCAATCCTGAGACAGATGTGCAGGATGGATATATTTCCCGAAGAGATACATATCTAAAAGAAAAGAAAGAATTAGAAAAATATATTGGGATGCCATCGGTGACAAAAGATGGAGTCAGGGTAGAGCTGGCCGGTAATATTGGGAAACCGGAAGATGTCGATAAGGTTCTTCAATATGATGGCGAGGGTGTTGGTTTGTTCCGAACAGAATTTCTATTTATGGATAGAACGGAGATGCCTACGGAAGAAGAGCAATTTGAAGCCTATAAAAAGGTAGCTATTACGATGAACGGTAAGCCGGTGATTATCAGGACATTGGATATCGGCGGAGATAAAGAAATCCCTTACATGGGTCTTACCAAAGATGAAAATCCATTTTTAGGCTATCGTGCGATTCGTTTCTGTCTGGATCGTAAAGATATTTATAATGTACAGCTTCGTGCACTACTTCGCGCCAGTGCTTTTGGAAATATAAAAATTATGGTTCCGCTGGTAACGTGTATAGAGGAGCTGAGAGAAGTCAAAGCTATGATAAAGGAGTTAATGGCCGAATTGGATGCCAAGAAAGTTTCCTACAATAAAGATATTCCTGTGGGAATTATGGTGGAAACCGCGGCGGCTTCCTTAATGGCTGATGTATTTGCGAAAGAAGCTGATTTCTTTAGTATCGGGACCAATGATCTGACCCAATATACGATGTCGGTAGACCGAGGGAATGGAAGAGTTGCCTATTTATATTCTACCTTTAATCCGGCGGTGCTCAGAAGTATCAAGCATGTCATTACCTGCGGCAGGGAAGCGGGTATTATGGTGGGAATGTGCGGAGAAGCAGCCAGTGATCCCATGATGATACCTTTACTATTGGCATTTGGTTTAAATGAGTTCAGCATGAGCGCTTCGGCAATTTTAAGCTCCCGGAAAATGATTACTGAGTACAGTACCAAAGAACTGCAAGCAATCGCAGATAAAGCGATGAGCTTTGATACTGCGGGGGAAGTAGAAGCATACATGAAAGAATTTATTGAATAAAGCGAAACTTAGTTCAACGGGAGTAAGAAGAGGGGCAATGTTTAGGGGATAAAATTCCCTAAGCTTGTTCCTTTACTAATATGAAGCAGGTTAAAGCAATGAACAATAAAAAATTATCAGGTTTTTTAATTTATATCATATGCTATGCAATATCTATCGCATTCAGCTATAGTGGTCATTATTATTTGTCCGGAGGGATACTGGGAATATCTGCAATCGTGCGATATTTACAGGAATATCAAAAAACCGGGAATCCCATCAGCCTGAAAGGTTTGTTTTCTTTGTTCTGGATCGGCGGACAGGCTATTTCCTGCCTGAAACTGAGCAGGCTGCAAAAAGATTGGAGCCTTGTTACCTGGCTCTGTTTTTTCTTGGCTTACACATGTTTTTGTATGGGTTATGAATGGTGGAGCCGTGATCATAGAAAATCATCTTTTCCGGGCAGCAAAAGGTCTTATATCAGGTTGAATCGGCTGTTTTATTTCATCGGGGGAATTACCTTGGTATCGGTTATTAGTTTTTGCATAGAGGCGGTTTTGCTTGGTTTCATTCCGATATTATCAGAGGAACCTCATGCGTATTCTTATTTTCATATTTCCGGAGTACATTATTTTACTGTAGCCTGCGTATTGGTTCCGGCACTCAGTGTTATTTATATTATATGCTGCCGGAAAATTTCTGCCGTTAAGAAAATACAGCTTTTCTTATGCAACTTGTTTTCTATAATGATCCCTATTGCTTGTGTTTCCAGATTCCATCTCGTTATGATGCTGATGCTGGCAATCGTTACTTATATGTCTTTACGTGGAAATTTAAAGCTTTCCCAGATCATAACAACCGCTGTTGGATTTTTGATCATCGTAGTACCTGTCTACTTTTTTTTAACAGTGGCAAGAAATCATGACGTGGAATATTTAAATGGAATTTTTGAAATGAAGAATTCCCGGACCCCTATTTTTATTACCCAGCCATATATGTATATCGCCAATAATTACGATAATTTTAATTGCCTTGTTGAAAAATTGCCAAGTTATGCGTTTGGACTTCGGATGCTCTTTCCGCTTTGGGCATTTACAGGACTTAAATTTAGATACCCTGCACTTACCGATTTTTCGATTTATGTTACGAAGCCAGAGCTGACGACAGTCACTCTTTTTTACGATGCCTACTATGATTTTGGCATAGTTGGAATTCTATGTTTTGGTTTCCTATGCGGAGTGATCTGCAAAAAACTTTCTCTTTTAACAAAGGAAGGAAGAAATCCCTTGATCCATTTGTTTTATGGACAGATGGCTATTTATATGGTTTTATCATTTTTTACCACCTGGTTTAGCAATCCTGCCACCTGGTTTTGGTTTGGGATTACGGCAATAGTATATTGGTTTGTCGGATAGGGCCAAGTATGATATAATAATATTTCCAGAAAATTGAAAAGGGGCGTGCAAGATGATCGCAGATAAAATGAAACCATTACTGCAGAACAATTCCGCTATTCGGGTAATGTTTGAAGAAGGCAAGAAAATGGCTGCCATTTACGGGACTGAGAATATTTATGATTTTAGTCTGGGGAACCCTAATGTACCAGTACCGGAAGCGGTAAATGAGGCTATTATTACTATTATTAAAGAAGAAGATTCCACAATGGTTCACGGATATATGAATAACGCAGGCTATGAGGAGGTAAGGGATGCCATAGCCGATTCTTTGAATCAAAGGTTTGAGACTAATTTTACCGGAAATCATATATTAATGACGGTAGGAGCTGCCAGCGGTTTAAATATCATATTAAAGACTATCTTAAATCCAGAAGAAGAGGTAGTTGTTTTTGCCCCCTATTTTTTAGAATATGGTGCTTATGTAAGGAATTATGATGGAAAATTGGTAGTTATTTCACCGGACACCGAGACTTTTTATCCAAACCTGACAGAGTTTGCGGAAAAGATAAATCCTCAGACGAAAGCAGTGATTATTAATTCCCCGAATAATCCTACGGGTGTAGTCTATTCGGAAGAGACGCTAAAGGCTATTGGAGCTGTTTTAACAGAAAAGCAGAAGGAGTATGGTCATGCGATTCTTTTAATTTCTGATGAACCTTACCGAGAAATTGTTTATGACGGACTTACCGTACCTTATGTAACAAAGTACTATGAGAATACGGTTGTATGTTATTCTTACAGCAAATCCTTATCCTTGCCGGGAGAGAGAATCGGTTATCTGGTAATTCCCGGTGAAGTAGAGGATAGTGAAATGGTATTTTCTGCTGCTACGATTGCCAACCGAACGATAGGCTGTGTAAATGCTCCTTCTTTGATGCAGAGAACGATTATGCGGTGTCTGGATACGCAGGTGGACGTAGAAGCCTATAATAGGAACCGCAATCTTTTATATGATAGCCTAATAGAACTTGGATTTATCTGTATCAAACCGGAAGGCGCTTTTTACCTTTTTGTAAAATCACCGATTTCTGATGAGAAAGAATTTTGTGAAACGGCCAAGAAACATCATATATTAATGGTACCGGGAACTTCTTTTGCGTGTCCGGGTTATGTAAGAATTGCCTATTGTGTATCTTATGAAACAATAAAGCGTTCATTGCCGGCATTTCGTGCTTTGGCAGAAGAATACAAACAGGGGGGTATTTAAATGAACCTATGGGAAAAAAATATCCGGAAAGTGGTTCCCTATATTCCGGGAGAGCAGCCGAATAAATCTTCTGTAATTAAGTTAAATACTAATGAAAATCCATATCCGCCGGCACCGGGAGTCCGGAAGGCGAAAAGGGACTTTGATACTGATTTGCTTAAAAGATACCCGGACCCCGAAAATACCGTTCTTGTTAAAGCATTAGAAGAGTATTACAGATTAGATGAAGGACAGGTTTTTGTGGGAGTGGGTTCGGATGATGTTTTGGCAATGGCATTTATGACATTCTTTAATGCTGAAAAACCCATTCTGTTTCCGGATGTCACATATTCTTTTTATCCGGTTTGGGCGGAGCTGTTTAAAATTCCCTATGAGACACAAAGGCTGGATGAGAACTACCGTCTTGTTCCGGAAGATTATCATCAGGAAAACGGCGGAATCATTTTCCCGAATCCCAACGCTCCGACCGGAATCTATGAGCCTTTGGATCGAATAGAAGATATTCTTAAGCAGAATCAGGATGTAATTGTGATTATAGATGAGGCTTATATTGATTTTGGAGGAGAATCTGCGCTGCCATTACTTAACAAATATGACAATCTACTGATTGTTCAGACCTTTAGTAAATCTCGTTCGATGGCCGGAATGCGGATCGGGTATGCGATGGGGAGTAAGCAATTAATTAAAGCTTTAAATGATGTGAAATATTCTTTTAATTCTTATACTATGAATCAAACAGCCTTATATTTAGGAGTTGAAGCAATTAAAGATGATGAATATTTTAAAAAAACAATAGAAAGAATAGTAGCAACAAGAGAAGAAGCAAAGCATCGCCTGAAAGCTCTGGGCTTTCATTGTTTGGATTCTAAGACGAACTTTATCTTTGCAACCCATCCGGATCGGGAGGCGTCCGAATTATACGAGGCTTTGAAGACAGCGGACATTTATGTCAGACATTTTAAAGCACCCAGAACAAAGAATTATCTGAGAATTTCGATCGGGACAGATCAGGAAATGGAACAATTATATGACTTTTTAGAGAGGCTTTTAGATGAAAAATAAATATATATTTTTAATGGTAACGATGTTTGTGATTGCTATTTCAGGAATAATTTTTGTTAATAGAGAAGGTACGAAAAGAGAACAAAGCACAGAGGGAAAGCTGCAGGTCGTAACTTCTTTTTATCCTGTTTACATAGGGGCCTTAAATATTACGGATCAAGTAGAAGGGATTACGCTTACGAATCTGGCCAAACCTACTACGGGATGTCTTCATGATTATCAGCTTTCCACAGAAGATATGGTGCGGCTGGGAGAGGCGGATATTTTTTTAATTAATGGAGGCGGAATGGAATCCTTTATGGAAGAAGTGGCCGGTCAATATCCGAAACTTCCAATAATTGAAACCGGAAGCGCTTATCTGGCGGAGGCAAATAAAAATACCCACATATGGCTGAGCTTAGACGGATATGCCTCGCAAATGGAAGTCATGGAAAAAGCATTGTCTGAAATCGATCCGGACAATCGTTACGCCTATCGGGAGAACCTCGGAATTTATTTAGAAGAACTAGACAGATTAAAAATTAAGGCCGAGGAACTTTCTAAAAAGATAGAAGGAATAAAAGTTATCTTGTTTCATGAAGGCTTCGAATATCTGGCAGATATGTTAGAGATGGAGGCAGTAGCAGTCTTAGACATGGATGAAGATACCGGTCTAAATGCCGGAGAATTGTCGGATTTGGCAGAACTGGCGAAGAAAGAGGGAGCGGTATATTTACTTTGTGACAGTGGAAGCGGAAAAACAGCGGCAGATACCATTGCCGGTGAGATAAATGGAGAAGTAATTGTCCTTGATCCACTGACAAGCGGAGCATCCGAAAAAACGGCCTACCTTACAGCAATGGAAAATAACCTGAATATTCTTGGTAACTCTATGACGGCCTATCAGGAGGAGAAAAATGAACAGGGCGCATAAGACTGCTTGCGGTCTGCATTGTATTCGGGTAAAGCATTTGTCGGTAACATTGGCGGACCAAAAAATAATCGAAGATATTAATCTCCATGTACATTGCGGCAGTTTATTGGCTATTATAGGGAAAAACGGAGCAGGGAAATCCACCCTTGTAAAGGCTATTTTAGGAGAAATTCCTTATGACGGGACAATAGAATTCCGGGATATGAAGGATAAAACTCTTCAGAGTCCAACGATCGGCTATGTGCCGCAATATTTGAATATAGATACCAATACGCCCACCAGTGTTTATGATTTGATTGCTGGTTTTGATTGTAATATTCCGGTATTTTTGTGGAAGAGCAAAAAGGAAGCGGATAGAATCCGTAAGCAGCTGGCTATATTTGGGGCAGAGGATTTGCTTGATAAGCAAGTCAGTAAATTATCCGGCGGAGAGCTGCAAAGAGTTTTGTTAGCGTTAGCCACAATCAAAGAACCGAAACTATTAGTATTGGATGAGCCGGTATCAGGGATTGATCAGGCAGGGATACAGCTTTTTTACCAGCAAATAGATTATCTGAAAAACAATTTTGATATGGCAATTCTTTTGATTTCCCATGACCTTAACTATGTTGCCAATTGTGCGGATGAAGTAGTGCTATTAGACAAAACCATCCTGAAAGCAGGTGACGTTTCCCAGGTTTATCATAGTGCAGAATTTTTATCCGTATTCGGACAAGGGCACCAGGAGGTGAAATAATGCTTCAGTATGGTTTTATGAGATATGCATTGGCGGCTCTTTTAATTATCACTCCATTATTTGGACTGATGGGGACTATGATTGTCCATAAAAAAATGTCATTTTTTTCAGATGCGTTAGGACATTCGGCGCTGACGGGCGTTGCCTTGGGAGTGGTTTTGGGAGTAGGCAATAGTAATCTTTCTTTAATCGTGTTTGCGATTCTCTTTGCTCTTTTATTAAATTACATAAAACAGAGCAATCTGATGGCTACAGACACGATAATATCCGTATTTTCCTCCCTGAGTATCGCAATTGGACTGGCAATTCTGTCGCAAGGAGGAAATTTCAGTAAATATTCTAATTTATTGGTAGGAGATATCCTAAGCGTTACTCCTAAAGAAATTGGGTATTTACTGGTGATATTTTTTGCTGCCGGTTTGTTTTGGCTGCTATGTTTTAATAAGCTGCACGGAATTAGCATAGATCCCGTGTTGGCCCGAACCGGAGGGATCAAGATCCGGTTAATAGAGAATCTTTTTGTAGTTGTTGTGGCTGTTATTGTTATGTTATCGATCCGCTGGGTGGGGATTCTTTTGATCAATGCGTTATTAACCCTGCCGGCAGCATCCAGTAGAAATATTTCCGTAAATATGAGGGAATATCATTTATTTTCTATAATTTTTTCCATGTTTTCAGGAATTATGGGTTTGTTTCTCTCCTTCTATATTAATGTGGCAACAGGACCGATGATTGTGATTATATCTTCTCTGATATTTTTTGCTACTTTTCTATATTCCAGGAAATCTATGAGATAACTACGTGTGTAAAAAGGAAAGGAATATTATGGATATGATAAAAAAATATACAAGGGTTATATTAAATATAGTGATTCCCATTGCAATAATTTATCTGGTATGTATATATGGCCCAAAACTCCTGGGATTTTTTATGCCTTTTGTAATCGGTTTTTGTATTTCTCTGATTGCAAATCCGCTGGTTAATTTATTAGAACGAAAATTAAAACTAGTCAGAAAGCATAGTTCGGTTATTATAGTAATATTGGTACTTTCTCTTATTATAGTAGGGGGATATTTTTTAACTGTCAGAGTGTTCATTGAAATCAGAAGTTTTATTCAGGACATTCCGGAAATTTTTGAACTTATTTCACAAGAGGTTGCGCCGGCTCTTGCGAAGCTCGGGACGTTTTTAGAGTTGTTGCCGGAAGATTTTCAAAATATACTCAATAATTTTTATGAAAATATATCTGAATATGTCAGCGAAGCAGTACAAAAAATCGGAATGCCCACTTTCCAGGTGGCCGGAAATGTAGCGATGAAAATACCGAATATACTGATTAGTTTAATATTTATTATCTTGTCTTCCTATTTTTTTATTGCGGACAGAGAGTTCCTGGTAAAGATTTCCAAGCGTATTCTTCCTGATTCCGTAAATCAAAAGATGGGATATCTGTATCAGAGATTAAAGCATATTGCGCTTGGCTATATAATGTCGCAATTGAAGATTATGATCGTGGTAGCTGCTATTCTGTTTTTCGGTATGGTAATATTAAAAGTAAATTATGCTCTTTTAGTGGCTTTTTTAATAGCATTTCTGGATTTTTTGCCCTTATTCGGGACAGGGACGGTTCTGCTTCCCTGGGCAGTCCTAAAGCTTTTGTCGGGAGAATATTACATGGCGGCAGGACTACTTATCATATATGTGGCGACGCAGGGAATACGGCAGGTGATTCAACCTAAGATTGTGGGAGATGCGATGGGACTAAAGCCATTAGTAACTCTGCTGCTGCTATATCTGGGATATAAATATTCAGGAATATCGGGAATGGTTTTGTCAGTTCCGCTAGGACTTATAGCCATAGAGCTCTATAAAGCAGGAATTTTTGATTCTCTTATTAAGAATGTAAAAATTATAATTGAAGATATCAATGATTTTCGTATTGGAAAAAAATAATATATCATTTGCTAAAAAAAGCGTTATATTTTCTTCTCCCGTTCGTTATATTTAGTAAGGTTTAAAATAGGGAGGACAGTATATGAGGCATAATATAAATAAAGATCAAAAGTCTAAGGCGAAGAAAGTTTTATCAGAAAATATTTTGGGAATTCGTTCAGAGCTGGGGTTGAGCCAGCGTGAGATATCCAATAGAGCATCTATGAGCAGATCCTATTTTTCCGAAGTCGAGCGAGGAACGAGAGAGCCTTCCCTGCAGACCCTGGAATGTATGGCCGATGCACTGGGAGTTGAAGTGTGGCAGTTAGTAAAGCCATATGAGCTGCACGAAATAAAGTACTTGTGCAGTAAGATTCAAAGAGATTTGAAACCATGAGAAAATAAATTGACAAATAAAGTATGGCCTGTTATCATGGAAAAGAACAAAGACGTTCTTTCCGGACGTCTTTGTTCTTTTTTGCGAAGCGAACCAAGTAGAGTAGATTAAATAAGTGAGGAGTAGTGCTATGAGCAGGTATAGTAAGGAAGATATTATGCGGATCGTAGAAGAGGAAGATGTGGCATTTATACGTCTTCAGTTTACTGATATTTTTGGTATGTTAAAAAATCTTGCCATCACTTCCGGGCAATTGGAAAAAGCATTGGAAAACCGTTATATGTTTGATGGTTCTGCCATTGAAGGCTTTGTGCGTATTGAGGAGTCTGACATGTATTTATATCCGGATTTAAACACTTTTAAAATACTTCCCTGGAGGCCGCAGCAAGGGAAAGTTGCCAGACTGATTTGTGATGTATACAGACCGAATCAGACGCCTTTTGAAGGCGATCCCAGATATATTCTAAAAGAAGTATTAAAAGAAGCGAAAGATTTAGGTTATACCTTTATCATTGGTCCGGAATGTGAATTTTTTCTGTTTCATACAGATGATAACGGAACCCCTACGACGGTTACCCATGAAACGGCAGGATACTTTGATGTAGGCCCCAGTGATTTTGCCGAGAATGTCCGCCGGGATATGGTATTGAATCTTGAAAATATCGGAATTGAGATTGAAGCTTCTCATCATGAGATTGCGCCTGCCCAGCATGAAATTGATTTTCGGTATGCAGACGGATTAGAGACTGCGGACAATATCATGACATTTCGTATGACAGTAAAAACGATTGCAAAACGTCACGGATTACATGCTACTTTTATGCCAAAACCAAAACATGGGGTAAATGGTTCCGGTATGCACATTAACATTTCTCTTGCAGACCGTGCTGGAAATAATATTTTTTATGATCCAAAAGATCCAATCGGATTGAGTTTGACGGCCAGACAGTTTATGGCCGGAATTTTAGAACATATCAGGGGTTTGGCGCTTCTTACCAATCCTTTGGTGAATTCTTATAAACGGTTAGTTCCGGGATATGATGCGCCGACTTATATTGGATGGTCAGCCGCTTCCAACAGAAGTCCGCTGATCAGAGTCCCTACTTGTGGTGGAGTAAATACCAGAATAGAGCTTAGAAGTCCTGACTCGGCAATGAATCCCTATTTAGCTTTTGCCGGCTGTTTGGCAGCAGGATTAGATGGTATTAAGAGAAAATTGACTCCCTCAGAGAGTGTTGAGGAGAATATATTTGCTATGACGGAGGAAGAACGAGTAAAAAAAGGAATTCAGCATCTACCGGAGACTTTGGGAGAAGCGATTGAAGCTTTTGAAGAAGATAAATTCTTACATGCGGTATTAGGGGAGCATATCACTTGCAAATACTTAGAAGCCAAAAAACAAGAGTGGAGCACTTTCAGAGAAAAGGTTACGGATTGGGAAGTGGAAGAATATTTATTCAAATATTAATACCCCAATCGTATGAAAAGCTGAAAGGAGTTAGAGCTGTTGCTTGGAGGTGAGTTATGTGACGAATATTGTAGTATTGTTTCCCAGGGCAGAAGAAGCTAAAAATATTAGAAATATTCTGGTGCGAAAAGGTCATCATGTAATAGCAGTTTGTACGACAGGTTCGGGGGCTTTAAGTGCTTTGGAAGGGTTGGAGGAAGGTATCATAGTCTGCGGGTACCGGTTTGCAGATATGATATGTACAGAACTCAAGGAATATTTGCCGCCCGGTTTCTCGATGCTTCTCCTGGCAATGCCTGGTCGTCTGGGTGATAAGACGTTCTCTGATATTATCTGTCTCCCCATGCCTTTAAAGGTACATGAATTAATTAGTACTCTGGAGATGATGGAGGGAGCCGTCAGATATCATCGCAAAAAAGCGAAATCCGGACCGGTGAAGAGAACAGAGGAAGAAAAAAAACTCATCGCACAAGCAAAAGTAATTTTAATAGAAAAAAACAACATGACAGAAAATGAAGCGCATCGTTATATTCAAAAATCCAGTATGGATAGTGGGAGAAGTTTGATAGAAACAGCACAGATGATAATTAGTATTATGACATAAGGCAGGAGATGTTTAGATGAAATTTATTAAAATGCATGGCATAGGAAATGATTATGTCTATGTGGATTGTTTTAAGGAAGAAATAAAAAATCCCGGGGCAATTGCTGAAATAATTAGCGACAGGCATTTTGGTATCGGTTCTGATGGATTAATTCTAATAAAACCTTCTGCTGTTGCAGATTGTTGTATGGATATGTACAATGCAGATGGTTCCCGAGGGGCTATGTGCGGAAATGGGATTCGTTGTGTAGGGAAATATGTATATGAACAAAAAATTGTGGAAAAAACAGAGATTTTGGTAGAAACTCTCTCTGGAATCAAACACCTTAAATTAAAAGTTGAAAACGGAGTAGTAACTGCGGTAACGGTAGATATGGGGAAACCGGTTTTGGAATCAGAAAATGGCAAGGTATGGGAAACGATCACTCTGCCCGATGGGCAGGAATATGAAATGATCGTAATTTCCATGGGAAATCCGCATACGGTAGTTTTTTTGGAAGATTTAAACAATCTGGATATAGAAGCTTTAGGACCGAAATTTGAGAATCATGAACGTTTTCCCGACAGGGTGAATACGGAATTTGTGCAGGTTATTGATAAAACCCATCTAAAAATGCGTGTATGGGAACGTGGTTCCGGGGAAACGCTGGCTTGTGGGACCGGCGCCTGTGCAGCGGCAGTGGCAGCGGTTTTGGCTGGTTATACAGAACGCGAAGTTGAAGTGGGACTTTTAGGAGGTGCGCTGTTTATCCGTTGGGATATCCCTACGGGTCATATCGAAATGACTGGTCCCGCAACAGAAGTATATAGGGGAGAATTCAATGTTTAAAATTAATGATAATTATTTAAAATTACCGGGGAGCTATTTATTTTCTACTATTGGGAAAAAAGTAAATGCCTATAGTGAGGCAAATCCGGATAAACAGTTGATTCGTTTAGGTATTGGCGATGTAACCCAGCCTTTAGTGCCGGAGATTATAAAGGCCCTTCATAGGGCAGTGGATGAAATGGGTGATGCCAGGACATTTAAAGGTTATGCTCCGGATTTAGGGTATGAATTTTTAAGAAGTGCGATTGTCAGGAATGATTATAAAGTCCGGGGAGCTCATGTCGAGATCGATGAAATATTTATTTCCGATGGAGCAAAATCAGATTCGGGGAATATCCAGGAAATATTCAGTGCAGATAATAAGATCGCGGTATGTGATCCCGTTTATCCGGTCTATGTAGATTCTAATGTTATGGCCGGAAGAACCGGTACGTATGACAGTAAGACAGAGATGTGGAGCCGTGTTGGGTACATGCCCTGTACGGCCGAGAATGGTTTTGTTCCGGAGCTTCCCAAAGAAACCCCGGATATCATTTATTTATGCCTGCCCAATAACCCCACGGGTACAACCCTGACCAAAGATCAGCTACAGGTCTGGGTGGATTATGCGAATCGTGCAGGTGCAGTTATTATCTATGATGCCGCTTATGAAGCATATATTTCAGAGGAAAATGTGGCACATAGCATTTATGAGTGCGAAGGAGCAAGAACATGTGCAATTGAGCTTCGTTCATTTTCCAAAAATGCCGGTTTTACAGGGGTACGTTTAGGGTTTACGGTAGTTCCTAAGGATTTGAAATGCAAAGATGTTTCTCTAAATAGTTTGTGGGCCAGGCGTCATGGGACAAAATTCAATGGTGCTCCCTATATTATTCAAAGAGCCGGGGAAGCTGTTTATTCGGTAGAGGGAAGGACTCAGTTGAAGGAACAGATCGCTTATTATATGGAAAATGCCAGAATTATTTACGAAGGATTACAATCAGCAGGTTATACGGTATTCGGTGGTGTAAATGCGCCGTATATCTGGTTGAAGACACCTGGGGATATGACCTCCTGGGAGTTTTTTGATTACTTACTGGAAAAGGCAAATGTGGTAGGAACACCAGGATCTGGTTTTGGACCGAGTGGGGAAGGATATTTCAGACTTACTGCTTTTGGGAATCATGAAAATACGAAAACGGCCATTAAGAGAATTCAAGGGTTATAATTTTTAAAATCCCCCCTTGCAAAGAATACTCAATTATGTTATCATTAGAGTTAAATTTTTAAAAGTATAGTAAATGCTATGAAAGAGACTCTTTCTTAGAGAAGCGGACAGAAAGAAGAAGCCACCGGCTGCGAGCATCTTCACGTGGGATTTTGAAAGGGAACACTCTGGAGCAGACATTCTGAACAAGGCCAAGGCCTTTGTAGGTTTGTACGTCACATGCGTTAAATGTAAGAGCGGAGACTGAAATATACGGTCTCAATGCGGGTGGTACCGCGGGAAGTTTTCAATAGAAGGAATATCCCGTCCCGGAATACGTAACAGTATTCCGGGACTTTTTATGCTTCTTATGGGTTTGCGGAATACAAGAAGGAAAATAACTGGAGGAGATGCAGATGGATTTTGTAAGTGGTATAAAGCAAAAGGATACACTAACGGTTAAGGAAATCCTTACAGCAAATTACGTAGGGAAAACGGTAAGAATCGAAGGAGCCGTTCATAGTATCCGGGATATGGGTGATATCGCCTTTTTGATTCTGAGAAAAGCAGAAGGCCTGGTACAATGCGTTTATGAAGAAGGAAAAGCAAACTTTGATTTAAAATCAATAAAAGAAGAATCTACTGTAGAAATTAGTGGAGTGGTCACCTTAGAGAACAGAGCTCCCAATGGCTTTGAGATTCGTTTACAAGAACTTAAGGTTCTTTCTGAACCGGAAAGTCCAATGCCGGTAGTTATCAATAAATGGAAATTGAATACTTCTTTAGAGACGAAGCTTGCATTAAGGCCCGTAATCCTTAGGAATATCAAAGAAAGGGCGAAATTTAAGCTTCAGGAGGGTATTGTCAGAGGGTTTCGGGATTTTCTTTGGAGCCAGGGGTTTACGGAAATCAGAACTCCTAAGATTGTGGCAAGAGGCGCCGAAGGCGGAGCAAACATCTTTAAACTGGATTATTTTGCGCAAAAAGCCGAGTTGGCACAAAGTCCGCAATTTTATAAACAGACCATGGTTGGAATTTATGACAGAGTATTTGAAACAGCTCCTGTTTTTCGGGCGGAGAAACATAATACAACCAGACATCTGAATGAATATACCAGTTTGGATTTTGAAATGGGGTATATTGATAGTTTTTATGAAATTATGGAAATGGAAACGGCTATGCTTCAATCTGTCATGAAACTTCTGGTAAAGGAATATGCCCATGAACTTCAGATCTTAGATGTCATTATTCCAAAGACTGACGCTATTGCGACAGTCCGGTTTGACCAGGCGAAAGAATTGGTTAGTGAGAAATATAATCGTAGAATAAAAACTCCTTATGATTTAGAACCGGAAGAAGAGCAGTTGATCAGCCGTTATTTCAAAGAAGAATATGACAGTGACTTCGTATTTGTAACCCATTATCCTTCTAAGAAACGTCCTTTTTACGCTATGGATGATCCGGAAGATAAAAAATTCACGTTAAGTTTTGATTTACTGTTTCGAGGAATGGAAATTACTACCGGGGGACAAAGAATTCATGATTATCATGCAATTTTGGCTAAGATGGAAGCCAGGGGCATGAATCCGGAAGATATTGAGTCCTATCTGATGATATTTAAGTATGGAATGCCGCCTCATGGTGGTCTGGGTATCGGCCTTGAGCGCTTAACCATGAAATTGATCCAGGAATCAAATGTCCGGGAAACGACTCTCTTTCCAAGGGACGTGACCCGATTAGAACCATAAAGGAGGTTTGAGCCATGATTAATGATGAAACCATTACGTATGTGGCCGCGCTGGCAAAGCTGGAGCTGACAGCGGAGGAAAAAGAAAAAGCAAAAGAAGATTTAGGAAACATTATCCAATATATGGAGATCATGAATGAAATAGATACCGCCGGAGTGGATCCCATGTCCCACGTATTTCCGGTGAAAAATGTTTTTCGTGATGATAGAGTCAAAAATCAACCGGATAGAGAAAATCTTTTAGCCAATGCACCGGAACAAAAAAATGGATGTTTTAAGGTGCCGAGAACAGTAGAGGAATAGGAGGGGGTATCATAATGGATATTACAAAATTAACTGCCCTCAGCCTGGGACAGAAAATAAAAGAAAAAGAGGTCACTGTAAAAGAGGCTGTAAAAGCTCAGTTAAAAAAAATCAAAGAAAATGATGATACCTATCATGCGTATATTACCCTAATGGAAGAGACTGCTTTAAAAAGGGCAGAGGAGGTGCAGTCTCTTATTGATCGCGGAGAGTTAAAGGATTCTCCGCTGGCGGGAGTACCGGTGGCGGTAAAGGATAATATTTGCACGAAAGGTAGTAAAACTACCTGTGCTTCCAAAATGTTAGAAAATTTTAAGCCACCTTACAATGCGGAAGTCATTGACCGTCTCGAGGCAGCAGGAGCAGTTATTATCGGGAAATTAAATATGGATGAATTCGCCATGGGAAGTACGAATGAAACCTCTTATTTTGGCACTGTAAAGAATCCCTGGAATGTTAATCATGTACCGGGAGGCTCCAGCGGCGGAGCGGCAGCCGCAGTTGCAGCCGCAGAAGCCTTTTGTGCGTTGGG